>JGI24158J21664_10015100_pt1 | contig 10089 bp, 8 predicted proteins | sample Ectturendosymbi3_FD_21664 | JGI IMG/M metagenome (IMG submission 21664) | reverse complement strand
GACGCGCTCTCATTGATAAATCCCTGTTGAAGCTTTGTATGTGAACGGCACGTGAGCTGGAGGCCACGGCTTGCCATCTTACATACGAAACTGACATTTCGGTATCTGTTGCTCAAAATGGAAGCAGGTGAGTTCACCAAGAAACTATTTGAGAGACGGCGTTGACGAAAACTACGAATAAATAAACGCGAGTCAAACTTTATGGTTGATTCCGTTTTTACTGGAAAATTCCAAACTTGCATTGAAGTAAACAGCACATGTTGCCTGAAGTTATCCATTTCGCCGCGCACCTTGTTCGTATGCATTTCACTGACAGGCGCTCTGCCAATCAAACCACTGCTTTTTTGCAATTCAATCCTATAAAGCTCTTCTGAAAGATCGAGTTGGAGACTCGATCTTTCAGAAGAGGTGCAATGCATATAAGTAGCTATTTCCTTGTAAGCTTCCTTATTGCAACAGATGCTATGACTGTTAAAGGGTTTGTCTTTAACTCTTGCCGGTTTAAAAAGTGTTCTGCGTCGAACGTGATCGTAATTAGAGATTTGAGCCAGGGGGGGGAAACTTCGCTGACAGGGGGACACTGGCCAGTGGCCACTGTAGAGGGCCTTGTAGCCAATACCCAGAAACATACGTAGGAAATGATGGTGAATCCGGATGTGGATGGCAACAATAAAATCCCGAATCACCGGAAAAATACTCGGAGAAACGAAATAAACAGCCTATTGAAAACCAAAAGAACACTAAAAATTGAAATATAACCTAGCTGGGGTCCAGGCTTTTACATTTAGTGCCAGGGGGGCAATTTGCCCCTCTGACCCCCGTCAATTACGCCACTGCTACTCACTGTGTGTTCACCTTGGGCAACATTGAGCTTCGTGTGGAGTAGTTCTGCAGAGGAATATCAGCCGATGCATACATGGCAATACCTGTTATCGAGGGGGTAATATCTATCACCAAGGGGGTAACGACGATGACCGAAGGGGGCAATACCAATCATCTAGGGGGGGTGCGACGTTCGGGGACCAACCTTCTTTTGTGAACACAAGTCAGAATCGAGTGTCGCAAATTTACACGAGAAACAGACGATTTAATATTTCAGCAAATATTTGTATAAAAGCGAAAAACGTGATGTCATCGTGACGAATTCAACCTCTTACCTGGGGGGTCATCGAGGGGGTCGTCTATTATGACGGTGTGCGTGATTCGAATATCTTGGTAAGGTCTGTTTTGCTTGTCGCAAAAAGCCTCGTTGATCTTCATCACGACTTCCATACCTGTAGTGGTGCAGCAGAACATGTTGGTAAACTTTCCGAGACGTGCGTGAAGCAGATAAATAAACGCAAAACTAAATCTGACTCCTCGTTCCAACGACTTCTACGTTTAACGTTTCTATTTTTTCAGACTTTTATTCATAGGTAATTGCTTTTGTTCAAACTCAATTTTTAAAAAATGTTTACATTTTTTAAAACTGCAAATTAAAAAATACAGAACCTGATTATTACAAACTACGAATAAGTCAAACGGACCCGTTGACCAAACAGTCCGTCGCCACAGGGGGATTTAGGGATTATCCCCCCAAACAAAGGTTAAAGCCCCCCAAAATTGAAATATGAAACATTATGAATCAGTGAGCTTTATCATTTTCACAATGTCAAGCCCACCTGCGCAAACATAAACCCCCCTATTGAAGACATTCTGGCAGCGGTTCTGTGACCACAAGGAATATTCATCACATTAACATGCAATAGTCCAGCCTGTGGGTTGGAACGCAGCCCTCTAGGCCAGGTCCCCTCACAACAAATCAGGCGTCCTGTTGCAGTGGGTTTATGATGGGTCTGTACGACGGTCAAGTCATGTTAAATTTGATGCGATTTTACTTTGTCATAACGGACGCTTACTAGAGCTCGAATATTACTGAAGGTATAAGGAAACTTCTATTTGCCAATTTATTCGGCTTCGCACCTGGAAGGAGATCATTTTAGGTTTGAAGTATAATTCTTACCACGCCACATTCAGTTCAGCCAGAGCATACTGGCTAGTGGCGTGCATATACGTAGCCACGGGGGACAGGGGCCATGGCCCTCCCAAATTTTTAGCATATCTTGTCATTTTGTGCTTTTAGAAGCGGCGTCCCAAACAAAAATGCTGTTGCTCGCCTAAAGTCAAATATTTTGCACCCCAAAAATTTTGGGCTGGCTACCCCACTGCTGGTGTGCAGGCGCTGTCCAACCTACTGTCGTTCCGAAAGACTCTTTCCTTGCGCGTAAATGTTATTTCTGTCGCTTCGTGTTAAGAATTTCTCTACGGAGTAGGATCGGGTAATTGCAATGAACAAACTGTTTTTCGTGGCAGCAGATAGAATCATTGCAAGAGAGGCCTGTGTCTGGCGTCAATAGACAACCTGCAATCTCTCGCTAGCTGCTTGTAAATTATCTCATGAACGTACGTGTCCTGCAACTATACTTAGGGCAGCTACAATCTGTCCAACCGAAATTCCTTGGTGAGTCAAAATATATGTCACTATCTTAATGAGGACTACGCATTGAATGACTTACTTTGATCTTACCATTTTACTAAATTAGGTTTAAGGTAATGTACTAAACGCGTTCGAGCGCAAGCTGCAGTGATAACGACTGTTTGGCACCTTTCAGCCACTCAGTAAGTGTGATTTCAAAGGCAATTTTAGTGTCAATGGAATAACAAAGGTCGAAATCAGACAACTAGTGAAAAGTTTTACACCAAGGCGTCTGTGGACAGATGGAAATCTCCCATCAAGCCGTACAGACGTGACTAAGTGGTGCTGAGGAACACCTGCATCAAAAATGTCAAATTTAAGATTATCAGAGTAAGGACAGATTGTCAATTTGTACTTATACTGCAGCAAAAACCTGAACTAGGCCGCATGCGGCCCGCGGCTTGGACATAGCTGGCTTAGCGTTTTCCTGCGAGAATACTAGTTTACATAGTAGCGGGAAGGGACCGAAATGTAAAACAACTTACCAACAAAACAACAGACAACTTTTCATAAAATCTTAGAAGTCAATGCTAGAAGTACTTGATCCGTCAATAATTTGAAAAACAAAATTCAAATTCAAACAAAAGATATTATCAATAAGGAGACAAGGCACGAGAGAAACCCTCTTAACGGGATTCGAACCACTGACCTTCAGCAACTTCACCAAAGACCGTGTGAACCCCATCAAGGGAGTCGAGGTTCGCTCCCAACGTGACCAGGAATTGCGACCCATGACGACCGTTGCCATCGTTCACCATGGAAACAAGACCTGGATGGGAAAAGACACACGTTGCGCTGAAATGAACTGACGCATAACAATCCGCCAGTTTCATCATAACGTGAGTTTTTCGGCGAAGTTTTAACGAATGCCCAACTCAGTTGTAGGAAGTGTCGGTCTTCACCACCACGAGGAATTTAACAGTTGCGGCGATAGCTGAGTGCTAACGTGTCCGCCTCTCGATCAGAAGGTTGGGTGTTCGATCCGGCCACTGCGTGAATCGCCGCGGCATTCCTTGGTCAACAGCGTTCACCTCAATCGCCCCGGCAAGAAGCAAATTTCAGGCTTCGGCCTGCCGACAATTGCCGTCACCAATAACAAAGCAGCAACGCCAGGTAAATCGATACCACAAGCTTTGGATTACAACGCACTTGCACACAGTGCAAAAAAGGCCTCCTGTACGACAATGCTTGGATTTGTTGGTTCGACTGTTTCAACTCACCTGGCGTTTCGTGTTTGATTTTCGGTACCTTTTCAACATCGAAGTACTGCGCTTGGTCGCCATACAATGTTCGGAAAACCGACTCGCCACCGCGTCCAGTGCCTGTGTGACGTCATAAAAAAGTCGCAACCATTTAATCATAGTCACATATATGACTACACAATGATTTAAGTTGACCACTCCTTGGTCTTCTAAATAGAAACGTCGACTTCATTGTAAGCGAAATTTTTCAATTGTCGTGAAAAAAACGAAACGCCCACAAAAGTATAACCGTTTTTTAACTTTGCATATGTCGTGTTTTTGGTGTTACGTTTCCACAAACGTTTCGATCTCTGGGAAACAGGTTTGCTGAGTCGGATTCCCACAAAAACTAGGAGTCAGAGTCGGATGTTTTTTTCCAACTCCGACAATGCAAGTGAAGCATTTTTCACATCGCTCTTATAAGTCATCAACCCCTGTTGCAATAGGGATTTGTTGTTATATAATAAAATATTTGTTATATAAAAATAGGGATTTTTGGTTATATAACTGCAATAGGGATTTTTTATATAAAACATAGGGATTTCCTGTTGCAATGGTACAATTTCTTTTGAAATTTTATAGACAAACTTCATTCACTTTATGTTAAGGAGTCGGGAATTTTGGAAAGGTCGGACATTTTACCTCCGACTCCGCAACTTGCTGCGAAAACCAGTCGCTTTGCATTCCAGGATGACGCCAAACGTCACATTATTTTCAAAACGCGGCAACTCTTATGTCTGCAACAACACCACGCGTCTGCTCGCAATTCTACATGCATCGGTTGGTTTGAAGCAAAATGAATATAAAAAGACGCCGTGGCATTTTGGCCACCGTACGTACAGCTTGGCATTGGCTGGACAACTACTGATTGGCAAAAGATTCAAGTGAACGTCGGGTACATATTGCCAAAAACCAAAACTGATGTTCGCGCAGCCAATAGTTTGAAGACCAAGCGCAACACGAAGCAAATAAAATTATCCAGAATCGAGTAACATGTTCGAGATGAGACAAGTCCCAATGCCGATCACGTGATTGACACGCTTGACATGGTACGAGAATCGAAGGCTGGCTCCAGCAATCACGAAGTAGACTCAATGGCTTCAAGACTACAGTAAAATTTACTGGCACGCAAATGCAGGGACTGGTTTGACAAGCGTTGCTGTAAAAAGCGAACACAGCCGGTTTTAACGGAACTTTCAAAGCTGAAAGCACTGACGGCGCGAAAACCATTTTGTCAGAAGTTGCAAATGATGGAAGCAAATGGATATTTTTAATAACGTTTTTCTACATACGTCTGCCAAGCGATGTCGTTATTTAAAAACCGGAATCGAGCACTTCGGAAAAATTTGTTTTTTCCAGTTTTCCAATGATCATCTTTTCTCAGTCGTCTTGAGCACATTACAGAACACGTACCTGTTGGATCACCGGTTTGGGCGACAAAGTTCCTCTGCACAGAGTGAAACAAGCAGTAGTTGTAGTACTTCACTTTGCATAGTTTCAAGAAGTTCAGGCAGCAGCGCGGTCGTTCGTCGACAAACAAGTCAATTGTGATGTCACCTAGAGTGGTCTCGATTATGACAGACATTACTACACGCAACCTGAAAAACGTGAGGGAAAGGGAATTTTTTGGTTCACTGCTTGATTTCGCAACAACAAAAAACGTCGAAAAACACAAACTTTATCCGGATGATGATGAGTGCGCGACGAAAGAGCTGGTCAACTACCACACGACAAGCGTTTCAACCAGGCAGGGTTGCGGGGCCGGTTTCAAGCGAAATTTCTGACTTCACGACATGTGCGCATGCGCAGAGAAATGTTCTGCATTTCAAATACGCTGAGAAAACTGATGATGGGGGCTCAGGTTTTAGGTAAGTGTGTCGGGTAAGGGTTACGATTAGAAAAGAAAAATAAGTGAGGTTTACCACTAAGTCCAATATTTTTCCGTGGTTATACTTATTCCTGTACTGTAGCTTGTTGTGAGCATCTGACATCGAACCAAAAAGTTTTAATTCACACAACACACATCAAAAAAGTAATCGCCAAACTTCATTCCTTTACTCTGAGAAGCAAAATAACTGACAAACAATNATAGGTCAGAAATTTCGCTTGACACCGGAAATAAATATTTAGATGCCTGGAGCTGCAGCCTGGAACCTAAGTTCCGGNTCCACAGCCCACCCTGGTTTCAACAACAAAGCGATATTTTTATCGATCAAGTCTAATTCGCCCGAAGTGCCGTGATGTNCGTTCAACAACAAAGGAGGAAAGATTTTCAACGACACTGAAAATCATCATCGACTCAAAACCATGCTTCGCAACACAAAGGCAAGCGATGTCTGCGAAAGACCAACTGGTAATTTGTCTCGACGAATACCCTTTTGCATTGTCCCTGCAAACACCCCCGGCGAATATCCCCCAGCTGCTGATTTACAAAGCACTGAACATGAAAAGTTGAAGAGCGACAATGAAAAGATCTGCCCCCTCTGCCCCGAACCCCCTACTAGGCCATTAGATTTGCTTTATTTTTTTAAGGCAACCGAGTTGCGTACTCTTCAACAGTGAGACACAAAACACGTGGAACAATCAAAACATAAGAATCCAATGGATGAGCGCTATAAGGGTTTAAGCACCAAAAAGCTGTCGACGTATTGTTAACTAGCATCAGGATCCTTGACAGTTCATTTAACTTGCTAACGGCGTAGTTTCAGGACTTTGCCAATACAGTAGAAAAGTTTTACAAAAGAAAAAAGGCTCTTTTTCTGACGATCACCCTCAGAGATGAACATTGCAATCAAGTAACTATGCACATTCGCGATGGTGGGCAATCGCCGACAAGTCTTTCGCACAATATGAGAATGGCAACAGACCAACCGGAGAAGGAAACGGCGAAACCAAGGCCAAGCAGTGGCCAGTATGAAAACGGATTATCGACTGCATTTCGATCCTTGCTGCAGCGGCAGTCCAAACCCTGCCAAGTTCATTTGACGAAAGATCGCACCCACCAAACAAATGAGCTAAATAATTGTTTTTAAACGCATCGTGCCTGGCAACGCGTTGCCATGAGAACAAGGCGCAGCGCAAACCATCGTCCGCTTACGTCAGCGAAGCGCTGCCCAGAAAACGGTTCCGAAGCTGTCCCGGCCGTGCGACGCCAGTGCCAGGGGCTCTTTCTTCTGAGCGCGATCTCGCCAGCAGATCACGTGATCGCGGCGCAAGGGGGAGGGCAAAAAAGCGAACGGCCAGTGCGCCCGCCGAGCGCGCGCGCGTCGCATTTAGATCTTGTAGCCGAGCTTCTTCTTCTCTTTGATCTTCTTCCTGACGATATCCACGTTCCTGTCCTTCCACGTACTCTTGCGCAGCTTGATCGGGCGATTGCCGACGTATTTCCCGTTCATTTCGCGCATGGCGCGAATGAAGTCGGTCGGGTCTTTGAAGCTGACAAATCCGTACCTGAGGGTGGGGGGGCAAAAAGAAAAGTAAACAGTGCCCAGGGCACTGTCTATCCAAAGGAATCCTTTCACAGCAAAGAATCAGACACTAAAGATCCTACACAGTATACATTTCGCCTGCTAAGTAAGCGTCATCAGCTCTTGTTTGTTGTCGTCATAGATGGATGCCTGCTCGATCGTCCCTCACACAAACCAGTGTTGTAGACCAGGGGTCTCCAAACTACGGTCCGCGAAGCCGTTTTGTCAACAATGAAAAAAAACTATATTTATGAAACATTTCTTGATTCGGTAGAATGTAACATATCACAAAACAATCACATTACGTAAAATGTCCGGTCCTCGAAATATTGTGTAATAGCTGATGCGGCCCTCGGACAAAAAAGTTTGGAGGCCCCTGTTGTAGACGAATGAGCGAAACAACGTATTTATTTTCGAACTACACTGCTNAGCAAGATAACGAAATGCTGATGGGATGATGCACATTANTAGTGCGATGGTGCAACTCAAAACTGCACTTGTGGGGCAAAAGGTGGATAACTTATAAAATCTAACTCTCAAACAACTACCATTTGTGCGGTACGATTTCTTATTTGCCAAAATTGATCAAATCCAGATGTTTTGGAAGAGTTCTCGTTAGTTACATTTATCCACTACATACTTCAAATGAACACTGACTGACAAGAGTATATGCAATGCGCAATGAAAGACCTTCAAATATCTGTTCATCATGTATTTATCAAACGATGCCGAATCCTTTTTCACGCACACAGCTTACCACACGTGTGGCAGATAATCATAACTACTACAAGCAATAAGAATGCACAAACTAACAAGTGACAACTTTCCATGTGTGTTCACGTAAAAAACACGACAGGTACCGACCACCTGCTTTTTTCGCAGAGAAGTTTCGGTCGTTTGTCCCGTAACAATAAAACTCGCTGAAACAGTATTCCATAGCAACCTTTTTGGGCATTATGACCGAATTGTTTTCGGACATTAAAAAAAAACTCAAGACGGTGACCGAAAAAAAATATATAGCAATGAAGTCGTATGCTTCACAGCATCAAGTACGGTCGGCGAAACAAAAGCAATGGTAGCAAGTGCGTGAAAGAGCTTTCAAGGCATCTTTAAAAAAACAACAAACACTTATTTCACAACCATGTCCACTGTCCAGCCGTCTCAACAATTAGCATGAAAAACTACATTTTTCTTCGCACATTTTGTTTGTACAAACTTGGAGGAAACATACCCTCGCGATTTCTTCGTGTTTTTGTCGCGAACGACTCGCGCTTTCTGGAACGACGGGTATTTGTTGAAGACGCGAGACAGAGTGTCGTCAGTGACTTCGTTGCCGAGGTCGCCGCAAAAGATCCTGAAACGAAAGCAGTTTGTTTCGGCTTCTNCTTCTTTCAGGTTCACGTCTCTCGAGCAGCAAACGCAAGAGTCGTGCTTGCCTGAGACAGNTGTTGTCGCAGTCGTTCAGTCAGCTTAGGGTCGCATGCGCGATTCACCACGAACGGGAAGTGCGCGAAAAATAGTGCCNATATGTATGCGGCAGGAACAAGCAGCAATAGAATAATTTCCNCTGTTGCTTGCTGCCACAGTGTGAAGTTTTGTGCACTTGCCGCTTNCCGATCAAAATACAGTGTTATCTATCTNTGACTAACGCGCATTTCACTCCAAACAAGGCGTNTGCACAAGTTTTGACCCGTATCTGCAGTGACTTCTACGAGCGGGTCGGATTGTGAGTAGATGAATGGAGTGTTTGTGCAAACCAATATAAATGAGTTGGATTCCCAAACGAAGAGCTTTGAAACACCAACGCACTGATCAGCACTCGGTAGTACACTACAACAGTGTCTGCCAAGCTCTGTGGTAATCCAAAACCTGATGAACGAAACTGCACGAACTGACCTGTAATCGTTGGGATCCCACTCCAGCAGTGTTGGGTCGTCCCACTTAGTCCCGGCAGCCGTGCGAATGATCTTTTTCTTCTTCTGAGGAGCCACTGCCCGAAACAGCAACAAAGCTCATACAACCTACGGCAGGTTTTTAGCGCCAGATGCGAACAAGCAACAATTTCTTGACTTCATAAACCAGATTTTCTTGGATATATACTACGAGCAGGTAGAGCACAGGAACCCTTCTTCTTAAAGCCATTCCCTGAGGCACAACTTTATTTCAACGTCGCGTTTTGGCTCATTGACCAGCACTGCACGAAGCTAGTCTTGCTCCGTAAATTTACATCAGTTTCACTTTTCACCTTTAGTGAGAACCAGGTTTATGGACGAGACTTGTGTGTGGAACTACACTTTGCATGCTTTCCTGATATTGCTTTATCTATTCATCACCGTAAGATTTTGCTTGCGCTTTCGAAGATGCGCTAAAGACTGAAGATGTGTAAAAAGCGTCAAATCGGTTCACCAAAAAAATATTTCGTTCATTAATCGGACTACGTCACTTTTTTTGGAACTCATTGTTGATGCATTATGCTGCTACCCATATGCTGGCTTGTGTCTACTTATCCACTTGTACTTGAGTGCTCCCTACGCGAGCCAAAGCCTGGCAAAAATAAAGGCCAGATTTCAGAGACACTTAAGCGAACGCGCTATTTGCAAAACCACATCGACAATCTCTTACGATGGTTCTTCCCGGCAGCCAAGCCGCTTTGCATTGCTTGATGCGGGCGAAAGCCTGGAGGGACCCCGGCAAACATTCCCGAGGGGGCGGAGGCCGGAAAGTTGTTGGCGGGCGTAGGGGCGGTGGCGACGTTGCTCGTGGTCCGAGGAAAAGGAGCCGCGACGGACTGCAAAGGTCGTTTGATAAAGTTTGCCGTCGAAAAATAACATATTCGCGTTCTCGCACGGAGCGCGACATCGACTTT
>JGI24158J21664_10015099_pt1 | contig 10089 bp, 5 predicted proteins | sample Ectturendosymbi3_FD_21664 | JGI IMG/M metagenome (IMG submission 21664) | reverse complement strand
CAAAACAACACACTGTCTTGCGGCAATGTCGATTAAAGATCACTTAATAAAATTAACAATGTGGTGACAGGGGGCCCAAAAGCTTCGAAATGACCGGCCAGGGGGGGCAGCCGCCCCCCCTCCCCCCCGTCAGTTTTGCCACTGCCAACAACCTCGGCCAAAAATGCCAAAACGTACCCCACTTATGACGTCACCCACAAAAAACGGAAATCCAAAACTTTCCAATTTTTTTCAATGCAAACTAGAAGACTCGTTGCATCTTTTCAGGGTTTGAATAGCTCTCTAGCTAAATCACCTGGCGTGTTAGGGAGTTGCAAAGATTTGCCCAGTATGGGCAAATCATACCTTTGAAAGTGAAAATCAACCCGGCGTCGAAGGTATTGCTCGTGGCTCACCGTCACCACATTTTCTTCATATGACCCGGAGCAGACCCTGAATAAGTTTTGGGTTTTGTTCTCATGTTGAAAAGAATCCTGAGCTTATAACGCCAGTTGCAATTGGGAGCTAGTGCAACCTTTGCTAAAGTGGCTTTGCAGCAGTGAGTCCAGTCACTCACAGCCAGGGTCTTTAAGGCGTTTTAGGGACCCGATTCGGGTCCCTAGAATTTCAAATCGGGTCTCTAGAATCAGAGAAAATTACCATCGGGTCCCTAAAACCAGAGAAAATCGGGTCCACAGAATCAGAGAAATCGGGTCCCTACAGATCCAAACCGGGTTCCTAACATTTTCCTTAAAAAAAACCTGCTCACAGCCTAAGCAGGAATAGCCTAAGCAGATGAGTGCTTGCAAAACTACTGCTTAGTTCATTTGTTGTCACTGATGTTTTTTCTAAAACTTTAACAAATTCCAAGTAGATTCCTGGTGGCTGCGTAGCGACATCATTATTTGATGATCAACCACTTTGCAGCAGCAGTTCCCAACCGGACGTTCTCGGACCCCCGGTGTCCGAAACAAGAAAAGCATGCAAGTGCTATTACTCAAAAGAACATTATCAAGCCTGAAGTATACCATCTAAACGTTACTACCGGTAAATTAAAAGCGTGCATTTCTATTTCTGCCTCACGCTGCGGTTACCACGCAGAAGACGGCCGATGATGCGATTGTAATCGTATGGTGATGTTTGAATGTTTATGGCGCAACTATGGCGAGATTGTTATTTGATGCAACAGAACTCGAAAGTTTGTGGTGTTCAACCTTGCAAAGTAACCAGAAACTGAGTACAAAAGCCCTGTCTATTCTAGTACCCTTTGCAACAACATGAATCTGGATTTTCTTCTCTACTTCTTTTGAAAAACAAGTATCGGAAACGTTTGAATCCCTTAAAAGATTTGCGCGTGGCTCTGGGCAATTGTGTGCCAGGTATGAGGAAATAATTTCAGAGAAGCAACAACAAAGTCATTAGTTTTGTTTCTAATGAGCAGTAAGGTATGAAAGTTGAAACAGTACGACTGAGTGTCTTCTGTTGTGTTGTCAGTAGGCCTACATATACGAGTAGTAATTGAAAAAATGAAGATTCTGCAAGATCAGGNTGTTTTTGTGATTTCTGCGCTTTCTTTTGAAACGAGCTGGTGCGAACGCCATCTTATTTTTATGAAAGGGGCCCAGCTTCAAATAAGGCTGGGATGCTTTGCAAAATCGTATCGAATGTTTTGCGTGTAGTAGATTTTGCAAAGCCTGCACATTTACATATATCTACATTTACATATATCCGAAATCGCCCGCACATTTACATATATCCGATATCGGGGGCCCTAGGCTTAAGCCTTTTTAACCTAATGGTAAATCCGCGCCTGCTGTAGGGAGGCCCACTAGCAAAAATGCAGAAAAATTTTAAGAAATGATAGTGAATCTCTGGATGTCCATACTAGATAAAAAATAAAACACCCCGAAAAACGCAAATAAACAAATTAATGAATACTAAATATCTAAATGTCAACTAAAGAGGGCCCGGTTTTTACATTTAGCTTGCCAGGGGGTGGCGGCTCGCCCCCTCGTCAGTTACGCCACTGATTGCGAGTGCTTCGGAAAATAAAAGCATTTGCGCTGTACAAAGTTGTGCTCTGTTCTCCTCCAACAGGAACGAAGCTCTTGACCTTAATGTTACGCTGTTGTGTACGCTTATCCAAGCTTTGTGACTTGATCTTTCCTTTTTGTTTGCTTGAAACAAATCTACCATGATTTTGATTGACTAGATCAGTGGTTCCCAACGTTTTTGTGACCGCTGACCGGTCACCGCTTGACAATTTTACCGTGGCCCGGGAGTACTATGTGATGGTTGTTATTTTTCAACAGCTGAAATCAAGTTACCAGTTTCATCGATCAGATAAGGCTGCTGCATGTTGGCGTGCCGCTGAGACTCACAGGCTCTGCTCTCCTCCCATCCTTCTGTTGGAGACCACTGCCCTAACGCATGCCCAGAAAGCGAGTGGTGTCACCACCAGAATACATATTGTAATTTCGCGGCCCAGGGACCACTGGACAAGATGAACTCCACTTTCACCAATCCTATGTGGCACAGTGACAATCTTCGTTTACACTGATAAGTTTTTTTATTCCCACTGGTAATTGGTTACTTCTTTGCATGATGGCTTGTTGCATTGTTTCTGTTTATCAGCTGAGTCATACGAAACAATAAGTTAATCGATGTACATGCACCCTTATTCCCCTGAAAATTACTTTAATTTGTGCGGCAAAAAAGACCGTCTGAGCTCTGTTTGTTCTTGTTCGAGGATACGAGGGTTTTAAACCATCAAATCCAAAGCTTAAAAAGCATTAAATCTCACACTCAATGTTGTGAGGAAAATGCCGATTCATCTCAAGCACAGCTGTTCCGATAATTAACTTGTCACTCTCAGGCTTCAATCAGAAGTTTTTAACACGATGCGCACAAGTAGAAGGTGAAGTCTCATGACTTTTATTGTTTCCAACGAACTGGAAAGCAAATCGCCACACGGTGGCTGACAAGCGATACGTAGATGCAACTCATCTACTGGAATCAGGGCGAAGAACAGCTGAGCGACGCTTCAGCAACAATTGGAGAACGATGCAGGAGGCGGGGTCCTGGTAGTCTTGCACGTAACAGCTCCAGCAGAATCCGACAGGTATTTGGCGCCGTCAACACACCAAAATACCTACAGCAACCTGTAGACATGGGGAGGCAAAACAGGAAGTAAAGCAAATCGCTGAAAGGCTGTAAAAAAGAACATCACGAGCCAAGCAAGCTACCTTCCTTATATGACAAAATTGAAATTTAGAAACAGTTTCCACACATTTTCAATGTCAAATCAACACCAACAGATTTACGTAAGCAGCTACGGTTGTTGGTCTCAATATGTCCGTCTGGAAACTGCAACACGCAACTTCAAAGCACTAATTGATAAATCATCATAAAAATGCCGTTTAAACACAATGGAGAAACAGTATTTGAACTTTTTACGAGTACGTAATAAATATTAAGTTCAACAACAGTTACTTCAATTACTATGAGCTTCTTCAGAACTACAAAACAAACGTAACATGTTGCAGCACCTAAATTTTCGCTTCGTGATAATTCTCAAGCGATAGTCAACAGTGATACAAAAATATGACAGTTCCTAAAAGCACACTATAATTTCAGAAGTACAAAAACTAATCAGCACACAGTGTAAGACCTGAGCAGAAACAAAATGAGCTTGAAGCAGTACGTAGCGTACTTACTTTGAAGATGCAAACTGCTACTTTCGTCTACAGTGATTGCAACATCAGTGTGTTAATTTTGAAAATACCGTCTTTTTCAGCAGGAATGTTGGCACGCAAAGCCACTCGGCTATAAACAGATAAAAGTAAACCTTTCGACAACCTGTTCAGAACGCCAAAACAAAACTAGACCAGACATGATCAGAAATTCTAACAAAAACTGACTATACTTCCGTTTCGTCAGAACACAAAAATAGGAAATAGCCACAAGCTTCCACTCATCAGCTACACATTTCGACTGAAAATGCTTTCAAGTCACTTCGAAAAACTTTCATCTTCATCTCATATCTGAACAATGATATTCAAAGAAATTCACGCCTTTCCTATCTCGAAACAGTTGGAACAGGTTGCCGAAGCGCTAACAGTTAGTATAAAATAATATGATTGAAACTGGAATGCAACCAACGCAACAAAACGTAACGAGTGTAAGAACTTTCACTGTAATCGGCAAACAAACACACCAACACCGTATTTACAAGATCGCATACACATGACAGAAAAGAAACGAAAAACAATCAAGAGCTTGCACGCTTAGGTTAGCAGAGCATTTTTGCTGAAAAACCCAAGTTTAAAATCACTAAATGTATTTAAACGCACAACCAGAATTGTTGAATTGCATCCAAAAATGGATAACGAACAGAAGCAAAGTACATTTACAAATAAAAAACGTGAAAATCTGGTTTGTGCGCTGGCGCTAGTTCATCTGCACTCATCATGGTTCGCTCCAAGATAAAATAATCGGATTTGCAAGCAATATTAAAAAACGCTTTGCTGGAAGTGTGAGTTTTATTCAGTGCATGTGCGCTGCACACAAAGGAAATAGGCGTTTTCCTGCTGCTTCCCATAGCAACATGATACAGTTTTTTTACTTTTTCACGTTTATTTCAGAAAGGTCAAATATTTTTCATAAGACATCGTATATTGTTATCAGTTTGACCCAGCGGAACACACGTGAAATAATTTCGGATCCCATCCACGACGACTTTTGCCACAACATGCAGATTAGATCGAAACATCCGAACCTCACTATTCTAGACTCGTGCAATGCTGGGGAGAAACGAGGAAATTTCTAAAGCCGTGGTCAGTGTTACTATGACAAAAAAGCTGAAAAGGAAAGCAGGGAAACTGCAGCTGTGGACTTTAAAACAGAGCAACTCAAATAGTAACGACGCCTTTATCAAATAATGATACGTCACAGAAAAATGGTACGATCTTGCCATGGTTGCAAAAACAGCAGACGCCTTTTCTGCTTCTTAACTACACTTCTGCAGATTACAATGAATGACACGGATATTCAACAACACGGCTAATACCAAGATATTACACGCGACAACGATAGCACTGGTTACATGAATATGCTGTAGCTGGCTTGTGCAGAAGCTTCAGCCTTGTAACCACTACAGCACTTCCAAGAGAAGCCACGCCGCGGTCAGGGAGGATATGGGGTCGGGTTTCAACGAACTGAAATGTTTCTCCGAAAACAGCAATGCGTTTAGTGTAACAAGAAAATTGAGACCACCTATTTCACTGAGCAGAAGGATCGCTTGCCATGCCAGCCACAAGCAGAGAAATCTTCTAACCGCACAAAAAGGATCGGCGACGTAAAGACACTCAATCAAGATGGCTATTGATAGATGTGTTGTGGAACGAAAACCGCTTAGTCTAACGTTTGCTTTTTACTGCTCGGGTAAAATGTAATCCTGATTTTGGTCCCAGCACCGACAGCATGACAGGGTTGAACTGAAACCTCCCTCTCAATGCTGAAAGGACGAATGCAGCAAAATAGCAGCAGTGCACACAATAAATGTATAAATGCAACGTGAGGTCACGAACGACAAGCGTCGAGACCTCGTATGTTGCGTAATTTACAAAGGTAACGGAGAGTGTTTCATACAATTAGCCAATACATGACAATCATGGTACGGCGCGCATGCACGGTAAAAAAAGCAACAGCGACATCACTGAAGAAAGCGCCGAATTAATGGTTATAGCCGCTTGAAAACTGTTTTCGGTGTACGGAAAAGCAATTCCTGAAGATCTTTTACAGAAAATAATTTATTGAAGGAAACGTTGCTTTCCAACTTGCGATTTTTTTACCAACATGATAAAACACTATCTGGAAGAATTATTTTAAGCGACAAGTATTGCTAGAGAGCACATGAGGCAGTGCAGTTCGGGCTGAACATTTTACAATGAAGTGGCAATCGGCAAATAAATAACGTTACCAAGGTAGTTCGAGTCTAACAGCTGCAATATACAGGCTAAAAACAAGCTTTTTAATGAACGGCTGTTTTGACAGGCCACACATAAGACGATTGAGTCCAAACCCCGCAAGCGCTATCTGATGCCAATCGCCAGCAACATGCCTTTGCTTTCTGTCTAACAGAAGGCCTCACGACGTGATAGGAGTACAGAAAAAGCACTGTACATAATGATACTACTGTCCGGAAAATGCAACACTCACTAGAACAGACTTCAAGCAGAAAAGCTCTAGAATAGCGGGGTTCTTCTAACACATTAAGCTGGAACCACTGACCACAAAGCAAAACATGTTAAAGCTAGCCAGTTATAAAACAACACAAGCAACGGCGTCTGTCTTGAGTTATTTGTGAAGCAGTTCATCACAAGATCCACAAACTGGTAACAATTTTTACAATTCGTCGACTAGCTACATAATACTTGCAGGTTACGCTACCGTCAATCTTCCAAGGCGACCGTGATATACGATAAGTCCAGCATGTACCTTCAAACATAGGGTAAAATTAAAACGCTTATAAAATATGCAAATAAACTTTGCAAGTTTAACAAAGGACACTGGCAAACCGTAAACGACGTGAGGTTTTATGAAAAGTAAATTTTCTCAAAAAAACACTGCACTGCTTTAACATATTTCAAGTGCTTGACTGATGATGCTAAATCCCGATCTAAACAAAAGCCTGTTAGCAGAGTTGCACACAGAAACCAGCGGCAAAAGTTTCATTATTGTTTTTTCAGGTCTCAGTGTTAATTTGCTAAGCGTTGCTTTTCTTGGGTGTCAGCCACGTCATCAAATTCAGCCTAGTTGGTGCCTATGGTGTTGTGTAATGAGCTGCACTGAGCTAGAACACGAGAGCATTTTTACTACGAAACTAGGGAATACCTATTCCAGATGTTTTCAGGAAGGTTTTATATCAAAACACAGGTTTTCTAAAATTTAGAATCTTCTTCAGTAAAAATAATCTTAATATCTTCGCTAAGATGTGAAAACATATTACAACTTTACCATATATCACCCTGTTTCCCATTACCTCTTGTCTCTAGCTTTCCCAGCGGAAGCTTACCCGAGAAAAGGTTATTTAGCTTTTCCAAGCAAAAAAGCCCAGCGTGACCAAACTCACATGAATATATGCAAAAAAAACGCATATGCATTGCTAAGGTCTCTTGCCAGAGGCATATTTCTGTAAAACAGAGGTGAGAATTTTTTTTTAATTAGGAACTTAACTGTCTTCTTTTCAGAGGCAGGTTTTATAAGTTCATTACACCTATATTCTTAAGACCTCCCAACAAGTTTTAAAATGGTGGGTTTTGTGACGATGACCCTTTTTCTCAACTGCCATTATCTGAAGATGAGCAGCTTGTGTCAAGAATCATTCCAAATACGTTGATCGCATCAGTGCACTTTGTTGCACATAACTTTAATTTCCAAGAGCGTTTAACACATGTTACCTTGATTGACCATGGCTATCTCTGCTGATAAACGAGTATGTAGTTTTAAGGTAAAATCACTTATTTTCATGTCATTGATAAATCTATAGAACACTCCGCCAAAGTAAATCAATCCGCTACAACAGGGACAAAAAATTTCCCCATTGGTTAGTCAAACAGTTTCATCTGCACGGTCACGAAATATTTTAAACGGAACGAATACGCATTTGAAAGCAAAATGTTCATCCCCTTTTAACGATTTCGAAGTACATACTTCGCTTTTACAGAAACACTGTTGCTTCTTTCTAAGAGTAATGTATTTTACGAATATTTTTAATATACGGTATTTTCTTGTGGCTACGTCACAGCGACAAAGGACAGCAAAGTTATTAATTTATCAGCTGCGGATTAAGCGTTTAATCTGGGAAAAAGAACTATTGTCTCTGTTTGGCCACATATACCCCTCTAATGTTTAAAATAATATGAAAGATTAGAGAAACTGTTGTACTGAGTACATTGTTAGGTTGGTTAACCCAATCGTTGCATGAGCAACGTCACAAAAAAGACATCAAGCAATGACATTTGCCAAACAGTCAAAACCAGCACGTGAGGTTTGGACGTTTCTGGTATATTTATCATAGCGATGTTGGTTGAAAGGGACCAACACTGATATAGCTATCAGAAAATACCCAATCGGTCAAACTCCAATTTTAAAGAGGAAACAGGAGCTTCTTTGAAGATACTGAAAATAGCTCAACAATCATAACGTTGCTACCACTAAATCATCGCATCGAATTTGCTAGCGATTGCGAATATTAATAGCAAGCTGCGGTCAAGTTTCGCCAAGTCTTTTTTCGTCGTGAATTGTCACGATTCCCTGCAACCGTATGTGTTATCATTAGCAAAATTGCCTTGAAACATCACAGCCTTCCGTAGAGCATTGCCAAAACATTGTTTCGTAGGCAAAAAATGTCACAGTCCGTTATCATGTATTTTATAATCTTTGGTTAGTACTTTGAGTAAAACAATGTTAAGTGTGTTCTGCTGTAAAAATGACCGTGCCGAGACCATTTACGTTGCAATTAATGGTTAGTAAAATTAGTCACAGCTAGCCGTAAGTTGAAAAAACGCGCTTATCGTGTTTTTAAGTCAGTTGGAATGTTTTGCTGTACTTGTGGATATGGCTGTACTGTGTTCATCTGACTTATGACAGTGTGTAACAGAACAGTAGGCTGGGAAAGGGGTAACTTATACCAGCGATCAAGTCCAAACACCGCCATCTTGGCTAAAGTAAGGAGTCCAAAATTCTTTTTCGCCACCTGTTGTTTGAGGCTTACTAAGAAGTCATTCTGATGTGGAGATCACGCCCAAAGTTGGATTGCGTAGAAAGTGACTGCGTGAAATACCTTTTGCCAGCGAACTAGCATGAGCGAATGGATGCGATTCCACCATCCAGGAATGTCCCACCGACATACAAAGCGACGATGAAGCCCGTGTTTTATTTTATTCACACGGATGGTCAGATGTTTGGATCAAGAGCGTTTTCCAAATTTTTTGGGGAAACTTAAGCTATTAACACTGGCGTTTACCACGACGGGATGTTGCTGAGCAAGATTTCAGTCAAGAACTGCACACGCTTGATAACTACCGCAATACCGTCTTGACATGAACAAGACTGGAAAATGCCATATGACTTAAGTTGACCAACTTGCCACCTGCTTTGAAAAAAGCTTGCAGATAAACACCACCGCAAGATTCACATTAGTTTTGGAACCAGCTGCTTTTTGGAAATGAATAACATTTGTTCTACAAATCCATTTGCATTCGTTTTGTTTGCTCGCTTTGCCTTGTGCTATCTAGATAATCCATTTATATTCTAATGGCACTGGATTATTTTCAAAACAAAATAATATTTTCAGACAACGCAAAAATTATAGGTAGGCCTCGATTTTCAAGCAAAGTTCCTGTAGGGGGGGGGCGATTGTTCAAGAAAGGTTGAAGACCACTGCTCAAGATGGATCATATCGCTCGCGGGGAACGATCATATATGGCGCAAGGGGTGACTTTTCAGAAATTCAGAAGTGAATTTACTAATGGAAAAACTGGCAACGATCAATTCATATGTAATATGGTATATAACTAACTGCATTATACGCATTGCCAAATACCATTTATTCAAACCATACGACCGAAAGTCTACATTCTAGCCTGTAACTACTACTTCTATGGGAATGCTTACGCGTTGCAGATGGTTATGACTTACAATAAACAGCTGTGATAAGCGAGGAGATCGATCCGTTAAATGAAAACGGTTACGTTTTTTCTTTAGAAATGGATAAAGGGTTTGTTTTCAATGTTCCGGTTCACAGCTATATGGAACCAAACAGTCCCATTAACTAGACCTACCATACGTCCCGGTTTGGCCGGGACTGTCCTGGTGTCCCGTCCCGGTTAGCATAATGTCCCGGAATTCCACTTCAGTGAAATTTTCAAACTGAACTCCAGCCTGATGATGCATTCCTATGAAATAATTCCGCTCAATGGCCATTTGTAAAATTGGAGCCTTATTGTTGCGTCATTTTTCCATTGTCTTCAATGGAACTACAGCAACTGCTGCAGTTAGAAGCCATTTTGTATGCTTTGAGAAGGCAGGAAACTTTCAGTTAGTTTT
>JGI24158J21664_10015098_pt1 | contig 10089 bp, 5 predicted proteins | sample Ectturendosymbi3_FD_21664 | JGI IMG/M metagenome (IMG submission 21664) | reverse complement strand
GTGAAAAGTTGAAAGGCTGAAGTAACAGCAGAGAAAAAACAAACTCAAGACTACAATCAAAATTTCGTAACACAAGCTCAAAATCATAACAAACTGACTGACGTCAAGAAGCAGATGCCAGTCGACTGATTTCTCGAAAGCATACAGAAACACTAGTGCTTTTAAGTGAAGTTTAGAGAGTGATGCTCTGATAATAAATCAGGCGCAACATATCCAGGTGCGATTAGCTGCAGCACACCGATGGTTTGTGTTATTCTCTTTTTTTCGATCGCAGACCAAAATGTTTTTGAAACGACCGAAAAAATTAGGTGATTTCGGTCAGGACGTTTGAAAATGCAGGCTGATGAACACTGCGGCGAGTTGCGGCGAGTTTCATACAGCTGTGAGACAAATGACCGAAATGTTTCAGCGAGAAATGACCGAAATGTCTCATCGAAAAAAAGCAGGTGTTGTTTTGCATTGCGAGCGGTCGTGGTTGGAGAAAACGAAACGGACCATCGATTCACGGCCAAAACACCTTCAGGGCATTTGAGCTAAACTCCTTTTTGTATAAATTCAGGAGACAAAAGTTCAAATGAAAACGCCACAGTTGTGACGTAACAAAAGCAGAGGTGGCCACTGATCCGGAGTCACTTGATATTTTCGGCAGTTTCAGGAGTTTGCGTGGTTTTTATAAACGTCATTTCTTAAATTAAAACACTGCTTAATTTCGGTTGCATCGATGATTGCCAGAGTCTGAACGGGAGTCGGATTCTCGGATTTCAAAAAATTTTGGACCGGGATTCGAAAATTTGGAAACACGAGTCGGAGCCTGAAAAGTTGACTCCAGCCCTTTGGAATAAGGGCAGAGAGAGGTCTGTTTCGTGCTTGCTCGGTCGATTTGCGCCTCACAGACCCTGTTGACGTCCAGCCCACGTCACAGCTGCTTCCTGACAGGAGGGCGGTTGGAGCGCTGTTGTGTAAATGTTCTGAGGCCGCCTGCAGTGTAAAAGCAGGGGGCGCGCAACGTGGCACGCGATCGATTTGGTTTAAACGAAGATTTTTTTATTTGGTGTCGTTGTAACGTCACAAACCACCATGTTTCGATGTTTCTACGCTGCGTCATGGTTGTCGGAAGAGGGGCCAAGGCCCCCACGGATTTTGAAATTTGGTATTTTTTGTAATGTAAACTTTTAAGTTGAAAAATGTTTTCCTCTTATTTTCGGGTTGGCAAAATGAAATTTCACCACTGTTGCCTAAGACCTGGAAAAAAACTTTTTGACAACCCCCTTGAAAAATCCACTGTTTGCTCACTCCTGAAAAAATCTTTCCAACGGTCAAAGGCAGTGTGATTTGCTCGCAACAACATTAGAAACGCCATTCGAGACAAAAAGCGCGCATGAAATATTAACGCACGATCATTTCCGACCGCCACGCGATCGCCGAAAAACACACGGGATGTTTCGCGAACCAGCTTTCTCGTGCCCAGGGTCAGTTCAGATATACTATGATTGACCGCGCCGAAAGCTTTGGCGCAAAAGTAACATCCTTCAACTTTTCTGGCAAAGCCGGGAATGGCATAGAATAGAAGCAAGACAGCTTCTTGCTCCCGTACACCGCATCGCCACCAAAGTACGTCAATCAGAATCATGTGTATCAGGCACTGAACAATTGTCTGCTGTATCTGAAACGCATTCGTTTGATGTTGATCCCGTTCGCTTTGGGAAACGACCACTTGCACATTCGTCCCGAGCCCTGCCTGCCGCTGCATCGACATTGACGGGGCAAAGATTCAATGCGAGTCACACGAGATGTAGCAGACTTGGACGAATCAATTCGCGAAAGGCGGCCAAAATCTCGCCCGACGACGTTTTTCTTGCAGAACTTCGAAGCCGCGGGCCTGGGATTTTCTGGGATTCACGTCATCAACATATCGAAACGTCAATTACAGGTCACAAATTGGGTTCTGTCCAACCTCCCACGCGGTCGGACCCCCCAGGAACGCACGATGTGCTTCGACGCAGTGGGAGGAGGAACCTCTGTCTGTTTGAGGCGGATTCGTCATCGTAAACCTCACGTGATTTTTACAAGTCCAACCGAACGGCAAATCGCGAATGTCCGATCAACAAGTTGTCCTTAAATACGCACGAGTTTGTGCAAACAACACTGAATCATGAGGATGCTTCTGCTGAATTAAGGCACACGACAGCTGGCGCGTCACACGCCTAGAGCACTTAATCGGAATGCACTTCAAAAATGCAGCTACGCACAAGCAATACAACACAAATGCGACCTGGGCCCAAACAGCGCGTACAAGTATAAAAATGCACGATGGTCATAAAAGGTTTCATGAAATGAATTCCAAAGACTTTCATTTGTAAACTAAGGTCGCACGCAGACAGAATTTCTCCAGAAGGATTGTTTCATTTCGCAACGACAAACTTTTACAGCAAAACCAACCAGAGCGGGTTAATTTTTAACCTGCTGTTTGAAAATGTTTGACTAGCTTTTCAGCGAACTTGAATTTGCCAGTAAAAGAGAAGGTTGCACTTTGCAAGGCAGCTGCTTTTTCACTGAATTGCCGCAGACTTTTAACCAGCGTAATACAGAAATAATCCAATGGGCTGAAAATGAGTGGAAACTACACTGAAGTAGATATTCAAAAACAGTGGGTTGTAGGCAGGGTTTTTTTAAAAGGTTTGGCCTTGATGATCGCACAGACATTTTGAAAGACCGCGACTATGTCATCTGAACACCGAGATGGCCTTAAAGCGAGGTCTCAGTCGGAAAAATTTGAGAGGCTGTTTCGGGCTCTCAAAATACCTTAAAAATACACTGTTTGTGGGCAGAAAATGCAAACTTCGCAAAAAAATATTATTACCTGTCTTCCGGTCCACCATCGACGGGAATATTTCTCTCATCCGCTAACAGCAGCATTCTGCAAAAAAAACATGAGTCAGGCAAAAATTTCTCCAAATCAATTAACTGAGAAAACTTTAGGGTGTTTTTATTGTGACCTCACGCAGCTTGGGTAAAACGGTTATGAAACTGGTGGAGCGTGACGTGTGACTCACTACGAGACAAACATGTTTTCATGCCAACCTGCTGTTTGAAAACAGCGTTCGACCAGCCAGCTGTCGAAGCCAAAATTGTTATTCAACCTACGTACTTCCCTCAATCGCCTGTCTCCGACAGTACAGCCTTTGTCGCAAGGAATGAAAAAGTGGCAAGTTCAGACGACTGATACAAAAAAAAACGACCAAAACACTTTTTTTTCATTCATCTTCATTCCCGCTTTTACACTGGAGACGGTCGCGAGGGCGACAGCCCCAGGTCTCGAAACACCTCACGGTCAACAGCAATCTTTCAAATGTTTCTGAACCAAGGCATTTCCACCGTTCCCGGCAAAGCTGGTGAGGCTTTGCGTGCAGTACAGGGCCAGCCTGGCTCCAGTTTCTACACATTCTACCATAAGACGAAGTTCTACAACACGAACGTTGATACCCAAGCACAAGCATTCTAAACAAGAGTTTTTTGCTTTTTTTGATCAAGTCACAACCGAAACCAACCTGCAGCGGGGATTGGCCTCGCGGTGCAGTTCCTCGATGTTGTCCACCGGTTGCCACCGTCTCAGCACAGAGCAGCACGAGAAACACTGCGTGCGGTCACCACTGCCCAGGTAGAAGAACCCTTGCCTTGCCAGGGCGTAAGTGAAGGCCGTGTCGCTCAGTAAGGACCACGACCTGGTGAACGATTTTCTGTAACGAACAGGGAAAGGTGAGCTGTGTGTGTGGACGTGTTGTTCTGTTCTGTACAGCCGCATTGTCATTTCGCGTGATCAGCGTGCGCCCGTTTTAGTTGGTGACTCACCAGGATTGCCTATTTAGCGGATTTTTTCTGCTAGATCTAGCGGATTTTACTGCTGTCTAACTGCAAAATAATTGGTCTGGGGGCCTAAATCCGCAAGACTCTAGCGGGATAATTTGTCTAGCTGCCTATACCATCGGTCTTATTCAAGCGGCTTTCTAGCGGATTTTTGCAATATTTTTAGTTTGAAAGGACTTTTTAGATTTGGCAACCTTGTGATTTACTCGGTTGCCAATCTTTTTAGTTAAAAGAGTGCAGCTCTACCATTGACGGTGTTTTGTGTTAAGTGTGAAGCTCTTAGTGATTGAAACTGTTTTTTTTTGGCCGCAGACTACCGCAGTGGCTTATTAGTTTCAGCGTGTTACATATTAAGGTTAAATTAAATCAGACAGCGATTCTTCCTTGACACAGACGGGAAACGCTGGATAATTTTGCCGCAGTGTTGAAATAAATCCATCCGGTTACAGCAAGTTTTTATACTTGCGGTAAAAAAGCGAATGCAAAGAAACTTTACAACCAGGCACAAAGCACGGCTGTGAACTTTACACAGGACAGAAGTGCAGTATGACAGCAACCGCTCGTGAAGCTTTGGTGTGCAAACTCGTAAAGTTGTGCGCTTCAAACACTTCCGATGGTGTGAGCTTGAACCGAATTCCAGCCTGTGAGCGTCGCAAACCAGCAACCTGACAACATGGACGCGGAAACGCGCGCATCGCCGATCGGGGGAGGTTAATTATCATTAACTTTTTGCTGCGCTTAATGACTGAGGAAAATCAAATGCTTCACGCATCCCCCACAGAACTCGTCGCGAGGCCGACATGCAAAGCAACATGAGAAAAATAAATCTATTTCGGGGTTTACCCTAGAGTGGAAACATACCCTCGCTAATTTCTGGGCCCATCTCAAGTGTCTACCGAAGGCTAAGCCGGGATAATTCACTTTCGGAAAATCGTTTTAAATAACACTTGACATACCATGGATGGTATTGCTAAAGTGTTCTACTTGTAATGCAATCAGCTGTTGGTTCAACTCAGGGCCGTAACCAGCTGATATTTTGGGGGAGAGCATATTGTTAACTTGTTGTTGTACCTGACAACGAAACATGTTTTCATGTTTTTGAAAATTTCGGGGCGCAATTGCCCAGTTGTCCCCCCAGGTGCGGCCCTGGTTCAACTACCGTCAGTCAAATCGATCGTTCAAAGCAGTACAAGTGAAAACACTGAAGACCATTCAAATGAATGGTTGAACGCAAATATACTGGAATAAGCAAGCTTTTGTCTACCGCAGTGGTTCTTAACCTTTGCAAACCCGGGGACCCCTTTTTCTAAAGATATTGACTTCGGGACCCTCGTCTGCGCCTATGTTATTAGTTAAAGTAGTAGTCGTTATTGTCTACGCATCTGAGGGTTAAATGAAAACACTATGGCGATCCTTCTGGGGACCCTCAGATTTTTTATTGAGAACTCTCGCGATTTCTCACTGTGTGCCCCGTTAAGAACCACTGGCCAAGGGCCTGCTTTACGTATCGATGAAAGCGAGTCAGGCATTGCGCGATTGCAAGAGGTCATCTACAAGCTGGCGCGTAGTAAGCACAGCTGCGCGACGCACCTCAACTCAAACGTGCAAGCCCACATGAAGCGCTTTGACCGCAAGGAATATAGAACAGCACTTTTCAAAGGAAAACGCCGGGATCAGTGGTGGTGCCATTGTTCAGCACAATGCCCAGCAGCAACAACTACGTTTGAACGACGCTTTCAAGGTCACGCCCCCGTGTCAACTTGGCTGATACACAGAATCAGCAAACCGTGACGACACTCGGCAACTGCATTGCCTAACTTTCTTTTCTTGAAATTGCCACTGTTGCAGAACGCAGAGCGTGAAAAGCCAAATGCGATAGGCAAGATACAACACCCCCAAACACGCTTCACACAGTGTGGTTCGAAAACAGCGTCGATTGAAGCTTTTGCTTGTCGCTGTCCGCCCCAGGACAAAAAACGCAAAAACAACACGTTTTCATCCAGGATTCAAGTTATTTGTCATGGGCGACTGCGGTCCGAGGTCGAGCCGCTTTTCCACCCGAGAGACCAAACTGTGCTTTGCACCAACCTATAACCGGGGCTTAAAAGAAGCAACCGAGCCGAAACAGGCCAGCGATGTTGGCACGACTGCTTTATGTTCAAGGCCGCCGTGATAGACTCTCCAAGCGGCCCTGGAATATCCACCACAAGGCTGACAGTCGTTTGTTGTAAAATCTTCCGCACATAGCAGTCCGGGGCTGTGGAACCGGAGCCCGAGGAATTTTGGATGTTTGGAGCCGAAGCCAAGAACTCTTTGATGATCGAGCGAAATCGAATAAAGAGTTCTACTTGTAATGGAAATCGAGCGAAAGTCTGAAATTTCGAATCCGCAGAAATAGTTTGTGGGGCAAGCGAGTTGTACAAAGAATACAAGGGGTTTCACTTTTCAATGGACGACATCGTTCTGGATCCGGAGCCGTATATTTAGATGCCTGGAGCCGGAGCCTGAAATTTGAGTTCCGGCTCCACAGCGCACGGCTTCAACAAGCCGCTTATTCGTAAGCAAACGCAACGTTTATGACGTCACCGGCCGTTCGGGTGGGCTCGTTGCAGTGGCGACCGGATCCCACACTTTGCAGTCACGTTGGCGGTAACTCCCACTCACTTCCCGCGCACTCCAACACAGTCTGTCGGACGTGGCTTACAATCAACATGCGAGACATTATGACTATAACGCTACGTAACAGAAGCAAATTGTCGTCACAATCTGACTGCTTGCGCGTCTTTGGTTCGTGAAACGTTTTCGACTGTATCAGACTAAAAACGGCAGCAAGCGGGAAAACGACGCCACTGTGTTGGTGATCATTCCGCTGTGCGTCACAGCAGCTCTCACGCATTTTAAGCGACACAGGCGAATAAACGTGTCGCCGAGGCGTGGTGCGACACACCGATACTGTCTGCTTTCATCAACAGTGCGCTGACCGTCCGGGTCGTTCGTTGAAAAGCGGTCAACCTGATATCTCAGTAATAAACTGCGAAACACGATATCCTTGTTGTCCTTGAAAACGACAGAAGAGGCGCGACTACGAGAGTTGGCGCAGCAGCTTTCGTCGTCGGATGTTTTTTACAACTCTTCGACTCGCACCGGGCGACTTGTAGCTGCCGCTTGAAAGCCACGCGTAGAAGTATAGCTGCGCCTGACTCCATAACAGCAGAGTCAGATATCAACATTTTCCAGCAGTGTACTTTTAAATGCCGCACAGACTAATAAGCGTAGTAGGGTTCTTGCTTATCTTTCAGATACAAGTAAACTGCGGTACGCGTGGCGGCAACCTTGATCCCGGCGCTAAGGGAACAGGACATACGCGTTGTCATACCAAAAAACAAGCGTGGGGTATTAGGATGGGGACCGAGGCCAGTTGCAAACTTATGGGAAGGGATCGTGGGAACCCAGTTGCAAACAGGGACGCCGGAGAGCGTGGGAATGACGGGGGACATTGCCCCCCTGCTCTTTCATAAACGGGGCGACAAGGGCAGAGGTGCCTTTTTTCATAACAGTATCATTAGTCATTTCATGGTTTATGAAGATCGACTTGAAACAAATTTATTGCTGCTTTGCGTGCACCCGAAAATTCAGAATGGATTTTTATGACGTTTATTATTTTTGATGTCGACCCTGTTGCTGAACAGAAACACGCATAAATGATTGGTAACGATTTTTGCTTTTTTATAGATTTCCATTACCCTCAACTCTTTCACTGACCCTCCCCCCGTCTTACCGTTGCTCCGGGGGGTCCCAGGTTACAACCCTTGCAGGTGAGGGCGTTCGACTTTGACGGAAGAGACAAATGTGAAGCAACATTTCGACACTTTATCGGCTGTGGAACGTGACGACAGGAAATTTATCAGCATGCGCGATAAATTTTTCAAAACAAGACGCGCACGGGTCTTTGCCTTTTGCATTTCCTGCACGCCGGTCAGTAAAGTCACGCTAATGAACGCACGAGTTATTTTTTGTAGTTCCAGTCTTTCCTACAACACGCACCTGCGATCAATCTCTTTGTACAGATTCAAAGACGAGAGCAATCTCCTGTGGTCGTCGGGGNCTTTCACNAGTATTGTGACGAATTGATCCTGCTGGAAAAAATATTATTTTCAGTGTAAAAAAAAACTGTTGGTGTTGGGATGCATANTTCTAATCTATGAAAAAAACAAAATTAAATCTGCCTGAAGTCACTCTGTTAACCATCTGCAAAGCAATGTTTGCAGCTCCGTTAAATGTAGGCTTGTTGCAAAAAACAAGCTCATCCACCTCTGTTGGCTTTTGACAAACCTGTTTAAAAACTAGCAAACGCTAGTGTTTGGCAACCGTGCGTGCCATTGCCTGAAAGCAGACACAGCGACATGACACCATCTCGTCCCGGTTATGACAAACGCGATTCAAGAGAATTACGTCATCCTCGTCACCAATCTTAGGTCGTTTCTGAGACGCAAGATGTTAAGTTGGGCAACATGTCGTATGTGTCAAACGCACGACAACTAAACAACAATTTCAAGAAGGTTTGGAGCTGCTCTAGACACGAGTATTGAAAAGGAATACGAGGGGAAACAAACGATATACAGCAGCGATCCTCAAACTTTTTGGATCCTGGGCCAAATCCGCGNCCTTATCAGCGTCCGNGGGCCGGACTGTTTCGTGCATTGAAAAAGCAAAACAAGAAACACACACGCATAACATTAGAAACGCTTGCACATTGGAAATTTTTTATGTGTTTCATAACATGTTTGCAATGTTACTTTTGCAACAACTTTTTTTGTTGAATGATAGTCGTAATATTTGGTTTCACGCTTGATACTCCTGTACGTTAAATTGCTTCTACGATTTTCAAGAACTCTGTGTACCTCACCAATCACTGACTAAACAGCAGAGACGTAGTCCAGACCTAAACTTCGAGACCGAGACTTCTTCGAAAAGTCCAAGACTCGAAAATTTGCAGATTATTTCGAAATGTTTCTACAAATATTCAAAAAAGTGTTATCATCACTTCGAAGATGAAATTTTGCGAATTTTCGGCACTTTTCATATTTGCTTATGTTATTTCTTACATGCAGATATAACAGACAAAAGTACGTTGAATTAAAGAAGTTTCACTAAGTCATATTGTTGCAGTATTCAAAGTCTCAAGACAATCGGTTTGAGGCCGGTCCAAAAGTGCGACATTTCAGAATTTTGACCTTTTGTTGCAAAATTTTGCAACTTGACGTTGCCTTAACGTTGCCTGATCTTGGCAATTTAAAGGTGGACAACGCTTAAATTTCATTTAAAAACAACAAAAATCACAAGTCTTGGGGTAACGGTCGATTATATTGACATACGCAAAATCGGTAAAACTGTCAAAAAATTGTGTAAAATTTTACATAGTTTGAGACAGAGTATTTTGCGCCCGGTCTTAACTATAGGCCGGCACGTATCCTCCGAGACTGAGACGAGACCTGAATCTTTCTAGACCGAGACTCGCAAAAACAAGTCTCGAGACTACTAGGTGCGAGGCAGGCAAATTTTTGGGGGTGCGAAGGGTTTTTGTCCGAAGTCAAATTCAGACGTATTTCGACAGTCAGTCTTATTCATCACACAATGAGAACAAAGGCGTCGGAACATCTCTGCCCAAATTTTGCGGGATTTTTTCCGTATTTTCAGACAAATTTCCGGATTTTTGACAAATCAAAACTTTTGGGGGTGCGCTTGTACCCTCCTGCACCCCCGCCTCATACACCACTGTTGAAACTGGCCTCGAGATCAAGTATCGAGACTCCACCACTGCTGTTCATGGTGTTAAATACCGGTACCCAACAAACTCGCTCAAAATTAGCAAAATCAGCATGCAGCATTCCTGTTAAAAATCCAAAAACCGCCAAACAACGCTTATACTTCAAACGCCAAATGCCTGCTACAATTTACAATTTTTTTATGCACGTTAATGTGGATTCTACAGCAGTCTCGGCGCCAAGCTCAAGTACAATATTAGGCGACTGGTGCGTAGTAACGTCCAACGAAAAAGCAACTAAGATGTAACAATTTTCTATGTTTGTGTTTGCTTGTCTGAATTGTACGCAATGCGCAACAGTAAAAAGTATGGCCTAGGTCCTAAGTAAATCATGTCTGTTACACAAAATGCAAGTGAACTCCAAAACGTTTGCAGTTGATCTTTTGATCCAAGAGATAAGC
>JGI24158J21664_10015097_pt1 | contig 10090 bp, 5 predicted proteins | sample Ectturendosymbi3_FD_21664 | JGI IMG/M metagenome (IMG submission 21664) | reverse complement strand
CATGCCCTGAAAAATAGAGTTTGCCCTGAAATTTTTCACTGCATTGAAATATTTTTATCTTTCAGGATTTTTGAGGAACTTGCGCTTGCCCTGAAAATAGAGTTTGTCATGAAATGTTTCGCTGTATTTCATATACTTTTTACATTCAGGATGTTTCAGCAACTTTTGCTTGCCCTGAAAAACAGAGTCTGCACTGAAAATTTTCACTGCATTGAAATAACGATTTTTGAGGAACTTGCGCTTGTTCTAAAAACAAAGTTTTTCCTGAAATATTTCACTGTATTGAATATAGTTTTCACATTCAGGATTTTTTAGCAACTTGTGCTTGCCCTGAAAAACAGAGTTTGCCCTGAATTCGCTGTATTGAATACATATTTGTTATCCTTCAGAATTTTAAACAACTTGCGCTTGCCCTGAAAAACAGAATTTGTCCTGAAATTTTTTACTGTATTGAAATATTTTTTATCTTCCAAGATTTTTGAACAGCTTGGGCTTGCCCTGAAAACAGAGTTTGCCCTGAAATTTTCAAACCGGGGGGACGGCCGCCCCCCCGCCTCGTGCGCCACTGTAAGTTATAATTGCAGAATAATCAACGGTAAGAACATCAATAGCAGTGAAAAACTACGAAAGTTACCAGCATAGGCGTACGGGAAGGCATTACGCTGGGGGGGGGATAATTTGCCCTGAAAATAACAATTTGTCCACAAAATTAACAATTTTCCCTGAAACTAACTTTTTCAGTTTAATCCGAATGGGGACTGAATCCTCTTGTAAATCTGTTCTATACAGTTGAATTCGTGTATAACGCCTTCGTTTGTAACATTAAATATAAAACACTTTCCTAGTGCTTTATGCAAGTATTATCATTTGTACCACTGGTCCACATTACACAAATTGCCATCAGGGTTGGTCCAAATTACACACGGCATTCACAAAACTAGCTTCAAAGTTTTCCTACTCCAACCAGTCAGCACAAATTTGATGTTAAGAACATTGCTGCAACAGATAACAGAAGAGTTCTAAAAAAAGCACGAAAAACCTGGCATTAAAACTCCTGTTAATCAAAAAAATATATCATCTATACACCCTGCACATCTACCCGGCACAAACTCGAAAACGAACAAAGAAAGAGTTACCGAATTCTTAGATCAAGTTGTTGACCTACCGACATCCGATTATTCGATTTTTACGGAAAATAAGGGCTTGGTACAGATCAAAGTCATTATAACCAGTCACGACTTTGGGTCAGATTGCACAATACACTAGCCCAAATTACACGGATCACCCACAAGTGAATATACACTGAATACACTGTATTGAAAATGTTTCCCCCGTTCAACATTTTTGACCAACTTGCTCTTGCCCTGAAAAACAGTGTGTGCCCTGAAATTTTTCACTGTATTAAATATAGGCCTACTTTTACATTCAGGATTTTGAGAAACTTGCGCTTTCCCTGATAAACAGAGTGTGCTCTGTGTTCACTGTATATTGAATAAATATTTTTTATCATTCAGGATTTTTGAGCTACTTGCGCTTGTCTGAAAAACACAGTTTGCCCTGAAATTTCTCCCTGTATTGAATATACTTTGTGCACTCAGGATTTTGAGCAGCTTTGCGCTTGCCCTGTAAAACAGAGTGTACCCTGAAATCTTTCACTGTATTGAATATAGGCCTACTTTTACATTCAGGATTTTGAGCAACTTGCGCTTGCCGTGAAAAACAGAGAGTGTCTGAAATGTTTTACTGTATTGAATATACTTTTAAATTCAGGATTTTGAGCAAGATGCTCCTACACTGAAAAACAGAGTGTGCTTTGTATTCACTGTATTGAATAAATATTTTTTATCATTCAGGATTTTTGAGCAACTTGCACTAGCCCTGAAAAATAGAGTTGCCTTGAAAATTTTCACTGTATTGAATATACTTTTTACATTCAGGATTTTTGAGCAACTTGCGCTAGCCCTGAAAAGCAGTGTGCACTGAAATTTTTCATTGTATTGAATATAGGCCTACTTTTAAATTCAGGATTTTGAGCAACTTGCGCTTTCCCTGAAAATCAGAGTGTGCTCTGTGTTCACTGTATTGAATATATATCTTTTATCATTCAGGATTTTTGAGCAACTTGCTCTAGCCCTGAAAAACAGTGTGCACTGAAATTTTTCACTGTATTGAATATATGTTTTTATCATTCAGGATTTTGAGCAACATGCGCTTGCCTTGAAAATCAGTTGCCCTGAAAATTTTTACTGTATTCAATATAGGCCTAATTTTAAATTCAGGATTTTGAGTAACTTGCGCTTGCCCTGAAAATCAGAGAGTGCCTGAAATTTTTCACTGCATTGAATATACTTATACATTCAGGATTTTGAGCAAGATGCGCTCACACTGTAGAACAGAGTGTGCTCTGTATTCACTGTATTGAATATATATTTTTTACCATTCAGGATTTTGAGCAACTTGCGCTTGCCCTGAAAATCAGTTGCCCTGAAAGTTTTCACTGTATTCAATATAGGCTTAATTTTACATTCGGGATTTTGAGCAACTTGCTCTTGCCCCGAAAAACAGAGTGTGCTCTGTATTCACTGTGTTGAATACATATTTTGGAGCATACGTTCTGCCATGAAGCATGCCGAATCTAAAAATACAAACTGAATTGCATACGCAACACTGGACTGGACATCAGTCTCAGACTTGCTACAACTAACACATTGGGTTTGATACAGGAACCACAGTGTCAGAGATATCTCCACCACAGTCATTCCACTGATGGAGATTTGTAATAAATTGCGACTGGCTTATGTGCAATAATTTCAATGTAATTCTGTTGTTTTATACACCATTTTGTTAGAAGTGGCCCGCAATTTTTTGTAAAATGGCCTGCAGGTAAAATCTAGTTGTACCACGCTTGATTAAGCCATTCACTCAGGCACACTGGATGATTGGTCGCACTCAGTAACCCAATAAAAACCAACAGCAGAAGAATCCGCTCCAAGTTGGACCACGCAATGGAGCAGACATAAGTGAACTGCAAGCTCACTACTGTATGACACCAGGATCGCGAACCTGACTCTTGTGCAGTGTGAGTGTCTACCCGCCAAATAAATTGTTATTGCAAGAATTAAACCAATCAATCGAAATTGAGCTGCTGACTTCATATTTTCCGGAAAATTTTGGTTCTTATGCCCAATTTCAGGGGGGAAAATCCCCGTTTTTCTCCCCCCTTGCGGACGCCCATGCTCTTGGTAGTTGATGCGTTTCATCATGTCGTGCATGACGTTCATCTAAATTTTGTAAATAAGTGCTGGTTTTTCTTTAAACAAGCTTTTGTTATCAAGCCGTGTACGATTTACGCAAACATGTTCAAAACAAAATTACGAAGATATATCCTAAAGTTAACACGAGTTCTGAAAATTTAAACTATCAACACTTGCATGGCTAGATCCCCGTCTACATTGTCCTCTTCAGCATCATCAGTAGCCCACTCAAAAGCAACTTGTTCAAACAGACAAGCTTGAGCTCTTCATCTTAGTTTCTAAGATGTAATACCTACGCAATACAGTATTTGAATAGTTCTTGTTCTTAAAATACGACTTCAAAAAGTTTGAATGCAGTGATAGTTTTAAACGTGCTATTTTTGTCCGACAGTCAAAGCCATGTCTCGTGCAGTAACTTTAACATAAGCTTGCATTAGGTTATACATACAGCCAAATACACTACAGTCAACCTAAGGTACAAAAACTGCCATATTGACAAACATTCCAAAACAAAAATCGTCGCTACACGTGCAGCGAAACTTTGAATATAGTGCCTTATTTATTCTGAGCAATAAACTCAGTTATACGCAGCTTTACCGGTAGCAGTAACGTATCTTCCAAGACCCAACTGCTATCGATCCAGCTGATATTGATCTGTCGCTGATACTGACTTTTTGCGAGCTAACGCGTGACCATCGACCAGGTCAAAATTAACCTGAGCTTAATCCTTCCTAATACGTCACGTTTATCGCAACCGAAATACCGAATCATCCAAAATCAGTGCAAAGCAGCGAGAAGAGCAGTTAATACCAATGACTGGAGACGGAAAAGCTCTTGCGCATTTTTTCCTTCGGCCACCACGTACGCCAACGTAGCGAATAGTGGTAAAATGGTATTAAACTCATTACCACGTACGTTATTTTTTAAATACCGGCGCTGTGGTTACTGGAAAATTAGCTCGTTACAGTAGTTTGCTATTTTAGTAGCCCGCTACTGCCCACCGCTGGGTGTAATGTCTATGAATCATTTATTTCAGATTTAGTGTTCAAAGATCAACTCGTCTATTTTCAAAGATCAACTCGTCCAACTTTGAAACAAACTCCCAAGTTTATTCATCAAAAGATAGTTTCTCAACGAAAACACTTTCAATGGTTGGGATCGATAATGCAGACAACCGGCATTCCCCGTAGTCGATATCAAACTACGATTTAACAAAAGCATCGCGGACCACACAATTGAAAATTTCCAGAAAGCATCGCGGGCCGCACAGATTACCCTCGCGGGCTGCATGTGGCCCGCGGGCTGCATGTGGCCCGCGGGCTGCATGTGGCCCGCGGGCTGCATGTGGCCCGCGGGCTCCGCATTTGAAAGCCCTGATTTAGAATGTCAGTTTTAAAAGTTCTAACTCTTCAATTTTTGTGTTTACAAGCTCTAGACTGGTAGGCGAGCCTAAAAAACACGACACGTGGCTGTGGAGTGAGCAAATTGATGAAATCTTTACTCAAAAGTCTGGGTCAAATCCAATGTGCTTAAGTGCCCCAGTGTTTGTCTTGAAATCAGGGCTTTTTAACACACTTATTTGGAGAGCAATTGTGCCCCTTCCCTACGCCAGTGTTTCTTAACATTTTTGTCTCATTTACCCTTTAACAAAATCAAAAAATTGATTTTACCCCCAGCAATGTTTGTTGTGTCAAGTCATTATTTTTCTGAAAAGGGTCAGCTTTTACTGAAAAAGTGTTGTAAGCTTACACTCAGGTATATGAATTTTAGTGATACTAGAACCAATTTTAGGGTAATGCTTGTACGACACTTATCAGTATCTGAGATGAAAATTTAATAAAATGCTTTTACAAGCATGCATGAATGCTTCTAAGTCGTTTGCTGAGGGTGTTGAAATTCTGAAAAGAGTTTCCTACGAACCGGCATAGGCCTATCACTGAGTCAAGGGGCAAAACGTTAGGAAAAAGGATAATACAGACATCTTTAAATATTTCTTCTGTTGAAAAATGACAAACAATTTCTACCAGTCAGTCAGTTAGTGAGACTTTTGTGCTTGTTTTTCGCGCACAATATCTGAGATTGTGGGAACAGTGGTTGAAAGAGATACTCTCATGTCATCTTTGGGAATCTATCGACTTTGACGTTTCGTTTTATGGTTGCTGAGGAGAGCCTTGTCTCACACAGAGAGGTATTTTGAAAAGGTATGATAACTTCAAATGTGCGCTTCAATAGCGTAGAAAAAAATCTTCGCCCAATCCACATCAAAATTTAGAAAAGTCACAGTTGCAAGATATGAATGTGGAATAAAGCATTGATTAACATTGACAATCAATCAATTCATTTCAAAAAGCGCTTTCAAAACACAAGCCCGTGCCCTGATAAAATTCGCACCCTCAGTTACGTGTTTCAAAACTGTTTTCAAGTATTCTGGAAGTGCTTAACTTGTTAGGGCATGTCGTTGAAGAACACAAGGAGTAGAAATGATGTGCGGTGCCCGTTTGTTCGCCAGAGTTGCAAAGCCTGACTACACTGAGCATAGAAAGAGCGCCACCTGGGTCAAACCCAATGTGCTTAATTGCCCCCATAGCGAGCCAACGCAATTCCACGAGTTCATCTTGTTGCTAGAGATGATTCATTTCTTCCTGATCATCAGTCACTTTGCTAGTTGTCTCTAGAATTTTGCACATCAAGAACTCTTCTTTCAACTCAACTGCATGTATATATCGACAGTAAACGAAAAAATACGAGCAGTTCGACCCATCAGTTGACTCATCTAGCGTAACACGTGCACAACCACGTACTGTTTGGTAAATAATCTTGTCAAAGTTCGTTTTTATGTTCTCTTCCACAAACCAAATCCACCATATTCATAGCGTGGGTGTGATAAGTCATACCCCAATTGCATGCGTTTTCTTTTGATATTGTAAAAGCAACGAAATAGGATGCTTCCAATCCTAACGTGTCTTCACAAACGAACTCTAATACAGGCCGAGTTTCTACCGCACGAAACCGAGAGCAAGTGGTCTGCAAAGACATGTGGTTGTCATATACATGTGTCGGATGGCGTGAAGCAAAGTGAGCTTACAAATCGATTGCTTCGTGGAACCATCACCTAGCACTTTGGAACTTAAGATATATTGAGGTTTTCGAACATCATCTGTTATGATGAATTCGACCCAAACATGGGCGCAATTTTGTTGTAAAATGTAGGGGGACAGCATGATGTGAAACCAATATACTGCAGTCATCGGGTCGATGATGAAGTAAGTTTTATAAATACAGATTTTCAATCTTGTTTTTGAGAGGTGTTTTGAACACCTCTAAAAAACAAGATTGTTTTGAAGGTGTAACACTAATCACGCTTTGCTTTATCCTTGCAGTCTGTTACAGATGATTTACAAATTAATATATTTTAAATTTGTTACTGGACACGCTCAATGGCGTAACTGACGAGGGAAGAGGGGCTAACGCCCTTCCCTGTCAAGCTAATTGTAAAAACCGGGCCCCCACTTAGTATTCTTTTGGTTTTCAGTAGCTTGTTTTTTTGCGTTTTTCGGAGTATTTTCCGGTGATTTAGGGTTTCAGTAAAGCCATCCACATCCGGATTCACCATCATTTCTCAAGTTTTTTCTGAGTGTTGGCTAGTGAGCCCTCTACAGTGGCCCCTTTCAGCTTAGTTCCCCCCTTGCTCAAACCTCTGCTTACGCCACTGGACACGGTACTATAGTTCAGCAACATGATCAACATTCCAAACATTGATAAACGTAATGCGTGATCGCATATAACGGCATCTGCTGTTACAAATAGTCACGAACTTGGCAATAAGTAATGTTAACATTCAAGATTAGCCGACAATTTAATACTGATGGGTTACTGGTTGACACTTCTGTTAAAACCCTCTTCAGGATAACTGGGTAGTTCACTACCCACGGGCTTGTTTTTTGTCGATTTCATATATTAGAAACCTGTGTTTCCATGACTTTTCCTAATTTTCAGAGACAAATGGAATGGTGCCAAAGTTATTTCACAAAATTGTCCCTGAAAGCCTATAAACAAAAAATTGGGGCACTCTGCTACCCTGGGTTACCTAGGGTGTAGCAAATTTTGTTCACCCCACTACCTTCAAATTTCAGTTTGAGTTTGAATGCAAAACGTTTTTTGGCAGATACAACATCGGAAACCGAATTTGCGAAGGGTATAAACCATGACTTGATACGAAGAAAAACGGATCTAAAACGCGCATGACGTTTTTCACGCACCAATAAAAAATTTCCTCTAAAAAGCAGTTGTTTGGGGTTTCAGTGCATAAAATTTGTATGCTATGTGTGTTACCCTGTGCAGATGCGATTTTTTGTGAAAGTGATTAAAAATGGACGTCAGGAAGCCAAAACTATTTGGCTCCAGGGACGTCGGAGAGCGTGGAAATAGCGGGGTCATTTCCCCCCTTCCCTTTCAAAAGGGGGCAACTGGGTAGGAGGTGCCTTTTCATAACAATATCATATATAATTTCATGGCTTATCAACACAGACTTGAAACAAATTTATTGCAGCTATTCGCGCACCGAGAAAATTCAGGGGGTTTTCTGTAATTTCTGTGATTGTTTTTGAGATCAACCTTGTTGCTAAACAAAAACAAGCACAATTGATAGCGATATTTTGTATCTTCATAAATTTCCATTGCCCTCAACTCTACTACTGCCCCCCCCCCCTTGCCCTACCACTGCTCCGGCGACCCTAATTGGTCCGGAAACAACGGATGTCACATGTCCCAGTAAAACGTAATCAAATTTAGAGTTGCATGACACCCTTCATTTCCCGACTCATCTAGCGTTTGAAGGTTTCCTGAGCAGGATTCAAAAGAATTTGTTTTTGCTCGTAGCCTATGCATAAAATAATTCTGCTAGGCTTCAGGAACAGCAAATCTACCCATCCTAACACTATGTCTCCACAATAGTGCTGTTTTTTGTCTTCGGCAAAAACTTCGTAGAGATTTATCTGTAAATGTAAGTTTCTAAAATTATGAGTTTGCATCTTTTAAATTTTACGCTGTCTGTTTCTGATTACGTGACAACCAACATCGTTACAACAAAGCCAGTTGCATTTCTGCACGAAACAAATCATGGCTGTACGGTGTTCTCTCACATGTGCAGCTGTTAAAGTCTCATTGTTTCAAGACAATGACGTTTCTTACAGTATACCGCACAGGGTAAAATGTCGGACAGAAGCAGTTAACAATCCTTCACAGTCTCTAGAAACTTGCCAAAATGCTAGAAATCATTTTATCGAAGCTAAAATTTATAAAAACATTAAAATCAGTGACACCACACCAAACTCTAGTTCAACATCAGCTTGGCTATGTGTAACATCTAATCAGTGGCGTAACTGACGGGGGAGAGGGGTGCGCGCCGCCCCTCCTGGTAAGCTAAGTGGGCCATCTCAGAGATTTCATGAACTGCAGAATATGAAAGTGCTTCTGCAATGTTTGGAAATCCGTTTGTCTTGAAATTTTAAATACTGAAATAGTGCAGTGCTTAACAAACCAACAATTATCAAATGAACAGTAAATTTAGAGTTGTTGCAGTGCAGTGGCGTGCATTGTACACTGTACAGTAGATTATCTTCAACGTGGATACTGTGTGTGATGTCATAATCGCCCATAGGTGTAGAACTTTGCCGCTACTTGCGGCCATTTTACTTACTGTGGACTGTGTGATGGAGTTGTGAATAAGTTAATGTCTGAAAGCTGTCATGTACTTTTCCTTGAGATTAGACAGTGACCTTGATATTAGAATACAGAGAATGTTGTGTAATGACACAACTTTCTTTTTTGTTTTGCAAAGCCAATTAACAAAGCTGTCTGCAATTCACCGCTGAAAGTTGAACCAGCGGTGTTGATTTTAGCATCTCGGCTGAAGCTGCCAACTTCGTTTTTCTGGCCATCCCAGCGGGCACCGCGGCTTTCGTCTGCGCAGTTACTGTAGTATGGGTCGCGACCCAAACAAGGGTTGAGATTTCGCCAAGGGTCAGAAAGTAACGCCGAGGCGATTAAAAAACCTATACCTGAGTTGTAATTTTTCAAACTTGTCTGTCTGTTTGCAGTGTAGCGTAGGCACTTGAGGAAAGAGTAGAATGCTGACATTGAAAACGAACTTAGCAACCTATTGCCAAAAATCATCCATACAATCAAAATTTTTGTCATGTTAACATATGCTGTTTGAGGCTTGGGTCGCAAGATGTTCACCAAACTCAGATTTCAGTCACGCTCGAAAAAGTTATGGAACCGCTGCTTAATTAAGCATATGCAATTACTGTCAGGAGTCGTCGGATAAACACCCACATCCGGATTCATTATCATTTCTCAACTTTTTCTGAGTATTGCGAACGCTCTACTTGGCAGTTTGGCACTAACGTTATCAATCAAAAATTTTGGTGTGTATCCCATCTCTTTACTTAGTGATCTTTGCAGTCCCGTCGCCACGGGGGGCTTTTGGGGGCTTAGACCCCCAAGCAAAGCTCCAAGCCCCCCCAAATTGAATTATGAAGCACTATAAATCGGTAGAATTGTTGTGAAATTTCAGAATGTCAAGACCCCTGAACAAACGTAAAGCCCCCCTATTGAAAACTTTCTGGCGACGGTTCTGGATCTTTATAATGTTGATTATGCAGTACAAATTGCAGTTTTGACAACGAAATACGAATATGTGCAACATAAATATACGAAGCAGGCTAGATTTTAAATGGCTAGATTTTAAATTAACCCATCGCAACCGTTTGCTCATTGCGGTATGTTATCAACCCCCAAATAGTGCTGCTGCGGATAGGTTCTTGTTTCGTATG
>JGI24158J21664_10015095_pt1 | contig 10091 bp, 11 predicted proteins | sample Ectturendosymbi3_FD_21664 | JGI IMG/M metagenome (IMG submission 21664) | reverse complement strand
CTAACAGCATACCACACAGGGAAAAATGTCGGACAAAAGCAGTTAAACATCTTTCACGGTCTCTAGAAACTTGAAAAATGCTAAAAATTATTTTATCGAAGCTAAAATTCACAAACTAACAGAATCAGTGATACCACACCCAACTCTGTTTCAACATCAACTTGGCTATGTATGGCCTACCATCCAACATGAAAAGCTCTTCACGCAAAACGTGACAAACATCACTTTTATTTTTGAAACCTTTCCAAATACAAAACTACAGAGAAAAAAGTGTGGGGGCATAGCATATTATGTCCCCCCTGTCTGAAAAAATGGGGGGGACATGTCCGCGTGTCCCCCACCAAATTGCGTCGATGATGCGTGCTGGTTTTTGTTACTTGTGCACAGGCAGTACTTGAAATGAAGATATGGGTAGACAAGAATCGCTGCAGTTAATAGAAAGGAAGGCACAGGTTGATACTGATGCTCAAGAAACAAGTAGAGTTTCCAATTTTGGAACCAGAGACAAGTAACAAAACGGCCAAAAAAACATAGTGCACACACAATAGACATCAACACAACACAGGTGATGGTGAGCAAGCAATGGGTGAAGAGTTGATGCATGTACAGATGAGCAGGTGAAGGAAGCAAGCAGCAATATAAGGGTTATGAGGCAAAGAGCAATGCATTTTAACACAACATTTCATTACAAAAACAAGTAGCAAGGGCAGAAAACATTGTTTATACATACAGATCGTGAAGAAATATAAATTTACCCATGGACCATAATGGGGTGGATTTCATTTATGAGTTGTTCCCACCAGATGCATGGTGTCACCAAATAAGTTGAAGAGACAGGGGTATGGACAGATTACAGTAATATTAGCAGCAAACATTATTCCAGTAAGTTAGGTACATGAAAAACAAAATATGTTTAGTAAGTGAGAGAAGTATTTAGTTCTAAGGTAGAGTTTCACAAAAAGTCATGACGTGTGTGAACTAACCACTTATTTCAGAGATATAACTGGTGTCTTGTCATTGGCACCATCGTTGAGCTTTATATGATTGTGGGCCTAGGAATTAATAAACTGAAGTCAATGTCTGTGAGGTCCTGGAAGTGTACATCACTTCGTTTGCCTCAATCCTCGTTTTGCAGTGAGGGTGCTCCTCAAAAGGGCAAATCTGATCTTTGCCTTTATGTGTGTTATGACAGATGCATATGGCTCCCTGTGGTTTTCAGCTATTTTTTCTGCCAGTCTTTTGTTGACACCGTTGCATTTTGGTGCCATCCCTCCACTTGTTGTGAAGACAAGGGAATTGAATGAAGAGTTCTCAATGTCAATCACTCTTCGGTTGTACTTATCCTTTTCTCTTTTTCATGTTGCTGGTAGATCTCTGCTAGGGACTTCCTGGAATAGGACTGTGAAGTAGGATGCGTGATCCTTATGTCAAAGAAGGTTTTCTCACAGCTATTCCACAGTCCTCTTGCAGAGATATCCAACCTTGCATTGTCAGCAGTGTTGACTTTCATAGTCATTTTCGTTGATTGGATTAAGTGTGGGTTCAGTCTGAACATCCCTATAGACCTCTCTCATATGTGCCTCACAGTCTCTCACTGAGTTGTGCCTCATTGAAGTGTAGCCACCCACTTTACATATGAGGCTGTGATCCACAGAGTTTCTCTCCATTATCACAAGAGGTGAGTATGCCTTTCACCTTCCATCTCTATCTCCTGCAGACCGCATCCATGAATTCTTGTTTGTTCAGTGCATATCCAACTGCTTTGATGGGCAAGATTGACAGCCAAGAAGATGCCCCCTTTTCCATTACTTCTTTTATGAGTTGTTGTGACTCAGCGGTCAGTTATCCCAAAAGTTCATCCCACATGTCGCATATTTTGGCGTTTTATGTTCTTTTGCCATATTCTGCTTTTCGTGTGTCTGGTATATTGATGGTCTGATGGGTTGTAATCAAGATCTAGTTTATCAGTGATCTTAGTGGAGTGTTCGTATTCTATTTTGGCAGTTTCCTGGGATCTATCAGGCCTAGCCCACCATGCCTGAGAGGAAGAGCTAGTATTTGTCTTTCTGCATCACTTACCTCTCGTCCTCGGAGAGCGGGCATCAATTGATCTCTTTGAAATCTTTTCCTAAACGTCTCCACTCCAGGAAACCTCTACGCTCCTTTGTGGAATTGTTATCAATTAATGGGGAACCAACCACACCAATCCCTCCAGCTCTCCAATCCTTCATTCCCACATTCGGCCCACAACCACCAGACTGCGACCTCCCCAGAAATGCCTGGGTTAAGCCCAACCGCCTAAGGACTGGTGTTGGCAGATTTGCGGCCAACATGAAATTAATGGGCCTGTGTGGCTCAGATTTATATGAATGTGGCAAGGTGCAGACTGCACACCACATCCTGCATGATTGCACCAAAGTCAAACCTCTGTGCCACATCAATGAGGTGGACAACCCTGCTATTTTTGAATGCCTTACTCAATCAAAGTTCTGACCAACATATAGTCCTGTTAATGTATACGAAAGAAGGATTGATCACTGATGGCGTTTTCCAATGGTTCAAATAATTCATTCATATCCGGCACTGTTCTTTGGAAGTGGGTCCATCTGGAGGATAATCTTTTCATGAATGCTGAGTATGCTGCTTGGGGATCATCTTGTGCGTAGTATGATAGCAACTGAAGGTCTCTTACCTAATCCTTAACCTTGTTTTTAATCTATTGTTCCCTGAATGATTCAGTCCCAATTACTGATCCAAGGAGGCATTCACCTTGGTCTGTGATTTTGATTCCATCATCTTTAAAGGGTTTTTGTGCTGATTGCACTAGATTACTGTCTTTTATTAAGAGGGTGGTCTTTTCAGGTTTAGGGGAGTACCCAAAGTCTGACCCCTTGGCCTGTAGGTATTCCCACCATTTTTTCACACCTGCCAGTGATCTGACTGCAGATCTATCGTCCGCATACTATACCTATTTCACTTCATCATTGCAGTTTCATTGCTCAGTAATCAATAGTCGTGTGGATAGAGCATGGCATACATTGCCATAGCTGCACTGTCCCCTTGCGTCACACCCTCCTGTGACAGTATGTAGTTCCCATTTTCCAGATACAGCATGGTGGGTGTGTTGTAGCTGTTGTGTAGGTATGTGTACATGGGGGAAACACTGTCTTATGATGTTTTCTAGACTGACTTTTCTGTTGAGTTTGTTGAAGGCATTGTCTGCGTCTACTAACAACAGGCATTAACTGTTGTCCTTTTCATAACTTTTCCTTACAGTATGTATTGCTACTTCTATGCCTGATTCCTGTCCCGCACATGTCTGCGGTGTTGCCACTGCACAGACGATGTCTTCCTTTAGCAGTCCTGTGATTATTTTGCCAAAATAATGCTGCTCAGAAATGGAGTTGTAAAATGTGTTTTTGGTTTGTTTTTCTATTATCCTGCTCATCTTCATCTGAATGTTTGGAAGCCACTTGTCCAAAAATTTCAGAACAAAAGTGTTGAAATTCTTGGAAGAAGATCATTTCTGAACAGTTTTTATATATTTTATCTCGTTGAAATGTCATGCAATTTTGGTAAGAGCTTACTATGAGTAATCACAGTGCAAAAGCCAATTTGCAAGTTCCTTTTCTACTATTGGGGAAAAAAACTAAAAGCTTTTATGATTAAAATGCCAAGAAAGAGACAACAGCAGCTGTCCTTATAAGCCCATAGTAAAAGTCTTACTTTTATGTGTGCCATTCGTGTGAGAGGACACATGTCAACAGCAGTACATTCTGGTTAAACCAATATAACTTTTTACCAATTGAAAGACTAAACTAAAAGATTAAGTTTAGTTTGTGTTCAGGCAGAACTAATTTAAAATTTTGATTGGCACAGACCTCAGTCATTGTTAGTGCTGTGAGCCATCCCATAGCGACACTATCTGTCCAATGTTAATTGACAGTTGAGTTAGAATATTCCTACTTTCCACACCGTTGCATTTTATAATTGAATCATTTAACCCCATGAAATACTTAAATGTCACTTAAGAATCACATCTGCAGTAAAATTAAGCAAGTTTGTGAATAGACTAACAGCGTCAAAAGAAACTCTTGCTCTGTTGCTAAGATCAGTCTTTGATCCTCAAAAGAAAGTACATCTTTAAGTCTGTTGCCACCTGTTTCTGTTCAACAACAATGAAAACATTTCTTTCCAAAATGTTCTTCATAAATTGAATCAGTAGTTTTTACTTTGCTCATTTATACTTTTTCATCAGAAAAAGATAGTCATTGTACACAACTGTGCAGTAGTTCACTTATGAGCCTTTCACAAAAATCTTTGTTTTTTTGTAATTAATTTGGCAATCAACCAAAAAAGCTGTGTCAGACAGTATCTCAGATTTGCTTGTACATAATGATTGCTGTGTATTTTTCAGGTGCACAATGATGTAAAAATTGGTGTCCGTTTGTAGGTGTTATTTAGGTTGACTATTATGGGTGACCAACCATTGCTGGTAAGCTGCTGTTCACAAGTTTTTTCAAAGGGACAAAACATCTTTTTTCTAACAGCTATCAATAGACAAGTATTATGCTTTCTTTTGCAGAAAATCTCAGAATTACAGCAATCATTGCTTGAAGAATATGTGAATCAAATGCACGAGGTATATTGTGTCTTTTCAAAGAACCATATGCCAGATTTGTTTCATCTGTGATATGCATGCTGATGCTATGGTTGCATACACATCAGCTAAGTTCTCTATGCTACGTGTTTGGTACCTGTGTTGTCTAATGTGTTTCAGAAGTGTTCACAAAGGCATGCTCTACTGCCTGATGAATTTGACCTACTACATGAAGAATGTATGCTGAATGTCATCACAACTTTTTCTGCNGATCCAGCNAGTGATTTGTTCAGCATTCAGCTTCTGAAGCGGTACCTCCAGTTCAAGTATTTTGAGCTGAAGAAAGAAAATGATGCGAAGCCAACTAAAGAATCAATTGCCAGTGGTGCGATTGTAGGGTCACTCACTGGCGTTGGTATGGCTGCAGGTGGTGCAGCAGGTACAACTGCTGTTACGAGTGCACTGGCTGTTGGATCAATTGTGTCCACTGGTGGTTTGGTTCTGGTTGGAGTGGCTGCAGTTGGTGTTGGCATTGGTGTTGGGATAGGGGTTCAAAAACTTGTTTCCTATGTTCAGCGAAAGAAAAGTTTAGGCGCTAAAGCGACCACTGACAGTGATGTCACTAAAACAAAATAAATGAAGTTTGGTGTTTAACTTCATAATTGAAATATCTTCTTGCCAATTGAAGAAGTTAATGTGTGAAAAAGTAAAATACGTTTGTTTCTGTTATGCTCGTATGGAATTCTTTTCCTATTTAATTTGTTTATACATTCGGTCTTGTGGAGACACACCTCTAGCACAGAAGCATGACACATTCAATGTGTTTTTTAAAGAAGGTTTTACAATAAAGAAGGCTGTATTGTCTTTTACAGATATTAACGAAAATTGTGAGATGTAAACAATTGTGGCTAAAGCAAGGAATTAGCCTGGCACTCAGTCTGTTTTGAAATGCAAGTCACCATTGTGGAGATACATTTACATTTTCATGCGCAGAACCGCACGGAAAGTCTGTTTCTTTGTGGTTTGCATGCGTAGTGCACCCGGAATGCTGCAGTGAGTCCCGATCTCGCGACGATCGGTATTTCATTTCTGAATGCTAATTAAATCCTGTGACTGCAAAGCCAAATCGGAATCAATGAAATAATCTGCTATAACAGTTTCTCAGCGTGTGGTGTAGACGGGCAGCATTCGAGTTCTTCGCGTACGCATTTCATAAGAAACCAGTTGCCCGCGTATTCACACCTTCGCAGTCAATTTCGATTAAGCACGGGGATGTTACTGCTGATATGCTTATACAAGACATGCATGTGATTTTCAGCTGATTACCTTGTGTCATGCACTGAACCCGTTCAAACAACGCTTAAGGTTTTCATTCAAAGCCTAGTCGATGCTTGAGATTCTTTCTACAGTACTTTTGTTTTATCCTACCATTTTCTTTCACTGTTTTGTTTCATGTCCATATGCACTTGTCTAATGTGGTATGTCTGCTTAATGGTGTGTCTTTTATGTTCCCTACGTTGACTCGGCCGGCAACAAGAAACGGGGGTTACTCCACTTCGAATTCGAAGATGAATCTTGAGTGTTTATTCATTGTATTTATTGTAACTGGCTTGTTATTCGTGCACATCATTTATTGATATTCATCCTTCTGCTGAGGCGATTTCGAGCATTCTCCCGCGTTTCTTGAAATATTTGCAAGATACCCAGAAAAGACTTTGTTTTTGTTCACTGGCGTAATGTGAGAAAGGTCGTTTGTCAACCCGCAGGTAAACTGGTGTGTAGTATTAAATTCTCCACTACTTGCCAACCGCTAACTACAATTAACAGTGACACCGGTCATTTCCAACCCTTAAATGCACAATGTTCATCGCAACCTTGTTTTGTTTTAATTCGAAAAACTAGCGCGCAGTTATGTCAGAGCAGCTTTTTTATCTTCGTAAGTAAGGGAGTGAAGCTTTTAATATCTTCTGCGATTTTGTAGTTTGCGAGAAATCGCGTTCCGCCCGCACCAGCAAACGCGTGCACGCTTATTTTGCATCTATTGCGCGGCGGCATGGCAGACTGAATGAAAGCTGTTATTGCAAATATGTACATTTTGTATGGTGACTCTGCTTTTTCTACACCTGAAATATGATTTGCGATTCTGTCGAGTGATTACGTCGGAAGCGCGTATAAATTCAGTGCTAAACTTGCTTGGTGTGTTACAATTTCAAAAGGTTGAAAAAGAAGGTTTTTCCAACATGGTTTGACCGATTTCTCTCCGCTTCTTATGTTCTTTGTGAATGTTTGCTTCACATTAGTGTTTTTTTCACATACCGTTGTTTTCAGATCGTAGAATTGAAATTTTAACGGTCTTGTCACGCATCGTTGCTCAGATCGACGATACAAAACGACCTGTCGCGGAAGAGAACTTNCCACTCTTGCTTTNCGATGGTAATTGTATTACTGTTAAAAATACGTTTTGATTTTACTTGTGTCTGAGATTTGACTCCTTTTGCACTGTTTATAGATCCGGACTATGTTTGGCTGAGTCAACGGTTAAATTGAGATAAGAACGCAACATTGGATGATTATTTNTTTGTTTTTACTCAAGTTTTTACTTCGGTGTGACTTCAANATCATTGCATAAAAATCTTCTTATTCAGGGTTTTTTTAAGGCGTCTCNCAAATTTTTCCAAAGGGACCGAAAACGGTCTTTCAAAATTTTTCCAACCGTCTCCCAAAATGCGGTACAACCGCGCTGCGTAACCACCACCAAAACACATTAAAATGTCGCTTCACGACCATCTCGGTATTGCGATAAAACAGTTACGGCATCTCAAAATAGCGGTCACCAAGGTCAGACCTTTAAAAAACTTGACCTTGCTGTATTTTGGGCAGTCATCGGCCAAAATATCTTCTGTGTCTGTCGGCAACGGTTAATGTTGCGAAAGCCATGCATCATGTGGGTACTTATTACTTTGTCACTGAACAGTTTTGTGGCGGAATGTTTCTGTCCATTATCGTTTTATTCACTGTTTTGAAATATTTTGCCTGGTGGCGAAGGTATGTGTGAGGGTGTGTCTGACCGATGTTTTTTCTCGTACGGCTTAATTCGCCGAACAAATCTGTGGACGACATCGTTACTACTTATAATTCCCTAACGTTCTAGGTCTTGTTTCAATAAATACCCGGATGGAAAACATCATTTGCATGGTTTGAAACGGGAGGGCCGTCTAGAGCANGGGCTCTTAACCTGTGNGCNACGGACCCCTTAGCGGTCCGGAAAAGAAAACGCGATTTAGAAAATCCGCTAGTTTTTATCNGCCGATATGGACCATTATTCAGCTGAATCGCACCACAACTGTAGTCTGACGTGCACTTCAGGGGCGTAACGAGGGAGGAGAACAATGCCTTAGGCCCCGAATCACTGGACGGGCACCGAAAAGTCCCAACAATGTCGCAAGTACTTTCCTCAATACCGTACATTTGCTTCCGAAAGACCTTAGGTTCGAACAAGGGAGCGCCATCTGAACTCGGTACGCCCATGCTTTTAGGCCAGTGGTTCTCAAACTTTTCTGCACGTTGACCCCCAATTGAAGTACACAATTTTCTTAGACCCTGTGGCCTAGCCCAACAGTTATTAATACAAGGAAAGTAAGTGTCAAAATAAATTTGAGTGGGCGACTTTTTACTTGTAATACGTGATAAAATAATACAAAACTGCGACTCATGCACTACAATATTGTTTGTGACGCAACAAACAGAATAGTTTTCATAATGTCATCACAATGGATGATTTAATAAAAAACTGTTCGAATCGAATGTACTTTTAAAACTACTGCAGCTGAGATTTCATCAGCCCTCTTAATTTTGTTTGATTTGCCATTTGCATTCCTTGCCCGATTAATAATGATTTTGAATTGGAGGCTTCGTTGCTCCAGTAGAACCCAGCAGTTATTCATTGACCCCTTGACTATTCAGTGACCCCCATTCGACCTCGTGGCTATTTATTGACCCCAGGGGGTCGATATCGACCACTTTGAGAACCACTGTTCTAGGCCCCAACTAGGTATTTCCACCACTACCTTTATGACGCAATAGTGCACACTGTCCACGGAATTTTCTGCTGAAACTTTGCACGTGCATTGACGTGATTGGAAGACTTGTATATTTCGTTCATGTGTATGCCATCTATTGGTTTATAGAGTATTCAGGATCTGCAAAAAATAAATATATGTCTTGGGGGACCTTGAGATAGAAAAGGTTGAGAAACACTAGAGTAAAGCTCCATTACGTCGATGGTAGACTGATAGTAGTGTGGTAATGGCCCGCTCTCCTTAAAATGCGTGCTGTTCAGACACATGCAAAGAAATAAATGGTGCGCATCGACGACTGCGCGAGCAACCGTAGCGATTAGTATTCCATACAGCAGCATATACGAAACTAAGTTCGCGCCATTTGCTTTGGTCTTCACAGGCAGTGGTGGCCAGCAACAAAGTAGTTCTACCTACTGTATAACAGATTTATTTTGCTTCGGTGCTTAAGCGTTTATCTTTATGGGTTCTTCATGTGAGTAGCTCCAGTGCGAAAGTAACCTACTAATTTCACAATTTGCTTAAGTGAAAAGTAGTTCACATGTTATAGTTACAAATATGCCTTAAAGGGCACTGATAGGCGCTTTAAAGAAGTTCTTTCAGCAGTGCTCTCACTTCTAGGGATTTTGTCCCTACAGTGGCATTCCTGACCCTTTTCAGGGATTTTCGGAAAAGTTTGAAAATGTGCAAAATTAACCTTTCCAGTTTATTTTGCAGACCATGTTTGGTTCTCTTTTTACACTTACCATGGCCCTTCCGATTTTCTGCTGCACCACCACAGATTTACGGATTCTTTTTTGTAAAATAGGGATTTTCTGGTACTGTTCTAGTGATTTGTGGAGTTGCATTTGTGAGAGCCCTGCCTTTCAGTTTTCACACATTTTTGTAGTTTAGGAGTGCGGTTCGGCACGCAGTCTTATGGAGCGAGTTTAGAAAAGGTGTCATTCTTTTCAATCCTGTTTTAGGTGAGAGTGGTCGCAGTTTTTTTTCATGTAGAAAAGGAAGCCGTTACCTGACTATCTTCAGATTGATGACAATTGTATGAACTACTTACGCACTTTAATAAAAGGTCTCTACAACAATACTGAAGTTTTACTGCAGATTTTTATTGAAACTGGTGCGTAGATACTGCTTAATACCAGCACACACAACTGGTACATCGATGTCGCTCATGTGCTGCGCTTTCTTCGCTGACTTCCGAACGCTCAAAGTTTGGTTTGTTGCAGCTTCTCCTGCAATTAAAAAACAACGTTTGTGATGTAATTCAATTCCCCAATTTTTGTGCCCCCCAATTTTTGTTGTGCCCAGAAAAGTTTTCTTCGGACATATATTAAAAACAAAAATCTTGCCCTCCAAAATATTCTTACAAGCTGGCTACGGGCCTGCGGTCGCATATGATGACAGTATGAAGTGCT
>JGI24158J21664_10015093_pt1 | contig 10092 bp, 4 predicted proteins | sample Ectturendosymbi3_FD_21664 | JGI IMG/M metagenome (IMG submission 21664) | reverse complement strand
ATCAAAGACCCCGTGGATATAAAGTCTCGACAAGGCGTTGTTTATTCCATTCCATGCCGTGACTGCAATAAACGATACATTGGAGAAACCAAAAGAAGCCTTGAAACCCGTCAGAAAGAACATAAAGCGGACATAAAAAACAAACGATTCGACAAAAGTTCCTTAATGCAACATACAATTGATCTAAATCACAGAATGGATTGGGATAACTCAAAAGTCTTGGAATTTGAATCCAACTATTACACATGCCGATTTATTGAGCCCTTTCACATAAATAGTGACAAAGACACAATGAATGAAAAACGATCGGACTTGTTCCCCGATATCTACCAATTTATGTTGCAATAGTCTAACTAAAAATTTTCTATTTTACCTTCGTTCTGTCCACGTCATGGTTCATCATTCTGTTGTTCTTACTGTCTTATCTTTTAATCAGCATTTCCCGCCTCCCGAGTTCTTATCAGCACGGTGCCACCTGGAGCGCACACATTTTATAACATCCGTGCTCGCATCTCACGACATTTCGTTTTTAGCCCTGATGAAGATAGTTGTATCAACTATCGAAACGTTGGCAAGTTTTCAACGTGTTTGCATGTTTTTAACGCCAGTAGAGCCTGATTAAAGTTTGTTTATCGAAGTCCTGGCGTCTCTGAAACAGAAAGATATTTGAAAGTTTCTTCCTGCAGTGCAATATCATCGTTATTGGACATATTTCCAGTCAAAATAGAAAAAATAACAAAAGTAGTTGAATTCAAAGTTTGCAAGCGGCTCGAGTTTTCATTCATTGACGTGATTTGCTGTAGTGCAAACTCGATTACAGCACATACACTTAAATGTGAGCAACAACAGCAGCTGCATTGGACTTGTCTCCGCAACAGCTACGTTTGAGATCAGTCGTGATACTCTTGGTTCTTTGGCGAAGTTACTGGAATAGGAAACGATTAAAAGGCATATAAAAGGCATAATCAAATAAAGAATGAAGGTGATTTAACTACTTCAAATATTCTTTTGGTTCGCTCGAGAGACACTGTAGTCTAGCCTCGTACTGTCAAAAAGACACTGTAGTCTGGCCTCGTACTGTCAAAAAGACACTGGATAGAACCGTTCGTTAAAGCCCAGCTGCTCACGAAAACATTGTGATATATTCACCGATGAACAAATTATATCGGGTAACTGCGGATGTAGACACACTCAGCTCAGACTGCAATGCCAGGTGACAAATTAAAATCAGAGAAGGTTTCTGCTTTGCTAATATACTAAGCCCCAGCGCAATTGCGCACATATTGCACATAGCAGCAACTGAAGTTGCATTGGAATATTACCTGAATGTAGCTGAAAACGTGCACTGCAAAAGTGAAGCGAAATTTGAGCGCCCTTTATCATCTGTGCTGGTGAGCTTCTCACACATACAACCTCAGTCACAGCAAAACAAAAGGAAAAACTGACCAAAACCAAAGCCGGATTAAGATGGTCGCTGCTGAGGTAGTAAAATCAGTACTCTCCACAGTGGGAACAAGCAAGGAATCGATCAGCAAATTTTTAATAGGAAATTGATTTCACGCAAAATTACGCATCCCCAGTCCAAACTACAACATCAAGAGATGAATATTCCGCAACGCTTTTTCCTTGATCTCATCGCCCAGCAGTCCTCTACGTTTTTCTCTACTCACCGCTATTTTGCTCAATACACTAAATAAAAAGCACGTCTCGGTAATTCCAAGTATTCCCATGAGAAATCACGTTTCTGTTGTGGATCAGTTTTCGCCTTTATATTTGCAGTTATTCCGTAGCTTTCGCAATACCAAAGGCCAAGCGCGCGAAGCGAACCTTCGAGCGCTTTGCAGTGTAAAAACGCTCCAACATTCAGTTCGCAAGTGAGCTCACGACGGCAAGTCAAGGGCAACGAATCGCTCACGCGTCAATCCAACTCGAATCCGACAACAGTACAGTGTAAAGAGGTTAAGTGGATGTCTACGACCAGTGATACCTGAGAACACCCACTGTAGCGATCTCTGATGCGGAAGTAGGTGGCTGACTCATATTTTTAATTCTACTGTGCTTTCTGAAAGCGACAATAAAAGACACCATCAAAGGAGATTATTTGGTGATTTCATCACCAGGGTTGCCAGATGAAAATTTCAACAAAACGCCAAACAGTGCTAAAAGGCCAGAAATACGCCAAACCGATTGTTTAAAGACCAGAAGCAAACGAAACTTTGTTTGTGGTAGTGATATTCTTTTGTCACAAAGAAAGATCCCAATTACAAGAATATCATTAAAAGTTTTCTTTGAAACTGAAATTAAGTCTTGCTTGGCATTACACTAGAGCTCATTACTGACGTTTCTCGAGTTTTCATGGTTTGTGAGATTGCACGCGTTCAGTACAATGCTGCCACAGTTTGCATACTAATCCATGGGCAGCTTTCTGCACCCATACGAAAGTCATCTCCTTTCACTCCTGTACTTATGACCAGAATCATAAGAGCACTTCCTCCACGCCATTGTCGCATCTCTATCGCGGAGACGCAGACAATCCTCCACGCCATTGTCGCATCTCTATCGTGGAGACGCAGACCCGCCTTCAAGCGTTGAGCCTGCTTAGTTTTTACAACAAAATACACAGTACACACATCTCCAGTGATTACGCAAAAAAATTACTGCGAATCTCGCATCCCACAAATCTTACTAATATCAGAACGCGGGCGTCGGTAAATTTAGTATTTATTGCAAAACTTTTCCAAATGTGTTGCCGAAAAGAATGGAATACAGTAGTAATATTTTCCTTCAGAGGAATGTTTTTCAATGTAAAAAGGTCAAAAAAGAGCCAAAGGAGCAAACGAATTTTTTAAGGCCAACCAATTTGAGATGAGGCAAAAAAAATAACCAAAAGGCCAAATAAAATTTTTAGGCCAGCGAACTTGAATCGAGGCCAGATTTTTGAAATTTCACCTAGAAAAAGACAACCTGGAAACCCTGTTCATCACAAAATCTAGCCTGTGGGAAAATTTGGGTGAAAAAACTTACGTCCAGTCATGCTGAGTCATTTCTGCGAAAGAGCACAATCCAACCCTTTCGCAAAGGTTAGAGAAAACCACGTATACGTAATGGTTTGAAGGATCGCATTCTCTGGCAACGTCGGACTTTTAAAACTGTTGCAGGCAGTTCATGCATCAACAAGTGTTTTGGTGAAAGCAAGGAGGTTGATCTTGATGTCATTCCGAAATGAAGAAGTAACATTATAAATGACGAAGAAAGCCATAGTGGAGAACATATAGAGCAGCCTTTCAATCGTTAAAATGATGCATAGGGAGAATACAAAAATTGTCAAACAATGAAACCCACAGAAAACATGCTGAGCATGACACCTGCAAAGTGTACTAGATGAACCTTCAACGGTAGTAATGTATGACTTATAGAAAGCTTCGCAATTTGTGACATCGCGTGCTGTAAACTCTGCTTGCTGAAAATGTAGTTATTCGAACTTGGCTTCAAGCTGAGAATAAAAGAGAATAAGGGATTGCATGTACTGAATAATGTGAAGAATCATCTGGTGAAAATGAAGACACCTATACTGATGAAAGCAATAATATTATAAAGTTGTGTTTGTAGGAAGAGATCTTGGGCAGCCAATATAACTATGATGTTATTGTGCAAGTGTTGAAAAGAACAAATAGATTTGCACAAACTGTTCCCCAAACACCAAACAAAGGATGAGCTGCTAAAAAGCACTATTGAGCAGTTAACACATGATGAATTAATGACAATTTTGTCATTTTAGTTTAGCAACAGTTAACTGCACAAAAATGAAAAAACAAATTTTAGAGCTCACTACGGTAAACTAATAATCGAAATCTGTATACAAAATGCAGACAGAGATAAAAAATTATAAAACTAAAATACAAAAACTGTGTATGGCAAAGCACATCAAATTATTATGAAGTTACAGCAAAGGATATCCAACAAAGCGTGGAAGCAGCAGACCGTGAAAACAATCAACTAATCAGAAAAATACAAATGGCGGAATTGTCGGAGTTAAAACATTGTTCGTTGATGAAGTTTTAGTGTTATGAACAAAAATTTCTGTGCATTTTTTGCTGTGTCATGTGTTTAGTTTTTGTATGTATTGCCACAATAGTGGTGTCATGTCAGTGCGCTAATATTGATTATAATGGTAGAGAACCAATTGTTCTGTTTAGGCCCCGACTTAAGCCTAAAGTATGCATGACAGGTTAAGATCTCATCGCTTAATTAGTGAAACGGAATAAGTGACGCATGACCCAAGCATGAGAATATCAGTGCAAGCGTGCAATGCCAAACGACGATACAGTAATGCGAAGGTAAATCATGCGTAACAAGTGCAGATCAAACTTTGAATACCGGAAATTGTCGAAAGCCAACGTGGCTGAAATAAAGCGATAAAGAATAATGCGAATCCCAGACATGAGCGAAGAGTTACGACATAATAAACGAATGACAAATTTACAAATGCAAACCCTTACTTTCATAAAGCTGCATTGAAAAAAAATTATGCAAACTTGGAAAAAAGGACCGCGACGTCCAGTAGTGCATGATACAGGTCATAGGAAAGACCCGACGGCGATTAACACTAAATTTAGTCAGGCAAAGAACTTGCATCAAACTTCTCGAGAATCCACAGAAAATCAACCAAGCAACGCCGGGAAATTGCAACCAGCTGGCAATGATAAATAGATGTTAAGAAATCTACTCACTCAGAGGACTTTGGGACGAGCAACGATGCAGCCAGCAGCCAATGGTCGATCGTGGAACGAGCTAGGGCCGGATAAAGGGTACTCGTCTGAAGCTGAAGCCGGATAAAGGGTACTCGTCTGAAGCGTATGTCTGAAGCTATTTACTAGATTGCTCAGGAATGTATGGAGCACACTGGAAAATAAGGAAGTTTAATATAATTCTCCGTCTCTCTTTATTAAATGTAATGTTAAAGTCTTACAATATAATTGAATTGCTTTAGTTGATGTGATCAAATATTTCGTCAAATGTTGGAAGATAATTCGGTAGTTGCTTGTAATAAAAACAATAAATAGTGAAATATTGAAAGCCGAATTATTCCAGGGCCTAAGGCTACAGTAGCCTAATCGTTAATCCGACATTGAAACGGGCAAAAGCAAATAAATCTTCAATTTATGTACAAAGTGTACCATTCAAAATGTGGTAGGACATCGTGCACTCAACAGATAAGTCATGCAGAAGTAAAGGTTACTTATATGACAAACTGGTTTGGGCTTGTTATCAGGAACCAGGTGCAGGGATTACGATGAAAACCAGTCTAGGTCAAAGAAGAATCGTAGCTAAGGTGTTGTATGTTATCGTATGTGTCGTGCTCGTGTCAAAGTACTGTGATAACGTTTTTTCAAGATTATGTGATGGAAGTGAATAAATATCTGAAACCAAAGCAAATTTCTATCGATCGAAGGCTTGAGTTGTTCTTACAATACGCTCACAGCACTCAGTTGATTGTGAACTGATGTCTCCTATATACACAACTTTGGAGTGAGCATGCAAATAATCCCAAGTCATGGTTGGAAGTGCGTGTAAGGAAGACATGTTTATAAAAGAGAGGTACTCTACTGCTGAAGTTCTGTTCACTCTTAAATACGTTCCCCTCCACCAGTACGCAGACACCCTTGCATGCATTGGTCACAAAAGTAAATGAACTTACTATTACAAAGTACAATTTGTGGGATGCGAGATTCGAAATATGTGATGTAAAAATAGCACAATGGGCATTGGTTTTCTTTAAAACCCTTTTAATAATTTTTTCATTTGAACTTGTGAATACTGATGCAAATCTAATGGCAAATAAATATTGATGTAAAAATCTTGATTTTACGGGTATTGTCAAAGTTATCATATATCCATCTGTAATTGAAAGCTCTAGAAGGTTTTCTATAGGCTTTAGAGAATCAGCCAATTGGGCTCTGCTTTCATCTCTTTGCGATCATTCAAACTTGCGCATATCTGTATTCAAGTAACTTCACTCCACAGGTGAAATAAACAAAGAATGTGATTTTTGATTGATGTGATTTATGACAAATGTGATTGATTCTTTGCTTATTTCACTTATGGAATGAAGTTACTTGAATATCCATCTGTAGAGAACAAAATTTGTGAAGTTCATAGTGCCTTTTTTCTATATGTCTTCGAAAAACTATGAAGACGCAAAAACCTAAATTTGCACATGTTTGTTCATGAAAGTAAATTTTCCATATAAGCATCTCTTTAAACCAGGGGTTCGCAACCTGTGGCCGTCCGGACTCGTGAGGCCTTCAATAAAAAACATTGCGGACGTGCACATGTATCTAAAATATAATATATGGTAGCCGTTCATTAATATGCACTCTTTGTCTACTGTACGAGAACACCTAGTAGAAAGACTGCAAACGAACGTGTGGAAGCAGGTTCTTCGCATTATATGGAAGCAGAACAGAAGCAATGCAAAAAATAAAAATATGTTAAACTCACTTGCGGCCGTAATTCACAAAGGAAACGTAATACGGCCGGCAAAAGAGGAAAGGTTGTGCACCCCTGCTTTAATGAACAATTTTTTTTTAATATTTAAAGTTAAACTGTTCATCGTTTAATTGCTGTTATGAAGGTCATGCTAACGTCAATTGTCATAAAACATATGCGCAAACCTATAGACTAACGAACTGAAAAATTGTATTTGATTGTGGTTATGAAGCAAATGCTGCGATCCAACTGCCCCTAATTCAGATAAGATCATCACATACTCAACGTTTCCGTATGAGTAGCTTGAGTGTCATTATAGTTTAAAATCTTTTCAAGATTAAGTCTTGTTTACAAAAACTTTTGCCCACTATTGATTGAAGTATTTCCTCACAAATGAGACATTTCACAGTGGCGCTCAATCACACAACCGATGTTGTGACAGACGTCCACCGACGACAGTCTTCTTTCTCTATCAATGTTTGCTGAAACGTTCGCATGGTTTTATTTCACTTGGCGAAGCAATGGGGACTAAGAGTGTGGCGTAGGCACAAAAACCATCAAACGATAAAACTTTCGATAGGCACCCACTCCATTCGCAAAAGATGTTTTCAAATGGTTGAAAGACGACTTGTGAATCCAGGGCTTTGAGCAGTTGCCAAAGCGTAACGAGATCCGTACCAAAAGACCGTAACCAAGTTCTACAACTCAGCACTCATTGTTTGAAAACGCTCACATCAGATGTTTTGTTGCNCACAGAGTTTTTCAAAGTGCATGGGAAAGTTAATGTGTACTTTCTTGACTGGCTTGCTGAACGATAATGTTAACTTTGTGGAGTACCTGCAAACGCAGAATGTTGGTTAAGTTTTTTGTTCGTTATGAATAACTGGTTTTGAGCTTTTTAGTTTCTTCAGTTAAGATTTTTGCGTTGCGTTGAACAACGCACTGGTTTCTTAATTTTCAGAAATAATATATACATATGCACATATGCATGCATTAGTGGTGAGAGACTGTGGTCCAAACGGTAAGTATGTCTCTCATCATTTTTGTATTAACTAATATGAAGGTTTTATTTCGTTAAACGGGAAAAAAATCTAAATGAGGAGCATGGCTAAACGGTGTATGTACGTGGTGCAGTTGCAAATCATAGCAACGTGTCAATCTGCAAAGTAAGCTGAAAACCCAAAAATGTTAGTCATTCGAATGCAAAAAGTAAACTTTTGCTAAAATTGATAAATATCAAATGTTAAAAACTACTATCTTACTATCTGTGCTGAATTAAGTTTTTGGTGGGATTGACATGAATCATCAAAACAAAAAGACTTCTAGATGTGATAACTTCAAACATTGGTATTGAAAGCATTACTACTAGATACGGTGCAAATTACGCATGTTGTTGGGGAAGAAATTGTGGAAAATGTTTTTTACACGCTTAAGAATTTAAAAATTACCTCCATAATTTATAAGTAAAATGTCTTCTGTAACTAATCAGAAAAATGTCTGATGTGCTGAATTTGCAAAGGCTGTAGGCAGGAATGAAAACATTACATGTCCATATTGATCTGGTTTGATTTTGCATTTGACAAAGCATATTTTGACAGCACAACACTTCGTCAATCTGAAAACACTTCAAACATATTATGATTGATTGCAATGAAATGACCTTCAGGGGCATGTGAATTTGTAATTTTTTCACAACACGTCTTAATGCAAAGGTTTTTCAAACATTTCAATTGGCTAATTTTTTCTCTTTTTAGAATAAGTTCTAATGTTTGGTAAATTAATATAAAAATCTCACATATTTTATTTGCATCAACCGAGTGATAGCTCAGTGAAGACAACATGACATCAATCGCTGACACGCTTGGATGGACTGATCTGCTCTCTAAACATTCTATGAAACCTTTAATAGAAACTGTACGTTCAGCGACTGTATCTGCTATGATACTCAGTTCTGGATTTTTATTTTTGGCTCAACCAAATATCGGATTATCTTGCATACAAGTTAATAGGAATGAATCTGAACACTACAGTGTCCCGCAGGCCCAGTTTGTTGGAAAGGTTTGCGGACTACAGACGCCTTGGATACTGCGCAATCTGCCTTGGATCACTGCTTTAACTACAGGTTTTGTCTTCATTGCTAACAATCTATGGTTGTATTGTCCTGGAGTGGGAGCAGCTATCTTGCGATTCGCTGCAGCTTACGATTTGCACAATGAGCTTCATGCTGCATTACCTTCACTTGAAATCGCAGTGACCACTCCAAATAAACAAGACACGAGTGAAGATGGAATGAAGAGACGCAACAAATTGAGGACGTTTTGCACTTTGTTACGATGGTTCATGAGAAAAAACGAAAGGTTTAACGAAAGGCAATGTTTTTCAATTTGTCCCAAACGTTCTCTACTGTGCGACACATCTGGCAATGCTGAGAGTATTGAGATGAGGTTCCTAATACACAGTCACGAAAACGATGAAACAATACGCAAAGCATCTGTTACGACCGATTTCGTTCAGGCTTACAAAAATAGAAATATTCTCTCAATTCTTGCAGCTTTGGTATGCTTTGTGCTATACATTCTTCCCCTGCTGCCGATTCCGCCACTAGGCCTACCACACTTTCCACCAGAAGCAACATTCAACTGTCCTAAATCAGCGCAGCTGCATGAAAGGCACATATGCACGTACGGTGCATTGGACCTTCTTTTTGTTACACTTTTTGCGTTTTTGTTGTGTTCATTTGTACAAATATGGATTTTTATCTACTTGTTATGTTCCCATAAAAATCTAAACGATCTTGAGGTCTTACAGTCTTTTGCTGAAAACTCGTCTGAAAAAGAAACTTGTGAATCTTTCGGTCACTGGATTGAAGAACTTACAAAAGAACCTGGGACCCTTTTCAAGGAAGCTAAAAAACAATTTCCACAAGCAATACTGCACCAAGATATTGATTTTTTCTACTTTGTGTACAAAACATTTGGTGTGGACAAGCACGCAATGAAAATTGAGTTTCGTCAATATTTTGAATATGAGGGCTATAACAAAATGAAATCCAGATTTGAAAATATTTTCAAAAACTAAACAAAATCTTGTAAAACAATAAATTGCTTGAGTGGAGATAAGTTCTAATATTGATATACGTTTTTTAACCGATCCTAAAGGACAACCAGGTGCCTTTGTTGCTTTGTGAATTCGTTTTTCCATTACCAGTATTTTTAGGAGCAATGAAACAATAAAAACAGATGAATGTTCAGGTATCAGACCAACCGCTTGTATCTGTGGAATGGTTGGATTGTGAAAATATTTTCGCATGAAAACATTTTGAACATTTATGCACATGTTTCGTTTGCGAATAAAGTAATGAAGTGTTTTCAAATAAAGCGTTAATTATTTACAAAATGAACATTTCAACTTTAAGTTAACACGTTCCATTCCGGGTTCGTGAATTGGTTCGCCAAATTCCCAAACGTTCCCTACCGGTATGTTTTTTGGCAATTGTCCTCAGAAGCTTCGCACCTTCACAGGACACCTTTGAAAAGTCGCCAAAGCGCAAAAATTCGCACCACCGTCGTCTGAGGCGCGTGAGAGCGCAAGAGTCGGTCTAGC
>JGI24158J21664_10015087_pt1 | contig 10094 bp, 9 predicted proteins | sample Ectturendosymbi3_FD_21664 | JGI IMG/M metagenome (IMG submission 21664) | reverse complement strand
AATAGTTAAAAGAAAACACTCCTGGACACCACGACTTTGAGGTAGTCCTATTTTCTATCCTTCAAGTATTTGCATTTAGTTAGATTTCGTCCTCGAAATTTAGTCAGCTTTGGTTGTTTTAAAAATGACTTAAAACAAGTTTTTGGTCGAAGGGCCTTCGATGAACTAAGGCTCATAATGAATAGTTTGAAACGAAAAGTTCTTGAGCGGTGTCAAGTGAATCTCGCCCGGGATGAATGGTCTCAGACGAAGGTGGTAAAAATAAGCTAGCCGTAAGAAATTGCAGTCTGAAATGAGTGATCTCAAATGAACTGCACGTTCTCACACGTTGACACACGCACCAATCGTAAACGGGTGGACCTCACCTAAGTGTCGACTTAGACGAACTCGTTTCTGGCGAGCAGTTTCAAATGACTGACTTCAGTTGACGTGGAACTCCCTGGTTGTTTTTTCGCTTGAGAAGCTGCGAGGTCAACAACTCCATTTTGCTTCTTGTTCGCATGACGATCATAAACACGCGGTTCTACGCAGGGCAACGCAGCTACAGCAGAATACATTTTTTCTCAATTTATTTCGGTTGAATGAATTTGGGCTAAAAATTAGGACCTTAGACTTCCTGCATGGTATGAGATGGTATGAGATGAACATGTCAGGAACTGCGCCGCGACCACCGACGACATGTTGTGCATCACGAATCCTACCGGGGATGATTTCGCTTAAATGGTTCACAGGTGGCCAAGTAGGTATACACTGCTCAAAAGGTTCGGGTAACCGCTAACCGCTCCAAGTTGTTGATCCCGAGGTTTGGGATAGTTACGCTACCATACAAGTAAACTTGCAGAGATTCTGGTTGCATTGCCATTACACTGGTCTCTTATAGTTGAGCTATTATTTCACCAGCTCATCGCCCAGTTCAAAAACTTTGCTCTAGAAGTGCTTCAATCGAATCTTCGTTGAAGTTTTCGCCTGACATTTGTTTATTTACCTTTTCTGTCATTCGACTTCCAAAAACTTTAATGGCACTGAAAGTATCATAAAAATACAACGTTCAAAGAAATTTTCAAAATTAGTTGACCTTTTTACCAGTATACTTAATGTAGAACAGACGTCAGTCGAACATATCTCTTTGTAGAATATGTTTGCGGGTTTTTCTTAAACCAAGGTCCAAGCACTGCTATAGTTATTTCAAAATTTTTGTGTTTTGAAAATTTATGGCTGCCCTTCGGATACAATGTAAACCACAGTTTATCAACCAGGGGCCGACGGCCACACAAGGGGGCGTCGAGGCCTTGTGCTGGATGTCCACGGGCGGATGCCTTCACCTTGGTAGGCATCAAGAGTAAACACCTGCTGGGTGGCGAATAAAATAATAGAACATAAAGAAATTGAAACGAAACCTTCGTTTTTCATTGAAGGGCAGGGGGTCACGGGTGTTGAGGGTCCCAGAAGAGGCTACGCAACATTGAAAGATTGACAATCACAGAAATAAACCTTCTAGTAACTTCCAACCATAACGTGCGCTTTCTTAGTTTTTGAAAGAAACCTAGTTTGCTAGCATATTTCCTCCTAAAACTATGAAACAAATATTTATTTACAAATGTGTTTCTAGGATATAAAAAACGTTGGAGTCTTGAAAACCTACGCAAACTGGAAGTTAAAAAAGCAAATGTTCATCAGAAGTTTGCTACCCCTCATCCAACCAAAGCGAAAATTTAATGTTGTTTCTGCCTATTTAGCTTTGGTATAGTTTCGAAAAAAGAAAGTACAGGGTGGTCCAAAAAGATGTACCCATTTTTGATAAAGAAGCCTCTTGTGAGGGATACTTTGCAATTTTTTTCATAGGCCTGTCTTACAGACATGTAAGTTTTATGTGGTGTAAGTTTCCCCTCGTACGCCACCATTTTGCGAGCACAGATCAATATTTTATAATGTGCTTGATCCAAGCTCCTTGGCGCTGAATCACTGTGGCTACTCGCACATTGAAGTTTGTAATGACCCTGTCCAACATGTCATGGGGAATTTTCTTGACCTCCGTTCGAACGTTATTCTTGAGCGCATCAATGGTTTGGGGATTGTTAACATAGACCTTGTCTTTTAAGTATCATCACGAAAATAGTCTAAAGGGGATAGGTCTGGAGAATGTGCAGGCCAAGGGTGATCCATACGACGGGAGATGAGCCTGACTCCAGGAAAGTAACGGTGGAAATATTCAAGTGAAGCACTGGAGCAATGCGGTGTTGCGCCATCCTGGTGATAAATCACAGTATCCATGTCCACTCTTCGTTTCCGCCTCAGTGCCAGGATGAATTCTGTTCCCGTCAGTTCAATGTATCGTTCTGTGTTCACAGTTACCAGAAGTTCATCAGCATCCTCGAACTGCAGTATGACCCGATATGCCATTACGACCTAACGCGCACTAAGCCGCTACTTTCTCCACGCTAATTGGGCGATACTGATGCTCATGAGGCTGAGTCCAAAAGCGAATATTCTGTTTGTTCACGTGACCACTAAGCTGGAAAGTTACCCCGTCACTGAAAAAATGAACTCCAAGAAATCAGGATGGTCTTCGATTCGCTGACTGATGTATTACCCCAGCCCTGGTGTGGGGGAACCTATTTACTATCAAGGGCCGCATGAATTCTGCATTATTGCTGGCGGGCCGCAAAATCAATTAAATTCTGCCTTTATCTAACTATGAGGAAGAGTGACTTCTCTTGACTTACAGACTAAGTACCTGCTTATCATGTACCTTCAGTTTGGCGCGATGTTGTACTCCAACTTGGGAAGCGGAATTCTGATGCAGGTCATATAAAATTTTTACGCGACCGCAATTAGCCCCGCAAGTTCCCTGGATAACCAAAGACACGTCTCTCAGCCTTATTTGCAGCTGTCTGAAGTTGTAAAATCTGTGTCTTATACGGAAACAGGTGGAAGATCCTGGTTAATTATGTGCATGACTGAATTCCTTGAAAGACCTATCTCCTGGGACAAATGTCTTATGGATTTCCTTGGAGATTGCTCCAAATACTGATGTGATTTTTTGTTCTGACTGACAGTGTGCGGCCTTTAGGGTTATCCTGTACACTTCCTGTCTCGCTGAATTTGTACAGGAGGCACTTTATTGTGAGTCTGGTTGGAACGTTTCTGTCTGGAAAGTCTCTCCGAAATCATCGCTAAGCTTGGACAACTGATTTCCTCGCGTATAGCCCTCTGCAATTTTGATCCACTCCTGCACGGAATGTCTTGCTGCTGGGTCATTTGAAGCAGGGAAATAAAACTTAGGAGCCCAGTTATGATTTAAATGGAAGACAGAGCCCTGGGTTAATTTGACATGAAACGATAGCTGTAATGAAATGGATACGCCTGTTTGGGCCACACTGTATTATGTTAGTCTATCGTTTGTGAAAACATAAAAACCAAACCTTGAAAATGTCCATTGTCGCGCTCATCTTCGTAGCCTTTTGTTTTGAGAAATGCGCAGGATAAGAACGCGTGATATTGGTCACATGGAGTTGAACTGACCAGCTCTGGCAAAAAGTCTACGAAGTCGCTTTGCGTGTTTGAAAAAAATTGCGGAAGGACGTCATCAGCAAAGACTTTTTTTCTTGTCGCACTTTATGTTGATGAGCACGCAATAATGCGCGTGTTATGAGCGCAGGTCATCTTAAGGGATGTGTTGAGAATTTTTCTCAAAGTAATGAAATCAGTATCGTTATTCAACAAAATCCTGATACAGCAGCAAGTCAGTGAGTAATCGGTAAGAATGGCTTGAATTCGCCTAAATGCGATGATGTCATAAATGGATTGGAAAGTGGTCAGATACTAAAATGTTCGTTATGAATTTAGGGTTTCGCAAAAAATTCCTTCCATGAATGTGAAATTTCCGTTAAATTCTGAAATTTTTACTAGTTCAGTTGTTATTGTAACATCACTGCTGCCCACTGCCCTTTCATTGACCTCAGGACTTCATTTGACTGTTTAACGGAAAGTTTTTCACGTACAGTATACAGTTTGTTTACCTGCGTGTTCAAAAACTGCCTTTGTTCTGATTTGTTGATATGGCACCCTGTACATCATTTTGAGCAATGGCCGCTTGCAGAATGTTCATTTGTGTTATAAGCCGCATTTTTAAGCTTTCAATGTTTTGTTATGAAAAGCACGGCGGCATCAACCAGTGACATGTTGTAATGTCAAAGTCGCAGCGAATTTTCTTTTTTTTTTTGTCTCGGACCAGAACTCTTTCGATGTGCAAAGTTTCTCCCACTTCTCGCATCTCATGGGGTCCAAGCCTGACATCGAGCAAGTGAAGAACTGGATGTATGTGGGCACAGGCAGCCAAGCGCGTCCTCTCATATCTCCGTTTCTCCTGGCTAAGCGAGCGGCCATCCGAGCAAGTCAGGTTAAGCCGCGGTAAGCACAGCAGCAAGTGTGAACGCTATGCGTGAATCAATCCACACCATCTTCACAGTGACAATAGGCCCGTAGCCACGGGGGCATTCGGGGGCGAAGCCCCCCAATTCTTTTTTCTCCAAATTTTATTGTGCCCAGAAAAAATTGTTCTAAACATACAATATAAACAAAAATCTTGCTCCCCTAAAAATATATTTTACCCCCCAAAACCTTAAAACTTGGCTACGGGCCTGAGTGAGACTGTCAACCAGTGTATGTGAGACGGTCGGAAAAATTACATTGTCGCTGTTTTGTGCTTTGCTGCAAACCGCAGTTTAACGCTTCGTTGTTTTTTTGTCGTTCCGAGCTAACCGGTAGCTTGCAACCTCGTTCTCTGACCACCTGCCTCAGCTGACCAGACATTTCTTCAGAGCTGTTTTCCAACTTTTTGTGTCTGGCAATGAGTGAAATGATAAGCACGTCTGCCTGTGACGGTTACCGAGCAGCATTAGCGCAGAAAAGACACGAGTAGCTGATGTTAACTTCATGTTTTTTTTGTTTACAGTTTGCCCGTTACGCTTGCCTCTCGACAAAAATACGCTTTTCATTCCTCGGTTTATGAGTTTGTAAAAGGTGGTGTGTCTTTTTGTGATGTCATTTTCTTGGTTTGTTCCAACCCGCTTTTTAAGCCCAGGCGATGATTACAAAAATGTATTAATCACCAGTTAGTTTGACGGGAAAGGTTCGAATCCCGTCGCTTCGCTACCAGTGTGCCGTGCATTTGTGTATGCCTCAGCGCGTAACCCAACGCGCGCGCACACACGCACATCAATGGGTACTCACGGAGAATTACGCAGGACAGCGACGAAGCAAGGCACACAGGAAGACAGACGTCACTGCTCCTCCTCATCGCCGAACGGGTGGAAGGCAATGCAGCAGCGTCTCTCCAGCAGGAAGAGACCGTAACCGTTGTTTCTGTTCATTTTTGTTCATGTCTAGTTCATTTCTTCGCACTTGTTCTTTGTAGGCCACGCGGTCGAAGAGACAGCAGCGTTGCATCCACGTCATCGACCGTGACGTCGAGTATCGACGATGGAAAGGAGAGCGAACCGCAAATATCCACCGCGCGGAAGCGAAAAGGTAGGTTACGTCGTAATTGCAACACATGGCGAGATAGTTTCACCGAACCCAATCCGGAACCAAAAAAGGCGAATCCTTTCTTTACCTTTTGTATCTGTAGTTTGGGGAGGAGTTGCCTCCGACCAAATTTTCTGGCTTGTTGCACGATATCATCGCTATCGTCCGATTCGTTTGGGGCACTGGAAAACCTCACGATTTTCGTAAAGGACAAGGGCAAATTCACACCAAGATCTGTGCTCTGCTGTCATAAAAAATTCTATAAGTGATTTTTGCACCAGGTTTTTTTCAACTCCGTGAATTGCTGATAACATCGAATTCCAAAAAGTTTGCACTCTGAGATACTGAAATGTTCCACAGGTAACCAGAAGTGGAATGCGTCGTTAAATTTGAAGGTCTTTCGTGTGTATATAGATGCAAAAGAGGTTAACCGCGCGAGTGCATCGAAATGCTTTATCCGGTTGCGTATATTCCATGTGACGCTGCCATGTGCGTTGTATCGCAGCCGACTCGTCGCCCGCTCGGCGCCCGATCCCGTGTCTCTTTGACGATCCCGATCTGGAGGCTCAGCGCCACTGCCTCTTCCGCTTGCGCCATCCCAGCTACCGCGGCCAGCTCGGACAGGTTGATTACGACGACAGCGACTACTCGGAAGAGATGCTTGCTCGCGTCCCCCCACGGCTGATTCGCTTGCACGAGTCCGACGGCCGGAAGACCGACACCTCGACGCTCACGTCCGACATTGTCCGCAGCGCTCAGTCGCTCAAGCGCAGGTCGCTCGCTCTTCCCGAGTCGCGTGGCGGAAAGCGCATGCGCTTTTTCGAGCCTTCCCGAACGCCGCCGTCCGACGCTGACTACGACTCGACGGCGTCGGACAGCGCCGGAACCTCGACGGATTCCGTCGATGCGAAGAGGCGCGGCAGCGCTCATCGACGAATGTCGTCCAGCGGGGCCGCTGGCCGGCCGAGGGCTAATTTGACCGCCCAGGGTCGACAAGAGTCGTCGTGCGCATCACGCGGACGAAACAGGCGGCGCGGTCGCCCTCCCAAGTATCCTTCCCACAGCGACTCACGAAAATCTCGCGTGGATACCGATAACGCCCAAAGTTCACCGGGCTCCGATCGTGGAGGGAGGTTCGCAGGTCGAGGCAGGTTTTCCAGCAAGCACGCGACGTGCGGCTCCTTCCTCCTGCGTGTTCTCAAATCTGGCTCATTCGAAGAGTACCTGTCGTGAGCAAGGCCCTTCGTTTTGTCCCACCAAGACGTTACCGGCTGGTATACCTCAAGTCCGACGTAGTGACTGACGTTTGGGTTGTACGGCCGTCGACAAAGTCAAAATCCTGATGGTTAAGAAGCCTTAGTATCAAACATCACGTGGTTATGTATCGTTTAAGACATTTTACGTCGTGAAAATAGGCGCAAGCCAGCAATCTCGTTCGTTTGTCACATTCAAAGCAATTAGAAAACATTATGCAAGTTTCAGGTTGTCTAACATTGCTAAAAGTTTAGTGCCAGCGCCGATCGCCCCTCATCTCTGCATCAGAGAATACTGTGCGTTTCGTAATGTGACAACGAGCCGACCTCCTGTTTTGCTTACAAGTCTCATTTCCACTGCAAGTTGCGTAAATCGTCCTGCCTGTCGAATGCCTGATTTTTGTTCAAGCAATTGGTCTCGTGACTGCCACCATGGGCATCGGAAGGGGGGACAGGGTGCCTTGGTCCCACCTGGAGTTTGAAAACTTTAGCAAAAAAGGATGTTTTCTTAGTTTCGAGTGGGAAAAAAACAAATTTTGCTACTTTTGGCCTCCCCTAGAAAAATTTTAGAAAAATCCCCTAGTGGCCCCTCCTCTGGAAAAAATCCTCCGACGCCCATGGATGCCATGCTCACTTGAACAGCGGTAATCTCTATTCAGAAACGTTCAGCCATGGCGGTTTTCAACTCCAACGATAATGTTTTACATATGTTTTTTCGACTTTCAAAGACTTTGATAAGGTACGTTTAACAGTAGGTTCGCTACGACGCCCGGTAGCATGTCTTCCGCCCTTGTGAAAACTGATGGACCCTTCCGTTTTCTCAAACGGATCTGTGGAATGTAGTCTCGGAGTGGTCTGATTATTAGGAATTTAGCAAAACTACCTTTTTGCACAGAAATTTCTAGGCTTTTGCCATACTTCTCACTCGGTTGTAACACATGAAAGGAAGCAGGTTGGCGTCAAAACGAGGGGGATTCACGTTGCGTCACCCCTGACTCTCCTCCCCGGCACACCTCATGCGGTGCTGCATCCTCAGACACGCTTAGATTGTATCTTCAAGCATCTCAACTGTATCGCATGGTTCGCGTTTGCGCGCCCATCATTCCATCGTAATGCAACCATGCAGTGGCCCCGGACTTCTTTCCGCCAGTGAGACGTTAAACGTCGGCCCGGACGCAAGTTCGGTTCAAGGTTTAGTGACGCGGAACCTCTGACGTCAGCGATACGCGCTGCAGTTTGAAAAGATTAAAACAGTCTGCTGCTATTTCTTTTACAGCCGCTTGTTGCCGCCACAAATGTAATCTTTTCAAGTGAAATGATTGACAGCAGTTCCGTTTTTCGTTGCTGATGTTTAAACTGATTTATCTACTGCGAGTTGAACGCATATAGCCAAAGCTCTGTTGGTTGCAAATCTGTAAATTTCCTGCCAAAACCGTCGTTCGATCTTGGTCGTGGAGCTCACGGTTCGCGCTCCTTATTACCGATTTTTGCTCTTCCAAAATTATGTATTCGGCTGTTCGGGAACCGATAGTGTTTTCAGTGAACGCCTGCTGACTTAGCTGTTTTTCGCTTTTTCAAGAAGGAACTTCTTTGGTGAATGAACGTAAAGCTGTTAAAAACAACTTTCATTTTCACTCTGTATAGATGTGTCGGAAATTCCAGACGCAATTAACTCTGCTCAAGTTGAACTGCACCCTCTCTGTTTGCTTCTGAAATATGCACGGCCGTCCCGTGCTCTCTTGCTACAGTACAAGCGAGTCTTGGTGGGTGGTTTTTCACGTAACAGCCAAACGGGCGACAGGGAACTTAACGGTTTGCCGCATCCAGTTCGCGTTTCCATGCCACAGTGTCACCACGTGCGTCTTGTGCCAACCAGAGCGTCNCATCGCTCCTTCCTCGATCGAGCGCGAAGCCTGCTTNCGAGTACTCCAAGCTACGTATGTTATGGAGGAAGTGCTGAGCGGCGCTCTCGATTTTAGCGAAGTCACTCCCCGCGTTTGATCGACCGCCAACTGCTGAGCGGCCGCTCGAATACCGCATGATGCATTCGCGCCCCACACGTGCGTTTTTGTTCGTTGCTCGTGACAATTCGTCAACCTGTACGTTGTACTGAAACGAAATTTAAAAAAATTTGTGAAGCGCCAGTGTGGTTCGTAATAACTGAGTGTTTGGTTGTTTTCTATCTTCTTTTTTTTGTCTGGCACAGCGTGGCGTTGAATCAGCATGAAAGAATTTTGAAAAATGTGATCAGTGAGGATAAAACCAAGGCATGGGCGGATTTCAGTAATATTTGTTAATAACAGCTTCGCTACTGCAAGAGAGATGCACTATACTTCACTGCACTCCTGTGACAAAACAATGGACAACAAAATGGCGTTATATCGCGAATGTTGTTTTCCGAATTTTACAACATAACGGTGAATAAAGTTACTTTCGTAGGTTTTAGGGGCGCAATCGCCCCTCCACTGGATCCGCCCCTGGTGCCAGGTGATGTAATGATGTGCCGTTGGAGCGTTGCTAAGGATCGAACGCCATGAGAAAAAGGATTAGGCTACCTTCGACTATTTACCGTGATTTCATGCAAGACCTTTTACCAGATTTTGAGTGGAGGGGCAATATGAACCTCGAGCTACCGGACCAGTAATGTATGCTATTGTCAGGCATATCTAAGAGTTCTAGGTGTCCCTGACTTGTGTGCGTCCGAATATCATGTCTGTCCGTTGTTCAAAGGTCTTTTGACTGGGGTGGGGAATTGACTTCGGCTGGAGAGGAAAGTGTAGGGACTGGGGGACAACTTGCCCCCAAGTAGGTATGTTGAAAAAGCCCTGATTTCAAGACAAACACTGGAGTACTTTAGCACACTTGATTTGACACAGACTTTTGGGTAAACATATCAAATAGCTCACTTCACAACCACATTTCCTCGTTTTTAGGCTACTAGTCTAGGGCTTTTAAGCACAAACACTCAAAAGAGTTAATTAATAAAAAGGTTTGAACTTTTTAAACTACAGTAAACCTCGGTTAATCGGGATTAGATTTGACCGACGGTTTTATCCGGTTAAGGCGAAGATCCGGATTAACCGAAGATGGTTCTTTCTAGCCTGACGTCATCTAAGTACTGAGATGTCGGTGAAAATTATTTAAACTGAACACATTTACGACCCAACAGCAGACTTTTTCAGAAATAAAATTAATTTATTGATGTGCAGTATACACAATGGTACAACAGACTAGTAACCTCCATATCCACGCAGTTACGAAAAATCTTAAGTTCACAGTTTTATATCACTTCGCTGCGAAAAAATCTGGGATTTT
>JGI24158J21664_10015085_pt1 | contig 10095 bp, 4 predicted proteins | sample Ectturendosymbi3_FD_21664 | JGI IMG/M metagenome (IMG submission 21664) | reverse complement strand
TGCAGCAGGCGTGATGCACGAGTAGATAAACCCATGCCAAAAGAACGATTATTAGGAACAGTTACAAGCAAAATTCAAATATATTTGTACTGAACAAAACCGAAATTATTTAGAAATCACTAATGATACTCAATGCAACATCGGATTACAGAGTTGTATTCTTGTATCTCTTTTGAACCACGACAATTTTTCAAATAAATTTAAAAAATATATATGTTATCACGGGGGGCCCCCTTAAAGCAGAGGGCCCGGGGCAATTGGCTCCCCTTAATCCGGCCCTGTCTGTACACCAATGCGCACCCCCATCAGACTCATTTTTTACTTCTTGCTCATTTTAACGGTTAGCTGTTTACTCCAAAGTTTTGATGTAAGAATGCCTTCATTTCTCTCACACTACTGGATCCCTGTATTATGGTGGGTGTATGACATTGACGCTACAATTGAGGTGATGTTAAAAATTTTTTTTCTCCTATCCGTGTGATCATGTGCAATCACCTATTCTGTAATTAGTTATGGCTAACCATTTTTGTGCTCCTGCGTTGTTTACTGTGCCTACGATATGGACCATATGTCTGCAATAAATCATTATTATATTATGTTATAAATGAAGTGCCTTCTTTTGCCAAATCGTTCAAGTGAGTCAGTTACTCATCAACTCTCACAAACTAAACCACGAAGTTAGTAGAAACAGTTTGTTGATTTTATATACACTGTATTCTTGCTTAATGCCTTTACTATTCACAATTAACTTTTATTTATATACTCAATAACAAAGAAGTATAATTCCATTAACGTTAAAATGTCGGAACTTCTTTGCCTAAATGTTTTGAGATTTTGCCCCAAATTATAATAAATCAAAATTGTTGGGGGTGAGCTTCATCCCCAGCTCCTGCACCACTGGCGTTGTGCTTCATAAAAAATGCGTTGCAGAACTGTGTCTGAAAGCAACTAAAAACTCAAGCAATGTGTTTCAACCCTAGTGGCATTTTATTCAGTGGTTCATTTCAAACCCTACAGAAGCTCGTAAAGTAAAACTGTGAATATATATATACCTTTTCAATAATGTAAAGCTTTTTCGCCACCAGGTGTGGTCGTTGCGTTATTCATGTGGTATTGAACAAATACTTCACTGAGATCCAACATTTAATATGGAAAAAATTCCTGTTTGATTTCTTGAAGCGGATATGAGACAGGGTGCAATTTTACAGTAAGCTGTCAATGTTGTGTGAACTTACAGTAATTTCCTTCACCTCTAATCCGATTTTTTTCCTCTAGATCAAAATATGAGCTTTGCAAGCGTAACTACAAGCGTTTTATTTGTGGACTGAGCTGGATGCAACAATTAAGCCAGTCTCCAACGGTTTGGTTGGACTTACTACCACTGTCAGTAAAGGTTATTTAACATTTGATAAAGCTACGACAAGTCGATTCTCATTTTAACAGCATCGTAACTTAGTATAAAAAGTTTCTGCGTATGTCCGCTGATTTTTGGCATCCTGGCGAAGTCATCTGTACCACGAGCAGTGTTTTTAATGGTGTTTTGAAAGAGCGAAACGATCTCTCAAAAGGCCGTAGAATCTCTCTGTACGTACAGCACCAAAATAAACTAAAGCCTCGGTTACGTCCACCTTGGTATTTAGATAAAACAGTTGCGGTTTCTTAAAATATCTTAGAATTATTTCGGTCACCAAGGTCAAACCTTAAAAAAACTGATCACGAGCATGACCACCTGCATTTAAAGGGACAAAGAAGAACTGCTTTCCTACACATAAGCGGATAGCTTCACTGACTATTTTTAAGATACTTCGTTTCAAATTTTTCTTTCAGGTTGAAGTTTCCTGTAGAAACAATGGAAAATATTTTTTATGTCAATACACTGCCAGTCCCGTCGCCACGGGGGGCTTAGCCCCACCAAACAAAGCTCCAAGACCCCAAATTCAAACGTGAAACACTATAAGTGGATTTTTGGTTAATTTTACAATGTCAAGACCCCCAGCACAAACGAAAAACCCCGCAGAACTGCAAAGCCCCCCTATTGAAAACTTTCCGGCGACGGTTCTGCACACTGCTGATAAAATGCCAAGTCTACTTGTACTCAAAATATAAATAAACTGTGCCAGAATGTGTTTCATTTCGCATTTGTTGTCAGCAACACTTGTAATTTCAAATTTTTAGTTGAGCACCGTGCAGCGGTGCACGGTTATAGAGGCGTAACGAGGGCGCAATTCCTCGGGCGCCGAAAGTCCGAACAAAGTCGCAAGTTCTTTTTTAACAGCACATTCGCTTCCGAAAGACCTCAGGTTCGAACATGGGGGCGCCAAACTTGTTTCTTGCCCCGGGCGCCATCTAACCTCGTTACGTCCCTGCGATTACACAATAAAACGTTTCTACAAGCAGCACACCGGGAAACGTATGTACTTTTTGGCTTCAGAAACAATTCATACGGTAAGGAACTGGTTTAAAGCACAACGCTGCACCTGAAAAAAACATAGAATGCCATCACACAAGAAAGCAATTGCAGTGTATTTCAAACCCGTGTCAAAGTCGCCTCATCAGGTATGATGACCATGAAGTTTGTTTAATAGTAAAAATATTTGCATATACACATGTCTCTCAATATTGCTACTTATGAGCAAAGTCAAGTTTTTTTTGTAAAACCGGCAACGCGAATGTGAACATCCCGACGAGTACTTCCTCGAAATGCCAGTTGTCGCGGAGGCATTGCGTGTCAGCATCCACTCGGACGGGCTCAGGGACGATACCCGCTAAATTGGCATAAGTAGCTTGTATTTCTAACAAAACCAAGAGCAACGTTTTCACCATAACTTCATTTCTTCTGCGTCGATCGTAGTCAGAGCAAATGCGTCCAGTAACCCTAAGGTTACGTAGTGGAAGGCTATGTTGCTTATTATGACGAAGTACTCGCACAGAGCGAACAATGAGTACACTGCAATATAAAACAAAAAAGATCAACGGCGTACATCTTGTTGGTTCTCAAACTTTTTTGGCCCATGGACCCACGGGCGTACCCAGACAGTAAGGTTAGGGGGGGGGGCGATATCAGTAATACTTGTTAGTCAATCAAGTCTCATTACGGGTTCACTACTGTTAAGAGAGATGAACTATACTTCATAACATTGCTGTTACAAAATAATGGACGGGAAAATGGCTTTATATCACGAATGCTGTTTTTCCAATTGTACAAAATTATGGTGAATAAAGTTACTTTTGTAGGTTTTAGGGGGGGCGATCGTTCCCCTCTGGATCTGCACCCGCATGGACCACTTTGCTGTGATAACACCATACATAATATATTGTACAGTTAAAGTTACAATTTTCAAAAACGTTTCATCAAGGATTTATGGAACTCTCTGTGGGCTACTAGAAAATCCATGTGGCCCACCTGGACCACGTTGAGAATCACAGTGTTATACTCATTGAGTCCTTGTCAGTATTTTCACAACCCAACATTAAACGGTCGCCACAAACGGCAGATCACTGTATAATTACTAAACTAAACGTGGCTGTCAGCTTCGCTGATTAACTGCGATCTTCAGATGAAGACAAAAAATTCAAAAATCTGTTTTGCTGTTCAACGTCTTACTCTTGATTCCCCTAATTTAGCTGGCGCTGACAGCAGTTTTCCATATGTCCAACTTGATTTAATCAAATGCTTCATCTCGAGACATAGCTTCTAACAAATGAAACTGGATAACATTTTGATATCGGGTAAGATGACGATTGAACTAAAACATTATTCCGAATTCTCTATTGTAATTTCCCGTCATGTCAGCTTTTAAGATTTCGCATTTTCTCAAACTATTCAATAGGCATTAGTAGGTCGCGAAAAATATTGAACTACCCAAAGGTGTACAAGTAGAAAAAGCACGGTAACAGCTGGTAACCACCTGATTTTTTTCGCTGAGACATTTCGGTTATTTGTCCCGTAATAGTATAAAACTCGCCGTATCAGTATTCTCTATCCTACCTTATCGGACATCAAAAAAATTCGGTCTATGACCGAAAAAAATCCTAGGTAACCACCACATGCATGAATATCGACTACTATGTTGAACAATTGACCACTGAATACGTTTTATTACAGGAAATTTTGATGAACTGCTATCACTGATGGGTGGTTATAGACAAGCAACAGCTTTCCAAACTGACTGTTTCGTGTCGACACAATTGATATCCGTACAGCAACGAACAAAGGGCTGTGTTGATTTCTATATTAAACCTGTTTTTTTTTGGTCATAGACCAGAATGTTTTTGAATGACCGAAAAAAATGAAAGTCATTTCGGTCAGAATCTCTGAAAATATAGGCTAATGAACACTGTTACAGTCAGTTTTCATACAACTGTGAGACAAATGACCGAAATGTCTCTCAAAAAATGACCGAAATGTCTCAGCGATAAAAAAGTAGTATTAAACTCACCTCCAGGCTCGCAGAAGCTATTGTGTCTAACATAAAAATATATAGCGATGAGAAAAGACGTGATATTCAGGAGACACATCTGCACTTTTCTTCTCGCGATTATGCGCTCAGTGGACGATTCCTTCACCACCGCAGACATTGCCAAGCATGACGCAATCATGAAAGTTAAAGCGCCAGCCATAAAAGCAATGAAGCAGTATTCGTGAAAAGCTGGAGAAGATAACTATGTTAACCAGTTGCAAAAAAAGAAATACCGATTTGCAAATAACAAAAACAAAAATAATTCAAGTTTATGTAATCTTGAAAACAACCTTTTTAGCACCCTTTGAACACACTGTGTCTGTGTACAAACAAATTAAAAAATGGGAATTTCAAATGTGCCTTCAAGTTAAGAAAAAGTCTCGAAATTTAAGAAGTGGCAAAAGTGCTCAATGAAAATGAACTCAGCATCATGGAAATAACTTCATACCAACCAAAACAAATGCGCGGTTATGGGTGGTACAAACGATTCCGCATCTTAACATTTCCCATGCACCAAACTCTCGACATTTATCACAGGTGGTTAAAGTTACGCCTAATATCAAATAGTTCTACCGCGAACAACATATTCGTTTCACACTCGCAGAAGACGCAGCAATAATGCAAGCCTGCAAAGCATTTTGCAAAATCAATAAAATAACACCAGCGGAGGGTGAGTTGTTTGCGGAAAACATGTAGCTTCTTATGGAAAATCTTCCAAATAGTGGGATAATACAAAAGCCAAATCCAAGCTCGATAAGGCGCGCCTTAACCGAAAAAAATAATCGCAAATTTTGAAGATGAAAACAACTAGTTGCAGTTTATTTTTGTGGCAAATCTTACAACTACACTAGCTTTAACCTTGAAACACCATGAACTGAACCCACACATTACAAAATGTTGGAGGTCCTGTCTGCTGCGCACAGTTTCAGCGGTTAACGGTGAAACCTAAGATCACATCATACAAGTTACCAGGAGCTAACTTTAGTTCGTCTGCGTACGTGTTTCGATCATATTACTGTGGCGATAGTAACTCAGCGGGCTCATACCTCCATTCTCAGTTGATGAGACAACAGACAAACCAAAAAGACCGCTCAGCTCAACGAAATGTCCAGTCAGGGCCAAAAAGGCCAATACTTTGTATAATGGAGCAAGCTGAAAATCAGTTGAGGAGAAATATTAATAATTTCACGCAATCCAAAACCGGAAACGTTTGCAACCGCCGGCATGACTCTCAACAGTAATTCCTTGTACTTCACGTTTGCTATAACCAGCCTTTCACTGAACCCCTTCTAAGGTCACTAAGATTTGCGTGGTGCAAGGTAAACTCTACAGTTGCTGCAATAACTTCGGTAGTTTACGGATCACACTCTTTCGATTCTCGTGACCTCTGGGTCTAATTTTTTCATCAGATCACTTCAAAGATCTAATGCTTCTTATAAATCTTCATTTTTCTTCCACTATTCAACGCTCCTGTATGACGGCGACCAATTGCAGTAGTTGCGGGGACGTTGTTTCGGTGTTTGTTATCCTTCAGTATTGCCTGTGCGTTGCAACCAAAGCTTTCCGTGTGTTTCGTGGAGCTTCTAGACTTCTGTCGACGATGTGTGCAAGCCAAACGTAAAAAAGTGAATAAAACTAACAAAATATGAACCGCCAAATCTTGCTTTAATTTCAGTGAAAACCAGTGGTTGTCAGCCTCAAGCTAAAGATCGACGTAAAAACATTTTAAACCTTGATCANAACAATTTACATGTTTTTGTTCTCCGCTGAGCATCCCCATCCGACTTTTTTAGCTGTTTACTTCAAAACTTGACGAAAGAATGTCTTCATTTCTTTGCTACTGCCGCATTCCTGTATGGCAGGGTCTCCAAACCACCGCCTGCGGGTCAAATCCGGCCCGCGAAGACATTTAGTCAATATTACAAAAATAATGCATTTACGACAAATATATTGATTTGGTAGAATGTACTGTAAGATATCCCGAAACAATCACATTACATAAGAGGTCCGGCCCTCGCACTGTTGTGAAGCAGCTTATGTGGCCCTCTGACAAAGAACTTTGGAGAACCCTGCGTGTATGGCAATGAGCGAATGCAGGAACGGCTGGTGCGATGTTTCAGTGTTTTGCTCCTCCCTCAGTATCAGAGGCGTACAGAGAGGGGGTCGAACGGGGAGACGGCACCAAAATTACAATGCTGTAACAAAATGCTTTTTCGTATTGTAAGCCTACTAACACACACTGCATGGATTCAATTGTTCGAAACTTGTTTTTTTGTTAACACGAGTGTTTACGTATTTCAAATGCCAGTAATTCTCACATTCTTCAATACCAGGGACCTGTATTCTAGGTGTGCAGAGCACACCCAATCAAACTGATAGTGACGTGACTTTTTCCAGATCGTGCGATCAAGGGAAAATCACAAAAAAAGGATTGAAAGATAATTGTGGACGTCTGATTGATTTTATGAGCTAAATTTCTTCTTGATTTAGCCGACTGCGCTGATACAGCCACACACCTATGCTTGCAATATATGAGCTTCATTCGAGCTTATCATGTGTTCTATATTGTTTGGTTGGTAACTTGAGTGAAACAGTATGTTCTATTGTAAAAATACGCGAAATATGATTGTTGCGAGACGATTTACGTATCAATTTATGGCTAGTAAAATTAATTACAGCTAGCCCTAAGTTGTAACGTGCTTGTCGTGTTTTTCAGTCAGTTCGAGTGTTTCTCTGTGCTTGTGGATATAGCTGTACTTTGTTCATTCATCTGACATATGACAGAGTAACAGAACAGTAGACTAAGAAAAGGGTAATTTGGACCGGCAAGTCCAACCACCCCCATCTTGGCTAAACTAAGGAGTCCAAAAAATATTTTTCGCCACCTGATGTTTGAGGCTTGCTAAGAAGTCATTCTGTTGTGGAGATCACGCCGAAAGTTGGATTGCGTAGAACAGTGTGGTCCAACTACTTTTGACCTACGGGTCATTTTACAAAAACGTGAAAACTTGCGGACCACTTCCAACAAATTGATGCACAAAACAAAAGATTCAAAATTGAAAAGGGAAGATAAGTGAGTGCGTCATTTCTTCTCTGGCATTACCCTTCCTTTATCAATACCCTTCAAAAGGGTGAAGAACTTTCTCGGTGAGGCTTTCGACAATCTCATCCCATTCTACACAACAAATCACCTCAGACGAAATCCAGACAAGACCAAACTGTGTTCTTTCCACCTCAGAAACTGGGAAGCAATTCGCCAATTACATGCCAGTTGGTATGGGAAAAATCTTCAACATGTAAGGTATCCTGTACACTTAGGCATTACCCTGAATGTTATACAGAAGACATCCTCAACACCAAAGCAAAGGTGGAGTCCAGGAACAGCATACTCAAAAAGCTCACAAATACTAGATAGGGGTGCCGATGCAAAAACAGTCTGTACTACCGCTCTGGCTTTAAGTTTCTCTGTCGCAGAATATCTGCCCTGTTTGGTGTCGATCGGCTCTCGCCCCGAAGTGAGACCCAGCTCTGAATAGCGCATGCCGCTCTATCACTAGATGCCTAAAACCAACCAATGTAGAAAATCTCTACTTGTATGGCATAGCTCCTTCGTACATCAGATGAAATGTGGCATCCCAACATGAAAAACTGAAGCAGGAAACCGATCCCCGACATCTTTTCTTCAACCATATAAAGGATTGAACTCTAGGCGCAGCTTCCTCCAGTGCGTAAATGCCTTCAACACCCAACCTTACAGTCAACGACTATCCATGTGGTAGGAACACCTCGCAGAAAAACCAAACAATTTGGCCATCATCCCATAGGAATCACTTCCTCTTGGCTCTAGCGAGATGCATGGCTTTTCTGGGCCTGCCTAAACCGCCTGAGAACTGCGATGGGCCTCTGCAAAGCCAATCTGATCAAATGGGGTTATAAAAGCGATAGTGATACCAGCTGCTTCTGTGGGGAGGAACAAACAATGGCTCGTCTTACTTCCTGTCTCCTGCAACCAACACCATGCACAAAAGTGGCCCTTGCTGTTCTGTCTCTCAATGCAAGATCATGCGTGGATAGAAAACTGGTGCGGACGCATATGAGTTTGAAGTGAATCGAGCAGAAGAATACCAATGTTGGTGGTAGCAAGTAGGACACTATCGTCCAGTGTTTCGTCTGCCATTCGACTTCGTTTTCACATTTGACTTGCTTCATCGTAGAAAATGTACTCTCACATACGTGTATGTTTCCAAACATCGAGTGCACTTTTAATGCAAAATCTTTCAGTTTGGGAAATCTATCTTTGCTGAGTAATTTCCAGAAGCCCTCTACAGTCTAGTGTAAAGCCGTTAATATTGTACATTTTTACTAAAAGATACTTCCGCAAAACTCCACAAGGCTTTTTTCTCGCGATACCCGGTCATATTCTTTTTCAGTTTGACAAAACAACAGTGGATATCATTGGCATTTTCCCAAAATTTCTCGAAAATTTTCTGGAAAGTGAAAATTCGGTCCGTAGTTCTACGACCAGGACGAAAACCCACTGTCGCGAATTTTTCGAACGGGCCCCTCTGCCTAAAGCACTAACACGGTCCTTGGTGGTGTACGCGACGACCGATAAGCGTTGGTATTTGCGCATTTTTGTGTAGTAACTGCCCAAATCATACCAATGGATAAGCTTGACGTACCACTGGTGCAGCAACCTTTGCAGAAACAGGGCTTTGACGGGAAGGCGTTGCTGCGGTGATATTTGTGTAGGAGAGGCCTTGCATTGAATCTACTACATGAACAGACATGCAGCAAGCAATCACTGCTTCTGGAAAGGAGCTATGTGTTGCATAATGACCTTTCTTATCGGGACGGAGATGATAATAGTTTGGCACCTTCTGCCTCATAACTCCCATAATCAGGTACGGTTTTGAGAAAAAAAGTGATAAATAAATTTATGGTGAATTAGATGCCTGAAACACAGTAAGAACTTAAAAAAATACATATATACAAAGAGCATTAAATTACGTAAGCTGTTGAAAAAAGCACTTGGTTTAGCATAAACAGAAATAAAAACGAATAGGCAAAAGAAGACTTACAGTAAAACATGCTAAATCTGTTTTGAGCCTTCAGCATACCAACAGTCTACTTCAGCAAACGCATATCACAAACACAAGATTTCAAGCAAATTTTACATATTATTTCAAAGAATCGAGTACCAATGACATACCAACTTTTCATTGTCAACTTCTCGCGTGGCATACCACTTCTTGAAAAGAAACCAAAAAATAAATCGTGGGGTTATATGAAGACCAATGCATGTCCTCCAAACATATGCTTGCGGAGTCAACGCAATGGCTGCGCTTACAGTTGGCAAGTAGTTTGGAACCTATAACAGTTAGCAAGCCAGTTGGATTAGGGTTACGAAATCTCCAGAGGCAAAATTCCTGACAGTCTCAATGACTAATTTTCGGGACAACAAAGAAGCGTTACACGGAAATTTTCAGTATGTTCTCACAACTACCAACCCATCGCAAAACAGCATCACTGCCACAGACGAAAAACATCACAGAAATTTAAACATTAGGCTACAAACGATAATTTAATTTTAATTTATTTGTTTGTGAGCAGACACGAAGTCCATAGTATGAAC
>JGI24158J21664_10015084_pt1 | contig 10095 bp, 4 predicted proteins | sample Ectturendosymbi3_FD_21664 | JGI IMG/M metagenome (IMG submission 21664) | reverse complement strand
GGAAAGCTTTCCCAGCGTGAAGCTATTTTATGTCGATGGAATTTTTTTAAAGATATCCCTGCTACTCAGCAATCTTTTACAAATAATTAAAATAACTTCGGCACATGGCCATATTTCTGCCTCTGTCGATACCTTTCGTGTGGAAGCACCATGGTGATGACTTTGATATGATTTTTTCTGAATCGGTTATTTATTTTATTATTTTACTTCGAACAGACATAGGAATTTTTTAAGCATATCATGTGCAGCATGCTCACAAGTGAAGACCCTTTGAACTCAGCACTGTCAATCAAACAAGAGCCGTACAGTCCATTGGGCGCGGGAAGCAGCACTTTCAGCCAGAGTTTCAACTCGTCGTTGAGTAGTCCGGACAGCCTAGTGTCAGACGGGGATGGATACAGTCCGCCGACCATGGTCCACTTTGGCTTTGGCGCCTACTCGGAAGACTTCATCGCAACGTCGGTTGCGCACAGCAGCCTCAACGTGAACTTCAACAACAACCGCCACGGATCTTCCGGCGACGACGACGCGTTTGACGACATCGCCAGCTGCATGGTGTTGTCATCCAACGACATCGTGCCCGGAGTCGGCGGAATCCTGGCGTCCAGCTTTGCCGATTACAGCCGAAGTATAGACGCCACCGACATAAGCGAAATGCTCGCAGCACCCCCCAGCGCGGTCATGATAAAAAAACCTTCCGGTTCCAGCGACGTGGATAGTTCTCCTGTGGACTCTGCTTCGGGCTCGTTAAGCGCCTCCCCAGAGTCGGGAAGCGCCCCCTCTACGCCTAAACGCTTATGCCTTGTGTGTGGCGACATAGCATCCGGTTACCACTACGGTGTCGCGTCGTGTGAAGCATGTAAAGCTTTCTTCAAACGAACAATCCAAGGTAGGGTTAGTTTGCATGACTTGGTGAGGTGAATCTACTAACGCATGATATAAAAACAAAACATGCTGAGTCTGTAGGTTACTCAGAATTAGGACTCGCTTCGCTGTAGTATAAAGACACTATTTAGACGCCGATGAGAAGACTTTCCTTCAAGTGGGTTTCTTTACCAAGTTCCAGCACGCAGCTAACGGCGGAAAGTTAAATATTTGGATCAAATGCCAATGAATTTGACTTCCATTGATCAAACCTAGGAATTGACTCCACATCGGTTTCTTGTGTCAATAAGTCCTACACCTAGCTGGCCAGCGTCATGCCGCTCTAACAATTCGGTTGTCGGACGTCAATCCGCAACCCATCTGGCACAAAGCAATGTTGCTGATGAAGATGTTAGAATAAATGATTCATGTTTTCTCTTTTTATGCGCAGTCCATGCGAAGAGTTTCCAGTAGCATCCTGTACTTGCCTGCACCCATTCGTCGTAAAGATCGTTGCTGCGTAATTACAATCCTCGACTGGCCTATGCCTGCTTTAGGCAAATCCTACGGATTAAGGCTACTTGTATAACGCTGGCCTGCACATTTTACTGATTACTCCAGGCATTTTAGTGATTTGTTTTGCGTAATGCTCTGCTCAGGTACTGCCAGGGTTGTGCACCACTTCTATTGTTACAACTCTTAGCAGCGGGTTTGTTGAAAGCAGTCCATTGTAAACAGAAGACCTTCGACTAGTTAAAATTACGTAGCTGTAAAAGTTCTCGTCAAACTTTTCCGCTGCTTTTGCAGGATGTAATACGAGCAGCGTTGATTAGTACGTGTAATTATTTGTTGGCGTGCTCGTTGAAATTGGTTTCAGACCAGTGGTTCTCTACCGCGGCTCCGAAAGCCCCATGCGTCTCCCAAGCACCCTGTGTGCGGCTCTCAGCAGTCTTTCAATAACACCTGTAATATTTTGTGTAACAGACTTCGTTCTGCTATGAAACAAAACGTGTCACTTAAATTTGTGTTAAAAGTTTTTTAGTGCGTCTCTCTAGCAAAATCGTAGGTCTGGATTTGGCTCCCTTTAGCGAAAAGGTTGAGAACCACTGTTTTAGATAGTTTTGGCTTGACCCGGACACGAGATCATTCCTTTCGTTGTTTGGACATGGTCATTACTGATAGGATTGCATGTTTTTTCCGATTTTGGCCAAGGTAGTGAGAACCTGTTTCGTGTATTTAAGTTCAGGAGATTTAAGAAGGATCGAGCATTCAAGACGAACTTAAAGACAAAACCTTTAACGCAGTAACACGTTGTGACTGGACTTTAATTAAACGGAACGGTTTCAAGCAACAAAATTTTATCGTCCTGCCGGGCGACAGCCCAATTCAGTGTGTTTTGGTTTATCTTCTTATTTACACAGCGGCTGTAGTAGCTTTGTTGATATTCACCTGGTGCCTGATCTTCTCAGGCAGTATCGAGTACACCTGCCCAGCGACCAATGACTGCGAGATCACCAAGCGCCGGAGAAAGTCCTGCCAGTCATGTCGATTCACCAAATGCCTGCGCGTTGGCATGCTGCGCGAAGGTATTGTGCTACGATGCTGTTGGACGTCGAGTAGCTTTTCGCTGCGTTGGTCGCCATACCGCTTTTTTTCTTTTTTTTGTTCGCTGTCAACCTGTGTTCGACGACGAACGGGATTCGTTTGATGTTGACGTTTGTGTAAAGAGGATTTTTGCTTTAAAAAGTATATTTTGTAGGGTAAATTCCTTTGTAAAACACAGAGCACTTGGAAATTCGAATCAAAACTTGATTACACCAGGGAAAATGGCACAAAAATACCACCACTTAATTTCCGGCTCACGTTCATCTACGTAGGCATCAATTCTTCCACGCTTTGTTCACGTTTTTATTCCGCTGCGTTAGTTATGAATATGAATTTTAATGGGCTACATCAGCTATATCAACCAAACGTATGCCGACCGACAATGACTTCATTATTTCATAACCGATTTACGCTATTGCTACTGTATCTTTTTTATTGGTTTCTTCGTGTGGGCAGTATTTTGCCTTTTTAAAACTGATGCCACTAGGTTGTTCAAGGTACGTCAAAGCTTCTAAACCAGTGGTTTCATTTGGGGATCCGCGGACCTCCAGGGGCCGTGAAGCATTTTCAAGGAGTCCGCGGAAACCTGTAATTTGAAGTTTTGCGAATGTTTTCTTTGTTTTTTTGTTAGGATAGGTGTGTGCTCTGTGCGAACCAATGCACTGTATGCATTACTCACGCTAACACCAAATGTAATTTCTCAACCAGTGCTTTTTAAAGGCGTTTTGAGGGACGGAAACGGTCTCTCAGTTTTTTCCAACGGTCTCTCAAAATACAGTAGAACCTCGCTTTACGGCCACGGCTCCAAGCGATGACTGTCAAAATCGAAGTCGCTGGTACGCATGGCGCATTATTCCGAAAAAACTGACCAGTGCGTGACGCAGTGAGAGCGGCTGTCACCCGTCCGCTTTATTCATTGCGATAGAAATCAACGCAACGAACGCAGCAACAGAGTTAGATCAGAGTATTAATTATCAATCGTACAAGGCTTCGAGCTATGCGTCAAGTGCCTGAGGAAAGCGAAGACACGACCATGCCGGCACTATAAACGCAAACTTAAAGAAAATCTTAACTTGTTGTTGAACGACTTGGGCGCTCTAGAAATTTCGCACGTAATGAATCATCTAATGAGTCCGTTGGAGAAAACATTGCTTTAAGTAATTTCATAAACATTGTTGTTTGAATGTTGTATTCTTCTGATGCGCAATTGCTCGTGCTAAGCTCGTTCAAGAATTCGCTGCACACGCTGAATGTTACAAACATCACTGGAAAGCAAAAGGCTTTCACCACGTTGCAAGTTAAATTTAACAGCCACTGATTGCTGAAATGTCTAAAAATCAAAGTCAGTTTACAGATGCTTGTGGATACACGCAAGTTATTCGTTATTATTCATATCTTTCAGTCGCTGAATAGGTTGTAGGAATGACATTTGAAGGATTTGTCCCTGTCATGTAGAAGTTTCCCTGTTCCAGTGCTCGAACTAAATTTCCTGCTCTTGTTTCGTGCATCGTGCAACAGCGAAAAAGTTAACCTTCACAAAAGGTGATTAAACTTCTGGATACATTATCTATCAAAAGAAATCTTATCATAGCAAAGAACGAGACATTTTGTCTTGTTGACCGAGCATTCGTTTCGTCTACTGAGTAGGCATCATCAGCTTTGCCAAGTGGGTAAAAGAAAAAAATTACTTAGAAGCCATAAACTGTAACGACGCTTTGATTAGTCGCTTGAGTTAAAAAAACTTCAATGATATGTTTATCGTTTTGTTAATACAGGTGTTCGCTCGGACCGTGTCCGAGGCGGTAGACAGAAGTACAAGCGAAAGATAGATGCTGCCGATTTGGCCCCCTACACTGTTCCTGGAACAGGGCTGGATTTCAAGCCATCGTCGACTGCACGTGAGTATTTAAGCGTAGCTTGCTTTCACGGATCTTGTTTGTCGTTGAATGTGTTCCAAACGTGTTCATCAGAAAACCGCAAAATATGTTCATCTCGACTAACCTACCGTTGGTACATCACTTTGAATTTATGGATTGTACGTTATCCTAACACTTGTTCTGTGCGTGATTTGTCACTGTCGCAGACTTGTGCGTTACGCACCTATGTCTGTTGCTGTAATCAGAGACATCGCGTTTATCGTTGCATGATAGCGACTTCCAAATATTATTAACCACTGGCTTGTTACTTGCTTAAACCGCCACAACTGTTTCGCAGTAGCGCACTTCAATTTGTGCACGTTGTCGTAAAACCGTGTGTTCGCTATGAGAAACCGAGTATTTTGAAACAAGATTTGCGCAGTGATTTGCAAACAGACGTGCAGCCAGCTACCTAACACTTTGATGCAGGTTTCCAGTATCGCCAGTGATGTTGTCATTTTGTGTTAAAGTGACATAGTTTGCTGATGCCTGGATAATATCAGCAATGTATCGAAAACAGAACTGATGTTTCCGAAACTTGCAAGGCAATCGCAAGTAGCCTACTAAGCTGTTCGTTCGTTCACCAATTGTGTAACTTTCGTCCGACGGGAAATTTGTGCTAAGTAAAAATCTAGAGAGGAAACGGCAATTTCCCCCTATTCGGCTACAGCCAACAACTTTGCTTGTAGGCCTAAGTACTAGTTACTAGCTAGATCAACATTTAAGATGCGATTTCGCAGCTTTTGCATCAGTTAGGTACAGTCAACGAAAAACTTGGTTGACCTGCATTGGAGAGGTGGAAAAAATTGTTTTTAAGGAAACTTTGCGAAAGTTTCTTTCAGTTCTGACCATTGGCGTTTTTTTACAGAGAGTAAAATTGTGTCGCATCTTCTGCTTGCGGAACCCGGCAAGCTTTATTCAATGGAAGATCTCTCGTCGCCGAGATCGGAGTTTAAGGTGTTGACGGCCTTGTCGGACCTCGCTGATCGCGAACTTGTCGTCATAATAGGATGGGCCAAGCACATACCAGGTGCGTGGCGACAGTCGTTTTCGTGATGATGGCATGCAAGCGACGAAAACCTGTCGTTACCTTTTCGACTTTGTTAATCCATGGCGTATTTAGCTGAATCGATTTGGTGACTTAGTTGCTGGTGATATCACTGATGACGTTGGCAGCGGCTATCCGTAAACATAACACCGGCACAGCGTTTTTTGTTTTCAAGCAAGCGAGCAATGACGTAAAAGCGTAACTGGCGGTAGAAAGTGCATCTTAACATAAACTGGTGACCGAAAAGTGTTCAGAGGAAACAATTCTTCCTGCGCTGTCAACAACTAGCACGCACATGCGCTTTGTTAATTTGTTATGGCCGTGGGCGCTGCGTTTAGGTCGGTGGTTTTCACGCATTTGTCAAATCACAATTGGAAGTATTGTTTAAGTTCTCTTGTTGGTAGATTTTGCAATAGAGTTATTCACCAGCACTTGCACCAAACAAAGTAGTATTCACTTGCAACGTTACGTCACCCCCTTTTTCTCACTTTCGTAAGTTTTAGAGTATACACCGTTTCGCGAAGCAAACTCTGGGTCTTAAATCGACGTATCATTTTGTTTCTGTGTTCAACTGACGTTTCCAAAACCAAGAAAGTGAGTTAAAGCACAAGTATCACTTGTACAACGACAAATATTGTTTTGTCGATGGACGAGAGAGAGAGTTGGAATCAGGGAAATCATGCAATGGTTAAAACCTGTGTCATTAGCTCGAACTTGGCTTTAGTTGCGTGCTCAGCATTGGTACTGCAACGGTTTCGACGAACTGGGCTGGGACACCACGTTTTTGCTTTTTGCCATGTCATGGTGACGCCACGGCGCTTTATTTGCGTGTTGTACACAGTTGACTGTTGTGCAGCCTGTGGTTTTGTTGCTTTCCAGGTTTCACCATTTTGTCGTTGGCGGACCAGATGGCTCTGCTTCAATCCGCGTGGATGGAAATTTTAGTTTTGGGAATCGCGTACAGGTGGGAGGAAGGCTTTGCGCGATCGTGGTGTAGCGCGCGATCGCGAAACCCGGAAAGTGCGGAATGAGATTTTTAAGCGGTTGCATTGCGGACTGTTTCAGATCGTTGCCCAACGACGGCGAGGTTGTGTTCGCCGAAAACGTCGTGGTCGACGGAGACCTGAGCAGCGAAATCGAAATGAACGACCTCTACCTCCTCATGTGTCAGCTGCAGCGCCGACTGAAGCAGATCTACCTCACGAAAGAGGAATTCGTTGTCATGAAGGCCATTGCCTTGGTCAACTCAGGTGAGAAAGCAAGCGGTGATGCTTCAAAGTTCATCAGTTATTGAAGCGGTTTTTTTTATACTGGGGGAGCGCAATACTTTTCTGGTATCCACAAAACAGCAGCAGATTTCTGAATGTAAGATCAAAACCATGGTTTTTCTGTAGTTGTCACTGCAGATGGTTTTCGCTACTTGAGAGCGTGATTTCGTTAAATAAGGTGAATGATCAACTAAATGTTGGTCCCAGGAAATCGATTCCGAAACATATTTGAAGAAACTATTGATTGCCATGCTTATCTCAGAAGTCGCTTTACCATATTTTCATCTGTTCATCTTTTATCCGATTTTGTTTTTTCGGTGGTTTTCGCAGAACAACAATTTTTTTATATATTGACGCCATTCTCTAGCTCGTCGTACGACCCGGTGAATTCGACTCTACTACATTCTCGTTCCCAGCTACGCTTCCATCAAGTCTCATGGGTCCAAAAATGCATTAGACTTCTATTTGCCCTGCTTTCGTACCTGGTATTAGATCAGTGGCCACGGGTTTATATTTAAAACCATTCTTAATCCTGCCGTCGTTCATCAATCAGCGTGACCCGCGCGAAACTTCCTCGCCGTAAACCTAGTTAGGCGAGCAGCATATTTATTAATCCTACTGTGGGGCTTTAGCGTCGTGCGTAAGTTCAGCACAAGCCTCCGTACGCTCCGCTGCAAATCGAGCAAACTTTTCCACGAGGCTGGCGGATGTGCGCCCGCGCGCGCATCACGAGAGTACACACTCTCGCTGGTGACGTCAGCGTTGCGTTATCGCTAGCTGTCGCGCCGCACACTCGTGTCGAGAGGTCTCTTTTTTCAACGCACTGTCGCGTGGCAACATGTTGACGTAACGCTCTCGCAATACTTGCCTTCCGTATAAGGAGAGCGAGGGTGGAATGTGAGAGAGGCTAATCGCCTTTTTCGTGGCTGTTCGCATTGCAGCCTTTACAACCACGCGGCAATGGCGCGACAGTACAAAAACCGCAGTTAAAATGCTTCACGTATGTTTTTGCTGTACAGGCATTCTAGCGCCACATGCCATTCATTATGGGCAAGCAAGGGGTTGAAGTGCGTTCAAAACTGGATTGATGAACTCTGATTGCTGCATTTCGATGTTGTGGCGACCCAAGATTCTCTCAGGCACCCATGACACGTCGTCGAGGCTTGCTTGGCCGGGTCTTGAGCGCAAGATCCCGAAACCCTGCGAGATATATCGATTTAGATTTGAACTGAAGATAGCTTTTACAACCAGCAATGTAGCAAATTGGTGTCAGCGTTCTCGGATGTCTGCATTATCCGGCGTGCACTCAAGCGGTGTTGAATTTTTCTGACGAAATGGTGTTGAATTTTTCTGACGAAATGGTGTTGGATTTTTCTGACGAAATGGTGTTGAATTTTTCTGACGAAATGTTGTTGAACAGCTACTGTTATGCCAAGCACAAAACCGAAGCAACTGATTCTTTTGTGACATAAAGGATTAGCGAAAAGGCAACGATTGGTTTCAAGACGTAATGCGCATTCACTTGGTCCACAAAACAATTTTGGCGTGTTCTCAGACAATTTATGCATCAAAAAGGACAAATAAAAATATGTCGCAGGTTGCTTTTATTTAGTTCCTAGACCGTCGGTGAAGATCAAGAAAAAATGGGTGTAGAATCGCCGAATGACATCATTAATGCTTAAAAATGCCTTGGTAAATGCAAATCACTTTATTTTTGGGGTTGCTTGGTACTTTTTTACGCTAGCACTCAAAGCTGTTAGTTTTTTGTTGTATCTATGAAGTTCTAATTCTGTTCTTTTTTCGCCTCAGACTCGCCACATGTAGAAAACCACAACACGCTGCAGGAATTGCAAAACAGTTTGCAACAAGCTCTCTGCGACGTCACCCTGTCGTCATCTGCCAGTACCTCCCCTTCAAAGTTTCAAAGATGCGGACAATTGTTGCTTACTTTACCTTTGGTGCGCCAGGTGTCACTCAAAGCCGTGCATTTCTTCAACAGCGTCCGCCTGTCCGGTAAAGTTCAAATGCGCAAGCTCTTCCTTGAAATGCTGGACGCCAAGCTTTAGACTGGCGCCGCCGTCCCTACCAGGGCCGCCGAAGAAAGACAGAGCGCAAACTATGACTGCTGCCAGCAACGGCCTATGATAGTCAGTTCCGTTGTCGATGTTTTCTTCCTGCTTCTGTGTCGCGAAGAGCTAGGTGCTAACTTGTCCAATAGCCATTTTTGCGTTTTTATTTTTTTCTTTAATTTTAAGCGGTTGTTTTGACGTGAAATAGGTTTCGTACCTTTATTGTCGCCGATGATTCGTCTTTTGTAGTTGATGTGTTGAACTGACTGCTTTAGCTCTCTTTACTTTCACGAACTTAAACAGTGCTCCTTTAAAATTCGTACAATGGCCATGGCGTAATAATATTTGCTCACTAGTTTCAAAGTGTCACTCTCAGAAAAAGTACGCTCACTAGTATTTGAATCAACCATTCGGTGCTACGCAAATCAAAGGGCTTCAGCCCACGGTAGCATATTTTGCATATATAAAATTTTTTAAAGTTGATGTTGCTCCTTATCTTCGTTGCATTTCACGTATGACGCGGTTACCCATGATGGAATATATTTTAAAGATCAGGCGCTGAAGCGGAAGACTTTGCGTGGCACTGGATGATCTGTAAAGCATTTACACTGTGATGACGTCAGGACTTTCGTTTGCGCAGAAAAGCGTTCTATGAAATTTGTGTCTACGTTTGACCGCTTTCGACTTCTTAAATGCATTTATTTTTTTTGTGAAACTATCCATTCTTTTAACGGTTTTTGCGTCGCACCTACCGACTTGTCTTCTTAGCCAATTGTTGTTAACAATCGTTGCGTCGCTATAACATTGAAAGTCAATAAATAACCACGTTTGTGTTTCTTTTATCAGCTCGCGGTGTCCCTAGTAAATTTTGTTCGTTGTTTGTCTTCTTTTTTACGTCGTTGACGCTTCGCCGGGCTGCGCGCGAGATCCTCCCCGACTACCGTAACCTCGCTTGCTCCAAAGTTCGATGAAACTTGTCCGCTGGTACAACATCTCTTTATACTTGCCTCGATCCGGGGCGACCGCGCTGCATTTAAACTGCCGCTATACCAGTTATACAGTGCGCTTGTTTATCAAGCATTCGAGCTATTGCGCCAACTGCCTGCGTGACGAAATAAGGAAGAGGGGCAGGAATTTGCGAAAAATCACGTGCACTTATCGAAGGAACGCCGAGGCTCTTTTTCTTCGTGCACGTGAGTGTTGAACGGTCGGTGCGAAGAAAAGTGGAATGCGAAAGTGGTGTTTTTGCCAAATTCGGTTTGATTGTTATTTCGGGCGAAGCCTTGGTTTGCACAACGATCAAGGAAGTGATATATATATATATA
>JGI24158J21664_10015080_pt1 | contig 10096 bp, 7 predicted proteins | sample Ectturendosymbi3_FD_21664 | JGI IMG/M metagenome (IMG submission 21664) | reverse complement strand
GTCGCCTTGGTTCCCCAGTCATTGGTAAACCTGTTGACCTGCTTTTGTTTTGACTACTTTGCTTTTTCAGTTTTTCTCCTGTTTGAGTTCGCCAATGACGCGACAAAGCTATCGCCAATGCCTCAAAACATGCGCGGTGAAAAAACTTTTCTTACAATACCTTCCTGGTGGACGTAACTTTAGAGGTTTGCAAGTTATCGCAAAAATCGTGCAGTAATGTCAATACATCGGCTTCTGCGGTCCCTAAAGGGTTTCTTGCGAGAGCAAAAATACCAATTATCTCAGTGGAGCCGCCTCTTCGCGACATGTTTTTTCCGTTGCCAAATTTCTTGCGCACACAAGGAACAAGTTGAAGCAAGTAAAAGCATTCGTGCAATGTTCATTGCTTGAAAAGTTACCCTGGAATGCTAACGATGTTGGCATGTCACACGAACACTGACCCCATGCGAATTTCACTCGTTTTCAAAAAAATAATCTTGGCTATTTGTGGCCAAGGTCACCAACGGTGAAAGTTTTTGTTTTTTTAGCCTTTTCGGCCAAGGATACCAATGGTGAAAGTTTTTTTTTTCTTGGTCATTTTTGGCCAAGGATAACAACGGTGAAAGTTTTGTTTTTTCTTTGTCATTTTTGGCCAAGCATGAACACGGTGAAAGTTTTTGATTTTTTAGCTTTTTCGGCCAAGGATACCAGTGGTAAAAGTTTTTGTTTTTTCTTTGTCATTTTTGGCCAAGGATACCAATGGTGAAAGCTTTGTTTTTTCTTGGTCATTTTTGGCCAAGGTTACCAACGGTGAAAGTTTTGTTTTTTCTTGGTCATTTTTGGCCATAGATACCAATGGTGAAAGCTTTGGTTGGTCTTGGTCATTTTTGGCCAAGGATACCAATGGTGAAATTTTTGCTTGGTCTTGGTCATTTTTGGCCAAGGTTACCAACGGTCAAAGTTTTTGTTTTTCATGGATATTTTTGTCCAAGGTTACTTTTATTGGCCACTTCGGCTATGAATACCAATGATGAAAGTTGTGTTTGTGATTTGAGATTTTAAGCAACCTCTGGCATCCCGCTCTGCCAAACGCCACATCGCGTTTGCTGGAGGCAATCTCTGGAACCCCACTGTGCAAGCAGGAGTTCGCGCTCCGGGAGGCAACTGCTGGCGTGGGATTGCAAGTACGAGTATACTCGTACACCGGTAGGCAAACGTTGGCATGAAAGTACGAGTATCTCGTACCCCGGAATGGAACGTGTTAAGAAATGACTAAAAATAACCTTCCCATGTACGAGCGGCAAAATATGAGATTTTTGCAGAGTTCGCAATGTGACGCTTCTCGTCAATGTGCGCAGCTATGCAATTCTGAAAGCCTTGAATGTCGAACCACATCTCGAATCGAGAGATTCTAGCTAAGTTGGTTCTGTCATGTGTCCAGAATGTCCCAGGAAAGATTTTCTAGGCAAGGCTTGCTGGTTTAACCCACGGGAAAACGGTCTTTAGGTCGTACAAGTGCCAGGTGGATTGACTGCATCTTCGACAGAACGGCGTCCCACAGCGAGCCGTCCTGGCACCCCTTCTCTTCAACATCTACATTTCTGACCTGCCAAACACAGACTCCAAAACAAAAAGTATACGTATGCTGACGATCTAGCAAGCATGCATGCTGATAGAGACCGGCAGGTAGTGGAATGGGATGCTGAGCAAGTACATCGCAACTGTAAGTGAATACCTCCAGATATGGAAGCTAAAGCTCAGCACTACAAAAACGGCGTCGGCAGTCTTCCAACTCAACAACGAGGAAGCTAAGCACGAGCTAAAATTCAACCACAACAGCGAAAGGTTGCTCTTCTGCTCCGAACCCAGATAATTCGGAGAAACATTGAACAAGTCGCTCACGTATCGCCGACACCTTGAGTCAAGTCGCAAAAAGCTGATGTCACGCGTCGCACTCATGAGATGGTTTGCTAGCTCTGACTGGGGTGCTGGAGCAACAACGCTGCAAACTGCCACCTTAGCCCTGGTTCATTCATCAGCAGAGTACTGCGCTCCTGTCTGGTGTCGCAGTGCTCACACCCGCCTCATTGATCCTGCCATCACCGACGCCTTGCGAATTGTGACTTGATACCTGCGTCCAGGGCCGCCGGAACACCGGTAGGGCAGGGGGGCAGTAAAAGAGTTGAGGGCAATGGATATTTATAAAAAACAAAGAAGTCGTTACTAATTATGCTTGTTTTGCGCAGCAACAACTTTGACCTCAAATACAATAGCAGCAATTATAGAAAACCATTCTGAAATTTGTGGGTGCGCTAATAGCTGCAATAAATTTGTTTCAAGTCGATCTTGATAAACCATAAAATTGCCTATGATTATGTTACGAAAAGGCACCTCCGTCCCCGTTGCCCTCCTTTTCAAAGGGCAGGGGGTCAGTGCCCCCGTCGTGTAACCCCGTTCCGGCGTCCCTGCCTGCGTCCTACACCAGCGGACAACCTTCCTATCCTCGCACGCATCCAGCCTGTTGAGCTTCGTCGCAAAGGAGCCACACTGTCTCTAGAACGTCGTGCCACGGAGCGTGGACATCTGCTCCACTCAGCGCTCACTTGCCCAGCGAGTGCGAGTGGACGGCATCTCAAGTCGAGACACCCATTTGTACCCGCCGCACAGCAGCTCATCAGTTTATCTGACAGCAACAACGGAAGTGCGGTGCTCTGGGCGGCGGTCTAGGACAGTTCGGCGCTGCCGTTTAGGCGACGCCGATTCGGCCCCGTCATTTCGGCGACGAGCCGTTTCGGCGACGGGACGTTTCGGCGATGGTGGTCGCAAATGTTTCATGCGAAAAATATGTGTTTTTGAAATACTTTGAAGGTTAGACTACAAAGGATGTTTGCTTCATAAGTGTTTTTGTTGTCATCCTGACGGCCAGTGGCCAGTGTAGTTTAACGTCCGTCAGGATTTTGGAAGAATTTAGTGCGACCGTGACCAGGTGTGTAAAGAAATATGGCTTGTGACGTTTATTTTTGCTGGCATGAGGCGTTTGTGAATTTGCACGAAAGTTAAGCCTGGACAGAATCTATTGGTTGATCTTTCACGTACTGCAGGTATCATTTTGATTGCATTTCACAGCTAATCTAAGAATATATCGTAATTTCTTGCCATCGGTTGCCTATCGGTGTACGAATGTGCGGTAAAGGCACTTCCAAATCCATGGCATGCATCATGAATCGCAATAAATACAGCATAATTGAAAGATCTCGGCCAGTGCTAGACTGACTCTTGCGCTTACACGCTTCCCAGACGACGGCAGTGCGAACGTTTGTACTTTGGTGACATTGCAAAGGCTACCAAATTTCACATTTCATCGCCGAAACGTCCATCGCCGAAACGGCGGCGCCGAACTGTCCCATTCCGTTGGGCGAATCACCGATGAAATGCGGAGTGGTTCTATAACCCTCTACGAGACTCCATACTTTCATCCCCGACACCGGCACCCACCCTCGTGGAATGGCCCTTCCAAGAACAGCATGAGTCCGGCTTAACCGCCTGAGCACCAGTGTCGGACATTTCCGCTCCTATTTACACAAATGGGGCATGGCCGCTTCTGCGACTTGTGAGTGGGCGCAGAAGAAAAAAAACGTCAACTATGTTGTCCTCCAATATTCAATCCATCGACCTCCCCATGGATTGCACGACTTGATGGTTCTGGATGACGAAACAATCGAATGGCTGCTCAACACCTTCCCCGAGATCTACTGCGGCCAAGCAGTGGATAGTAACAACTCCCTCAAACGACGACGACAATGACCTTACTTGATCGCGACCGTAATGTATTTCGTGTTATCCCAGTTCTGCTGCCCTCACAGACCTCCTGAGAGGAAAAGCTGGAACGAAAATGAATGAATGAAATTATATCGACAAAGCCGTATAAATTCACCTGATAAAAGCACGAGTGCAAGAAGTTTGAGAAGGAATCAAAGTGGATGGAAACACTTGCTTGTTTTTACAAAAATGCTAAATGCTGTTCTATAGTGCGTGGAGATGAAGAACATTACATGGCGGCTGAATTAACTGCTACCGTGTTCGTCATTGTGACAAAGCTTCAAGTAATAGTGTTTCCACAATGACGACGCAATCGAATCTGTCAGCACCACTTTAATAGGAAGTTGATTTCACGTAAATCTGCGCATCCTCAGTCCTGAAATCCGCAAGCAATTGCTTACTTGAGAAATGCTGAAGGACGAAAGCAGGGTCAGAAAAAGCAAGAAAACTAAAGACTCTGAAATTAATAAATCAAAACGCAAGCACTGTAGTGAAAGCGAATATTTGAGTATCGCGTATTTTCCAGTTTTTCCTTGCCGCAGCTTGTGTTTTCAGTTTGCACAAAAATTTCACTGCTGCCAATTGTACTTGAGACAGCACTCTGTCGCTGCAGTGCTTGAAATCGATTTCCTGTAAAAACATTTGCCGATTAATTTGAATTCGTCACCTTGGTGGAGAATAATTACTTGAACACAGATATGTACAAGTCCAAATCGTCGCAGTGCCATGGAAGTAGAGCCATGTCGGATGATTCCTCGAAAGCTTGCAAGAAACATAGAGCTTTTAGTTGTGAAAAACTTTGGCAAAGTAATCTAACCTCAAAATGCAGATTATTGAATGTCAGCAATTTTGCCGCGGCTCACACTTAATTTTTGTTGAAAATTGAATAAAGTTTTGATTTTTAATCAAGTTTATCAATCATCTGCCAATTTACTTAAAATTGTGTCAGTGCATCTCATTTGCTTTATGCAAAATCTATGTAACCAATGCAGCAACCAATTTAAGTAGATTTATAACTTTCTTCTGAGCGAGCTGGATTTTTAGACAACCTCGTTTCAGTAAAACACAATCACACAAACTTGTATTGTTTTGCGCATATGTTGACATTCTTCTGCTCTGTCTTATCTAAAGTTAAGTTTGACTGCGAGACTTTTCTTCATATATTTCATTAAAGAGCTCAGTGATGCGTAGACAAAATGTTTTCTTAGTCATTTTCACTTGTTTACAAGATTCATTCGAAAGTGTTTTTTTCAGATAAATAGAGCAAGCAGAGTTTCTGGCAGTAAGAATCCAGAACAAGAAGTCACCAAAATGGTTGTGATTATGATTGCTGCTTTCTCTCTAGCTTGGCTTCCTTATGCAGCATTTGCGATGTACAACGCTTTTAACCCAGAACACCAGGTGGGAGTTTCTATCATAGTGAGCAAAATATCTGCATTAATGTTTTGCAAACCCTCAGACCGCTGGCTTTTAATGTTTTGCAATATTTAACAATACGGAAAACCAGTAACGGAAAACTGGCAAGTAAAGTTTTTTGATTACATTTTTACCAAATCTAAGCCGTGAGAACCCAGACGGTTATAATAACTTACTTTTACTCACAAAAAAGATTCGTTTAAGTTAACAGATCTTGCCAGTTGGCAAAATTGTAACGAAGGGTTTGAGGTTGCTAGTTGGTACAATATATTTGAGGTTCGTTGATGATATTAGACCAAGTAGGCCTACTACGTTTGATATACGAAACAATGCATGATTCCAATCATGCTGTCCTCTCTGAATTTTTGTTGCATGACTCCTATGTAGTGTGCCATACTTGGATTCCAAACCTAAAATATATTAATATTTTAACATTCCTAAACTAACAGCACTATTTGCAATCTGAATCAAATTCTGTGATTAAACATCACTGATCCCGTACACATGTACTGTACTCTTTTGAAGCTTCTTCTAGAGGAAGTAAATCCCTAATTCAGAGACCTTCCATAGGTAGGACAGCTCCTTGTTGATAAGCCTGGTAGACCCGCCGCCCCCGTCCTGTGTGCCCCGTTCTTCACAAGTTGCGAGGCAATGGAGTTTGACGAGACGGGGCACAGGCGAGAGAAGCGTCCAGACCTGCTAGTTTGTTTGTTTATGGTGCTCCACGCCTTGTGGATAGAGTGTGAGAAGCGGATAGAGTGTGAGAATCAATAGAATTGACAGCTTCTTCCCATCGCCCCTACTTCTGTTCTAGCCGAGAAAGTAGGGACGAAGAGACTCTATCAGAGTCAGTCCCCACTGGGGCTCAGATGAAGGAGCGATAGAGGTTCTCGCACTCTTTGTCCTAGCATGTCACATAGTTCTTTCGACGACCACGTGGGATACATTGTTTGTCCGCGGATAGCAGTCTCTCGCAAAAATCTTGGTAAACCCTCTCGATATTTGATGTGTCCGGAGGTAGCAAGCTCTCAACGGATTCACCTGTAAAAAGGCAAAAGCGCTTCCGATCAGCCTTGCGGAAGTTCCAACGCGTCACTGGATCGCTGTGGGCAGGAACCAGGCGCGGACACAGGGGGGATGCTGGGGATGCATCCTCCCCACCAGACCTAAAGAAGTATTGACATGACACTTGATTTCATTGAAAAGCATCGCCAAAAAGATTTTTGTGCCGCACATTACTTATCGCCAAAGATGCTTAAAAGTAACTTATGCTAACAATTGGTCAAAAACGTTTCTTCCTTTCATTAGATGAGCTGGCCTTGTTTGTGGAACCTGATATAAAACCCTGGAAATTGGGATTAAGAACCAAATATTTCTGGAAAAACCTGAAGTCTGCATCTTAATTCCGATTCATTTATTTGATTCTTGCAATGACAGTGTTTTTGCCGGTATGAAACTCACACTGCACAAGAGTCAGGTTCACAGTTACAGGTTATGCAGTGATGAGCTTGCAGTTCAATCGTGCCCCCTCCTCTGCCTGCAGCGGCGGGTTGCGAAAGTCCTAAACGGATTGTTCTGCAGTTGGCCTTTATTGCGTAAAAAAAACATGGCAACAAATCTGCAAAGTTCACTTTATATTATGGTAGCAGGCGTTTTGTTGCATGAGACTGGCTGTTGAACGCACACGTCTTGGCAGGTAACGCTGCGAGACAGTGACATGCTAATAGCGGTAAGTCACGTACATTTATACTTTGTGAAAAGAAGCCTGAGTACGTCGCTAGCAACGCTTCCACAAGTTTGAAACATCCATTATCAGTGCGAGTGTGACCGATGTGCCTGAGTGTCAAATTAAACTTATGCAGGCTTCTTTTCATGCAGTATAAAATTACGTGACTTGTTAGAATACATCTTATGGGAATACGTCTTTATCGTTAAGGTTTAGTTCTGATATCTGAATGAATACTGAATGCAAAGCCATTAGCGTAACCAGGGGGGCCAAAGAGACCATGACCCTCCAAATTTTTGGAAAATATAGTGATTTTGTGCTTTGAGAAGCGTTTTTACCAATAAAATAGTGTTTTTGATCCCCCCCAAATTTTTTGCCCCCCCCCAATTTTTGGGCTGGCTACGCCACTGTGCAAAGCTGTATTTGCTGTGGCGAGTTTTCATAATTCATCTGGTCGATTTTGCAAAACCTGCGTGGTGTTCTAATTCTAGTAAGTTGTGCGTAGTCGTATCAAAATACAGCTCTAGGCATACTTAATTGTCCGGTTTGTGTTTGATGAGTGTTCACTGTGAAAAAATTAGCACAGACAAGCAAGAAGCAAGGTTTTATTGATCGCTTTGGACGAGATCGCAGACGTTTGCAGCTCTTGTTTCTACATAATGCTGACAAATCTTGTTAGCTGATCCCGCAATTAGGGGGAGAGCAACCGGGCAATTCCCTAACCAAATTTTTCAAAAACATGTTCAGTTGTTAGTTCAACTCAATATATCAGCTGGCTGCGGCCCTGCTTGCTGAGTAAAGTAAAGTCATAATTTGTGATTTCGTTGAAAACCATGGCAATCCAATGCTTCTTTCTTTTCAGATCATGGCAATGCTTACTTGAAAAGAAATGCCCTGCGTTGAATTTCTGCAGATAGCCTACTGTGTAAATTGTCGTATCGTAATACTAATACACCTGGCTATTGCTGCCGAAGAAGCGTTTTTTTGTGATTGCAACATGGGGCATTTTCTTTGTAGTGTAGAAAGGATAAAGCGTTTTGTGAACGTCCATTTGCATTGCATCGCCAGCAATGTTCCCTCTGAGGGGCGCAAATGCTCAGGACCACCAAAACTGTTGCGCAGTGAAATCTCATTCTCGCGCACTTGCAACATTCCAAAGCAATGGAAAAGCACGCAAGCAAGAAGCTATTTGAATGAAATGTGTATTTTGGTCGTATTTTGATAAGATTGTATATTATTATAATTCACAAAATTTGTAATTCATTGAAAACTCCACTTACTCAGCCCTATAATAATCATGTTCACTAAAACAAACATATGCTCAGCGTCAAATTATTTTTGAGGGAACACTGATCGTCAGCAATTTAAAAATGATAAACAAAATGTCGACGTTGCCCCCCCTGGAAAATTTTCTGCGGACGCCCATGAATGATCGTGCTTTCTCGCTTTCGCTTTTTCGTTACTTCCATGCTTTCACTCATTACGAATTGTTTGTTTCTTTCCGTTCTAATTTCGGTTGCAAAATAAACAGAATCAACCCGCTTCTTGTTATTATTTCATCAAAATTACCTGTAATAACAAATGCTTTGCACAAGTTACTATGCGTGTAGCAGACTATTCCAAACGACAATTAAAAACTGTGAGGTTCCCCATTTGAAGAGCACTGATCTAAACCGCATACAAGTGACTACGCTCACTTGTTGCAACATACAAGTCAAACAGCACTACTGCACAATGCTGGCCACCGCTACCGGTAATTGTGCTGTAACAAACGTAACCTACAATGAAAATAAGTATTATGTCTTTACGTGAACTGTTTATCTCGATTCCTCGATGTACCAGCGTACCTGCGCCGACGTCAGTGGCTACGTCAGATCGTTGTTATCTGCCACATTGCTTGTTGGTTGCGTAGCGGTGCAATGTTAAAGTTCGACCAGCTTTATCACTCAGGCTTCTTCTAAACCAATTAGACTTGTTTTCTCGTTAATGTATGTATACGAAAGTGATTGATTTACGCAATATGGTCCTGTGAAGCACTGTGTTCATTGCAAATCAATAGCGCATCCCCCCCACCAAAGTAGCCTGCATCCGCTACTGGCAGGAACCTTGAGTCTCGGTGGCGTTATGAGGGAGGGCTGGTGTTGTGACAGCGGGAAGTTTCCTAGAACACGTCTGTCCAACAGTTGGCTGTCCTGATCAAAACTCGCGAAGGCCAGGTCCGGATTGGTGGCGACGTTCCATCGGTGAGAGGAGAAACTGGCTGCTTCCTTTGGGTCGTACAGCAGTCCATGGTTGTTGGATGTTGCGCAGGATTCCAGGCTCTCGCCGTCAGGGAATGTTTTGTTGTAGACCCAGTTGACATGTTGGCAATTATAGTCGCCAACATACAGACTGGGGTGTGGGAACGTCGGGATGGTCGTATGTGTGAATCGCGAGCGTGGAGGTTTGTAGACGTTAGTGATCTTATATCCTGCCACATCTACGCACAACCACTCAGTTTCTGATTGTTCTGGAGACTGATCGACCAGTGACCATTCCAACCACTCGTGGACAATCGTGGCAAGGGCGTGCTTCCTGCTCAGGACTAACCCAGCTTGTGCGAAGCTGCTGCAAAGCTAGAGCTTGTTTTGTTGAAGGGACAAGGTATTGCCCTTGAAATGTCCAAAGATTCCCCCACCTAAAACAGTTAATTTTTTTCAATTACAGGTACGTTCGCAAATTGACTATCATGACCGACATTTCTCATGTGGAAACTTTATTTCCAACGTGTTTAGTTTTTGCTCTATGGCGTTTTGAATGAAAACCACAAATTTTTTGACAAAGTGAATAACGGGTTTTCCCAGAAAATCGCGTCACAATGACGTCACAGATGCGCGTAACACACCTTAAAAATGCCTTGCTGTCACTTTCGAATCTTCTGCGTAGAACACGTTCGAATCTTCTGCCCAAACCGCTGAAAGGAAAGAGTTGCATACACTTTAGTTTTTGTTGTATAGCACATTTCAACGTTGCTACTGTGTGCAAGACGTTTGTCTGCAAGCGTTGTGGTCGTGTGCAGGGGCGTAATGAGGGCGGCAAGGTGGACCCATGTTTTGTGGGAGGGACTCCCATGTTTTGTGGGGAGGGACATGTGTTTGGTTTTGAAGTAAAAAAAAA
>JGI24158J21664_10015079_pt1 | contig 10096 bp, 8 predicted proteins | sample Ectturendosymbi3_FD_21664 | JGI IMG/M metagenome (IMG submission 21664) | reverse complement strand
CTATTATTCCTCTGATAGTAGGGAACCAAGGAGTATTTGTTAACAAGGCTTGGATAGACGACCACCCATTCTTTGGTAAAGTTGTAACATTGGAAGAAGCAAAACAATATGCTCAACGTTTAGTGACGTATTCTCCAAAGTTTTCATTGATTTCTGACACTGATGTTGAAAATTTGTTGAATATTGAGTCTTGGTCAGAAATGGAAAGGTTTTTGTCAAAATACAATTTGGGAAATGAGAGTTTTTCTGTCCATCGCACCTTTGGGTAAGCATTTCAAGTTCTGTTGTAATCATATTTTCCCTCATGCTATACACACCAAGAGCTCAAATAACTTGCCTTTACCGGAATCATGCCTCATGCTACTCTCTTGAGGGAAATATTCAAACAATCCTAATTTTGGTTAGCACCCCGATAAGCATTAGGCTGTTAATTAGAATAATTTTTGTGGAAAATGAAACGCGTTTAAGTTTTCAAAACGCAAATTGACAATTCACCAGCATTTATGAAACAGCGTTCAACTTGCAATAAAAAGTTATACGGATGTTGAGCAAAACCAGTGTTGTTCCTCGATTTCATTCGCAAGCGAAATCACTTTGCTTTCAAGAAAGTGTAATACTTTGCACAGGAACAATAAAACAACCCTCACAATAATGGAATCATTTTCTTACAGCAGCAATGTCTTCCATTTTCGACATGGCAGATATTTTTTATTCTTTTGCAGGTATTACAGTGAAAGCAGCGTATGCATCCCTAAGATTTTTGTCACCAGCATGGATGGAGCGTGGATGTTCTCACTTTCGGTGACCATTATCAACTTCATTGGGTTTGCATTTGTCGCAGTCGCTTATATTGCAGTCACGATGAAAGCTGCTACAAGCATGAACCAGAAATCACGAAGAAAAGACAAAAAAAATGGTATTTCGTGGATTTTATTTTCGAAATAATTTACATAAAATATTGACTTGTTCTGATTGATTTATTTCGACTCTACTAGCAAACCAAATTTTCACCGATTAGTAATAATGTTCAAGTGGTTCAGGCCAAAAAAAATATCAAGATCAATAATTTGATTCGACTACTATGTCACTTGGAGCATCAATATTTGAAATCTCTCTAACATGAATCATCAGCTTCGCTCTTTTAACGAATTGCAAGCAGGATTGATATTCTGAAAACTCGACATTTTTTAGCAATATTAATAATATTATATTTCCTTGTTCTTGAGTACATTTGTTTGTTCTTGAGAATATTTCCTTGTTTTTAGGTACTAGTTGTGTAAATGTACAGTATATAAAATCAACAAACTCTTTCTTGTAACTTTGTGTTTTACTTTGTGAGAGTTGATGAGTAACTGAATCATTTGAAAATTTGGACAAAAGAAGACATTTCATTTATGTGCTTTAGGATCCATGCTACTCACGTACTGAAACGATTTTGTTATTAATTTTACAACTAGGTGTTTGGGTAAACACATGTTGAACAGACAATGTTGTGAGACTCACGGCATAGTCATAATTTAAGTAATATGATACATGCCACGTATAGGTGTAAATGAAGGAAGTAGTTTTAGGACTACCTCAGCTGTATCTGAGGTTCCTTGCTGACAGCAACAGCTGAATTGTGAATGGAAAATTTCAGAACTATCGGTTATGTTCACGAAAACTGAGCCAGCTGGCTTCTGACAATGTTCTTGCACAGCCTAGGGTAAGCTACTTTTTTCATTTGGGTTATTGAGAAACAAACTTTAAGTACCAAATTTTCTGCTTTCAAGTCTACGGAAACATGGCAGAGAAAAACATAATGTAACATACCAAGAGCGATAGAAATTGTGTTGGGAGATTCGTCGCTTAGTTTCTCCGGCAAATTTTGGGAACATCGTGCAAAATATCCTTTGCACTCTGAAAAAAGTGCCTGCTCCTACACCTGTGTACTGCTCAGCACTTTTTATTGTCAGATCATTTGTTGCGGAACAGCTACGAGTATTGATCAACAGACCGAAAAAGTGTTTGAACAGTTTGCGAAGACTAAAAAATGATGAAAACACTTGTAAAAACACAAAGTTTTGTGAACAAAATACGGGTAAATTATGTGTTAATTTATAGAAAAATTAAATTCGCATCTTTAAGATCACTGGCATACGCTTTTAAATTAGGATTACTTGTTGAATGCACGTGGAACAATATTGAGTTTTGAATTCGTCCGAAAGGCTGTTTTTTTTCTTAGCATACATCAACAACAAAAACAACAATTTTATTTTTTGGCTTTAACGCAAGTACACTGGTCAATACAGACACAGAAAGACCGGGAGTCAGCGAAAAGACACTCTGGTCATCCCGTCTGCCACCACCCAATCATTTGTTGGCAAACACCTTAAGCTCACTAGAGACCTGCACATACGTTGAGCCCCCAATTGAAGATATATTGATAAACGTTTATTCACACTTGAGATAGCTCTTTAATTGTTTGCCGTTTGCACAGCCATTCAGAAAAAAATTTTTCGCCTCATTGCGACGGACTTCTGCTGCTGGGTTCCACTTTGCATCATGGTGTTCGTAAATTTCGGAGGGATGAAAATGGATAACATCGCTTACGCTGTGGCGGCTATAGTTCTTCTTCCAATCAACAGCGTTCTCAATCCGATCCTGTATTCCAGTTTCATTGAAAGCTTGTGGAAGAGACTGAAGTCTAGAGTCAAGTAAGTATAGTTGTATGGCTGTAGAAGGACATACGCTTGACTAACGTGTTNTGGAATAGATATTCAGGTTAGGTANAAACACAGCACTTTGACAAAAAGAATATATCGATTTTGACAATTTTGAACACATGACTATGAGAACAGTGGCGCAACTAGGGGTACATCTTTCCCCCATGGCGAAGAATTGTAAAGGCGCCAAATTGAGGTCGAAATGTTACAATATTTAATATTTCTGAAATGTCAAATGTCAGCGGATACTAAATATTATTATTACAATGTATGCCAATGTTCGGGTGCCCAGCTGCGAAATTTCATTAAAAACACCAAGGTTCGCAAAGCGAGAAGTTGCGAACGTTAGTGTCATTTAAAGATGTAGCTTATGACCCCAGCAGGGATGTTGTCGATTGGGAACTGTGTTCCCACACCTTTTTGCACTTACTTGAAGATCTAGAATTTTCATTTCAATTTCTACGTGTGGCAGATTGCGACAACTGAAGGAACTTTATGCGTGCGAGGGCATCCGAGCGATATTTGGTGTCAGAGTTCGACTTTAACTTAAATCAGGAGTGTAGTGGAGTGAGAATGGCGCTCGCACACCTCTTTTTTAGCACTACCTCCGTGGTATCCAGCAACAAGTGTCCAAATTGTTGTTTGACTCACGGCTGTATCCCAATGCTTTCAGATAGAGAAGGTTGCGAATTTTCCGATTTGGTTCTCCTGTTGTAGTTGCGTACCAGTGGGAGAGAAATCAAACGCTCACAGTCCATGCAGTATGTTACTGCGTTAGATTTAGAGCAGCAATAAGACTTAAGTTACAGTATGTGGTTATGATAATGAACCTCATGTTTAACAATATTCTTTGTGCTCTGATGGGTTGACAGACTTCGTGTTGAAATGTGCTTAAGGTGGGTCTGAAGGTAGTTGTGACGATTTGTATTTATGAGGTATTGAAATAATGGTGATTGCTTTGGCCTTGACATTTCCTTGGTTAATCCATGTGACAAGAAGTGGATGTTACGGGAGGCTAAGCAAGCCGTGTCCTAGGGCCTTCCCTCTTACAGCGATGCCGTGGATCTACCTGCTTGAGTTTCGTACTTAGTATTGGCATTGCTTTGTTAAAAAATATCAATACTAATAATAACATTTAATTTGTGTCAGGTTCATGGTCCACATAATATGGACATTCGAATAACACGAAAACGGTTAGTCACAGTGAAGCACAAAGCAAGCGAAAATTGATAAATACGGTCAACATTGACGGAGGTGCGAAACACTGAAATAACGCATCAGCTGTAACTGCATTCACTAATCATTAAATAGTACTGTAATTGGGCAGTAGGAAAAAATGAAGAATTGTAACGTCAGGTTTTGAAGTAAATACAATAGAATTGTCCTTTGACGTCATTTCGTGGGACCGGACTTTTCAGGGTGCTATATTTGCCCGTTTATATGCATTTTTCTGTCCGTCCGTCTCTTTTATGTATTTCTGAGTCTGCCCTCGGCCTGTTCTTCATGACCTTCTACAAGTCAAAGCTCTTGGATTGCATGTTCGAGAACACACAACAACTCGCAGCAGCAGTAATTGTGAGCAAACCTGACGAGAGAGGATAACAAGCGGGTAATTTACGCTGTGTTCGGGATCTTGAAAAGATTCAGAAATGAATGTGCTTTAGAAAACAAGGTGCAACCCTCGCCAGTTTAATGCTGCATTATCAGAAAATTGTGTGCCCATAAAATTCTGTCATTTCGTTAAAACTGTGCTTAGGTTTAATTGAAAACAAAAAATGTTGGTAAAATTTTCTCAACTCTGGCAAAAATTGTTCCCACCACAACTGAAGGTTACACAAACCTCTAAGATGCACAGGCGCGTTTTTGAACAACTCAGAAACTGTTCGCAAGTTCATCTCACCCTAAAAAAGAATGACCCTACAATGGGAATTGAAAGACCCATGTCGTGATGTGTTCGAAGCTGGTGGAAGGACATGCAAAAAAGTACAGTAGGTTGAGACACGTTATTTTTATGATGTTTTTGTGAAATATTTCACACGCGGTGTACTTGGCCCAAACTGGACAAATTACTTTACGACAATATCTGGCAATCTACTGCACAGAGGCAATCAAAAGAGGGAAAAAAAGTGATTTCAAACATGTTTTGGTGGCAACGCTTGTTTTGAGTTAACGCACTTTTTACAAAGTAACAACAAGGTTTTTATTGAAAGACTTATGTGCTTTTGAGTTTACGTCGTTCAAACTAAACTGGATAAAGTACTTGGACACAACGCATGCAGACAAACTTCTTACAAACAGTAGCAACGTTGAAATGGGCTTTACAACAAAAAACGAAGTGCCTGCAACGCTTTTCTTTCTGCCGATTGGGCAGAAGATTCGAAAGTGTTCTTTGCACACAGAAGCTCCGCACTTTCGGCACGCAAATCTCGTCTTGTTTCAGTGCGACGAACCGCAAATTTGGCAGAGTGTCTTGCCGTCAGTGGTTCATGGACTCACGTTGATTATCGCTGACGTCAAATCAAGAAATAAATGCGCTTTAGATGGTGGACCACATTGCAGGAGGCGACATCGTGTTGCTTTGGTCACAGCGAGACATTTCACTTAGTTTTTACAAATGAAAACTCCAGCACAGACCTGTACTCTAAAACGGTAAAAGACAGTCGTGGCTTTTTTCAAAATTCCGCACATTTCATATACAAATAGAATATCACAAGCTTTTTTGTGAAAACTCAGCTTGACTTTTTCCCAAGGGAAACTACTTAACAGAAAGATTTCTGGGCGCTTGGAAAGCAATTACTGAACGTTCTAATGACTCACGCGGGTCGAATCAGCTCCTCGTCAATAATATTTAGGTTGATCTGCCAAACCAACGCGGTTGGTAGCACATGAATATGTCAAAACGTTTTTGCCGCATACAGAAAAAGTTGGCTTGAACCAGCCTCTTTTTGGAACACTTAAGGTGCACTTTTCCCGATCCTGGCACACACCCATTTTTCTGATATATGAAAAGCTTATGCAGATTTCGAGAATGCAACAGTCACTTTCCGATTGCCTGCATCAAGCCTCAAGTATGTTTGCCATATCCAGGCAAAATACACCTGAGCAGGCTTGGCAGATTTTTGCAGGTGATCAGAGAACTTTTGGCCTAATTTTTTCATTTTGTTTCACCCTTTGCTACAATCCCAATGTATTATCGCAATTTTATATCTGGCAATGCAACAATATGAATGTTCAATCGTGACTGAAGTTTCAAAGCCGGTGTAGGTTCACGCGAAACGATTCTTGAATAGTTAATGATCTCCAAGTTTGAAAGGCCCTGACGTCATATCCGTGACGTTATACGAAGTTTTCAGATGGGTCTAGAAATAACTTTATACGCGGCACGAATCAGCTTTTGACGGCTTTTCACCCGCAACTCACTCTTCGCATCTACAGTATGCTCCCAGGGACGGGCCGGGTGAAGGGGCCCAAGCGGGTTTTGTTCCCGGGGGCGGAAAATCCTAGATACGTCACTACTTGAGAGGAAACTTCTGTTGCGAATTTCACTAAAACTATTGCTTATTCCAATAAAAGTATGATGCCTTTCACTTAACCTTAAGTGTTTTCAACCCACTCAGTAATCATGGGTTGTCCCCTACCCTGAGGCATTTTCCTTTGCTAATTTCACATACTTAGAAAAACGTCAGAAACCTGTGCTTCAATGATTTTTCCTGATTTCAGGGAGAAATGGAATGGTGCCAGATTTATTTTACAAAAATGTCTCTGAAAGCCTATACATAGGATGTATAGGTACAGGGCCGTCGCCAGCGGGGGGGCAGTGGTGCCCGGCGCCCCATTTGGAATCAGTGCGCCCCCATGTCACTTTTGACCCATCGGTTGCTGCATACATCCAATACTGTATTGTAAAAATGTGGCCCCCCTTCTGGTTTTTGGCACCCCTGCTGCTACATCTTAGCGACAGGCCTGCATGGGTACCATACTATCCAGGGACGCTTGATGTGTAGACAAATTTGGACACTTTTCATTTCAATGCAATTTTAAGTGCAAATCATATTAGGACAGATATGACCACTAATTCTTATGCAGTGTGTGATGAGTCTTCCAACAACATGACTTGATCTGAAAGAAAACGGATCTAGCACGTGCATGGCGTTTTCGCCCACAAGCAAAAAATCCCCTCTAAAAATCGTTTTTGGTGGTATCCTGCCTAAAATATGAATGATATGTACGTTTCGCAGGGAAGATAAAATTTTTTTGCAAAAGTGTTCAACAATGCACACATGGAGGTAAAAAATAGTTTGGTCTGGAATTAACAGATGTCGTGTGTCCCAGGAAGACGAATGCAAATTATGGGCTGCATTATACCCTGCTTTTACAGACACGTATAGTAAAATAAGGATTCTTGAGCAAGAGAGCACTGCTGTACAGCTTTGAAATCGGTTCTCAGTTGAGATCATGTAAGCTTAGAAAAATTAAATCAAAATTTTTTACTTTTTCAGTTCCTCAAGTGGCAGTGGATCTCTGCACACAGTTCAAGTTGAATTAGGAACAGCGTCTACACACCTTTCAAGCGTACATGCAACGTCATCAACATGAAATCATCGTTGCATGTTAAGAATGGCTATAAGCTCTAATAATTTCGTGTTTGATATCTGTCATGTACAGAAACTATTTAGCAGAACGTCTCACGTTCCTTTTACTAATTCACGCCTTGTATCTTGTCTCTATGGTTAGATTTGTGTCGCTGTATTTAGCATCCCCGTTTAACTCATTTGTTTCACAAGAATACAGTATGCTGTTCATCTAAACTCATAGTGGATTCAGATCGATTCGTGACAAATTGTTTTCAAGTTTCTTGAAGTTCTGAAATGTTTTCTCCAGAAAAAATAGTTTTGTGATAAAAAACCGAATTAGTCGACAAATCTCAAATTTTTAACATTTTTTCATTCGCACCGTGCGCTATGCATTGATGACTAGTCTAGCTGTCCTTAAGAAGCACAATTCCTTTCTCCTAATGTTACAGTAACATGCTGCATGGATATGTTACCTATGCTATGAAAGTTTGCAATATGCAAGTTCTATTGCGGTTTTGATTTGGATATTTAGTCATTGAGATTTTGAGGAATGCTACGGCCTGGTCCTCATCTGACTTAAAAAACAAAACTGGAACTTGGGGACAGTGAATCGCTTATGGTTGTGCACATATATCCTGGCTATACTTTTGTTCGATAAGTTTTTGAGCAACACAGCTGCTATATTGGAAATAAATTCGGTATTTTCCCAATTAGTAATTTGTCTTGTGGGCGTGCGTGTTGCCTGATTCTTTCAGCATTCAACTCTCAACCCATTTGATTTAGCAAAGTTCCTCAGAGTTTCGTGTCACTGCATCCACAGTAGTAATCTGTAAGCAAACTTAAGGTACGAGATTCAAAAGCTTTTCTTCAGCTTGTCAAGTCGCTGAGGCGGAACACAAGACCAGTGTGCTCTCACAGCTTGGCGTATCTCATTATTTGCAACGTTTCGGGGTACTAACAAATCTGCTTTCAGGGGTGTTACGTTTATGCAAGGGTCTAGACATTAAGAAAATATTGCATTAACATCTATGAAAGTCTTTTGGACGTTGTTTAGTGGCTGAAGTGCAGTACAACACTACTGCATTCAGAATCAGTTCACGATTTGATTTAACCTTCCAACGACCGAATTTCTTTCTTTGCCTAAAAAACTTTCTTGGTGTTTGTTTTTGTGACAAATTGCATAAATATTGCACTGGAACAAAGTTTTCTGAAAACAAATTTTTTACTCCCATTTTTTGAAACGTTAGAAATTTGTTACAAATTTGTTACAATGGTCCACGAAGCTGCTAATTTTAGGACATCTTTATGCTTTCAATCAGGTTTGGAAGCCACGTTTGAAAGTTGGGGGCTCAAGATAGATTTTTAACACGAATAACTTTCATTAAGCTTTTGAAAAACAACTTTTTGTTTAGCAAAAAGTTTGAGGGAAAGAAAAATTTTCGGGATTAATGCCCCTGAACACCAGCCCTGGACTAAGAACTTGCCTGAAATAAAAGCAATAATGAAGGGGTCCCCGCTTTGAAATGCCCATAGGTTTCGGGCCTGCTTGGAATAAACACATAGTTTTACATGTCAAATGATATGTAAAACAGTGCTGTACTAAACGCAACAAGCCTAAAGCAATTACACTGTATAGCAACCTTAATTATTTGTTGTTTTAGGTCATAACGTTTGAACCCGAAACCCAAAAACGTCATCCTAATATCAAAAATGCCTGATTTTAGGGCAGTTTCCAAAGAACTTGAGCGAAATACTACCATCTACCTGTTCGGTCACAAGAACAGATGAAGTGGGACAAAAAGGCTAAAACTAATCCACTTATGGCGTCACTCACAAATTAACTAAAATCAGAAAAATTTTTCATTGCAGACTCGAAGACTTGCCAAGTCTTTTGAGGGTGTGAACAGCTCTCTAACACAATCGGCGGAGGAGCTATGGACTTGCAAACACGCGTAAACTGCTGCGCTGAGAGAGCTGTTTACACCCGTTAACACAACTGAAAATACAAACCACATTTTTTGAAAATAAAGATTTTTATTTCATTCTGTCGTGTATATGGCAGGCACCAATGACATCCAACGGTGTGGATACACTAGGCCCTTGGACTGTTTCTATTATTTGTTGGCGAAATACAAGCAGGTGTAGGGACTGGGGTCGTAGGTTATTGTAGAGGTCCCCACCAGTTGAGGGGTCAACCTAGTTGTTGCAGGAGCACAGGTCGGTCTCGCAACTAAGCAACCTGACGTCTTGAAGTTGCCAAGCCAAAGAAAGGCAATTCAAAAGGCTCTCGCCACTTTGTCCGCTAATAACTCTCCAGGTCTCGCAACTAAGCAACCTGACGTCTTGAAGTTGCCAAGCCAAAGAAAGGCAATTCAAAAGGCTCTCGCCACTTTGCCCGCTAATAACTCTCCAGCAGTATTCTAATTTGACTGCTTCCTTCGATTATATTCAGGCATATAACAAAAAACTCTAATACACTTTAGCGTGAAATCAGAAACACGTAACGTAACGGTTCGGTGTACAGTAGAGTCGGAATTAGAATGACGACGAACAAAAGCGTTTGGAGTTCGAATGCGCCACAGGAAACAGCGACCAACTGCGGTTATGTAAGTTTGCTGGCTATCATGTCGGCGGTCGGACTATTTGCAAACATGTGCATCGCGTTGAATCACNAATGGATATTACTNGGAATTAGGCAGTACGAATGCACGAAACATTAAATGTGTTTACTATATAAGAATGCCCCCCCCCTTCGAGAAAGAGGCGTGGATAGGTTCGTGAGAGGTGGCACGCAAGTATAAAACAACAATAGGAGGA
>JGI24158J21664_10015078_pt1 | contig 10097 bp, 10 predicted proteins | sample Ectturendosymbi3_FD_21664 | JGI IMG/M metagenome (IMG submission 21664) | reverse complement strand
TAGAGTGATCATGGCATGTGAACTCTATTGTTGCTTGCTGCCACAGTGCGAAGCTTTGCGCATATGCCGCTCGGGATTTCCGATCGCAACAGCAGCATTTACTTGCTTTTGGATCCTTAATCCATTACGAGAGAATATTTTCGTTCAGATCTCATCAGTCGAAACTAGTGAACAATACAGCGATGCCTTGACTATAAACGGCCTTACAATGATCTTTTTATGTCTTCACAAAAGTCCAAAGAAAAGTGAAAGGTTTGCTTAAAACCGGACACTTGCGTGCTACCGATTACTTACCAGTGATGATGCGCACTTGCCTTGGAACCAATGAGATCCAAGTATCCAACATCAGAGGCAATCTCTTTCTGTGATTGGACAACGTGGTTCGTACGCTGAAGTAGACATCAGATGCCTCTGTATTGCAAGCAAAAGTGAAGTTGATGCTGACCGACGGAGGAAATACAAAAGAATTCTCACCGCCAAAAGGGCCGTTATCGGTAAAAGACTATCCTCGGAAACCATTTTGCAGAGATTTCACAGGTATTTCTTGCTTTTAAATGCAGCTCCAAAATGTGTTGGAATTATTTATGCCGCGCTTGTATCACTGAGCAAAATTGTCTTGAAGAGGGTGAACTGACCAAACACATGACGTCGTGCTGATTTGAAACATCTTGTGTTGTTGTAATCTTTAGTTGGAATCTTTGAGGTCGGCACTAGTAAATGAAACAAACTAATTAAAACTTAAACCCTAAATTTACTTTCACATCAGAAAATTAATGCCAGAAAATGTTTACTCCGTGCATTGCTTGAGACACTTTAACTGTAACAGTTGGGGAACAGAGGATCAGTTGCCAGAGTATTGGAAAGACGTGCTGTGCAAGAACGACAGTGAGATTTGCCGGTCACAAAGGAAGTTATCTGAGCGAGAAATTGTATTAAATCAATATTTTTATCAAACAGAAAACGCGATTGAGATGTTTGTTTGATTGCCGTAATGCACTAGATTTTAGAATGCTTGTTGTCATGCATGCATTCTAACTGCTGATAGAAATATACCAGTTGCTGGCCAGATAAAAATGTCATTAATTCGGCAAAAATGTCAACTTGTTTGCAAACTTTTACTTGTTTCTTAGGCAAGAAATGGTGGTTTTTGTGTAAAAATGTTGTGCATTAGGCAAAAACGCAGGATTTGATCACAAATCATGTGTCATCTTTCAATTCGAATCTGTTACTGACGCCATAAGCGCAGGAAGAGCCAGTGGTGCGTTTGGTTGACTTGGATGTTTTTAAAGAAAAGCGAACGGTTCTTCAAAACTTAAAACATTTATAAACAAGTTTGCACCTTCAATGAAAGGTGCTTCTTGCACTAAACTCGAAGGGATTCTTTTTCGAGCGCATTCTATTTGAAAAGTCTGAATTCTTCCCTGGAAAGTAAATGAATTAAGTCTGCCAGCACGGAACATGCAGTGCCCGGCTTTAAAGAGATTTTACATGATGTGCCTTAAGAAGTGTAGAAAACCGTTTCACGTGATAAGAAATCCGAATATTCTCCCGCTTTGCGGTGACTAAACTAACAACAACTTTTTTCAAATAACTGAGACAGTCCGAAAAAGAAAATGATTTATCTCTTAGTGTTGCCTCCTGAGCAAAAACCGCCCCAGCAAAATTTTTTTGTTAAAAATGCCTGCGTTTTTCAGTTGTTGGAGAGAAGTTTTTTTCCATTAGAAAATACTTAAAAAGATAAAGACTATTATTGAAATGCGCAGTTCGTTCACCACACGTATTAAATACATATTACGTTGGTTGTCTGTTTTTTAAAATGAATGAAATATATGGGGATGGATTTAGGGAGAAAGGGGCCCTAGGCCATGTTATCTTTTGGAGCTCCACCTAGGTTTGAACTTTTATTTGGTCGTTTGTCTGAAAACCGGAACAGTATGCCCCAATTACGCCCAGTGCCTCGCAAAAATATCTTTTCGCGAGCCGACTTTGGTACCACGATTGTTTAAGATCTCCGACAAAAATATAAAGCCTTTCCTTTCTTCTCTAGAACAAATGGCAGTGCGGTCCTCACTTAGAATTTGCAATTCTTCCATATAGTTTAAAAACTCTATGTGATTTATTTATGTAATTTTTGCTTTTTCCTATAGACTTAATTTTTTGATATATATAATTCCATCCAGAACCGTGTCGCCAAAACCGACCATTTCGTCTGGTTGTGAAAAAAGATAAGAGACACACGAACAATTCTCAAGACCTTGCACTTCGTGGGGGTAAAGAACTTGGTTGGCTGTAAAGCACAACGCCTTTCCAACCGTTATAGACATCTTACGTTACAGACATCTTCCGTATTGAAAAGAAATATAGGCAAATCGATGACCAACCTTATTTTATCAGCGGCGAGCGGATGTACTGAAATTGTACTATATACTTGTTCTACCCAACTTTTCAAAATAATATCCGAAACGAAGCCTATGCGCCCTTTAGCTTTCAATCTGTTATACGAATCTTGCTTATATCAAAAACAGCATTCACGCTGTCATCAGTGTACTGATATCTTCAGCAAACATCTTTTTGCAAGTGAATTAACAAACTGCAGCTTATTCATTGCGGACATTGAAAACACCTGTTGCAGCTAACTTTAAACCATTAGTCTTATTTCAGAGCAGTTCTGGAAAATTAGTCTGTAAATAAAAGGCTTTGCCATTTGCTGTACGAATGAATCTAAATTTGTATTGTTTTCAGCCTTTTATCTGTGCAAATGCGCACCAAAGCAAGCGGGACCAATATTTGCCCATGTCATGAGGTGTAAGCAAACCATTTACAATGCACATGTCACATTTGTCTGGGTCATCACACTTGACTACATTCAGGTCCGCAAACAGGAGGGGTTCACCGGGCAATTGATTCCCCGAATATTTTCAAAAATATATTCACTTGTTAGGTACAGCAACAAATTACAATCACTTTGACCCCCACGAAAATATTACAACAACAAGTTACTATCATTTCCCCCTTCATTCCTCCCCGAATATATCAGCTGGTTGCGACCCTGACGACATCGGAAGAAAACGTTTAGCTTGCGTCAGACTAGTGTTTGTAAAATTAGGAACTTGGCCATGTACAGAGAGGTTCGCTTTTGACTCATTCATTTGGGCAACAGTCAGGGGTGCAGTTGAGTGGAACGTGTGGGAACGGCGTTCCCATACGTATTTTGGTGCGGGAACGCGTTCCCATACCTTTTTGCACTAGATTATATGAAAACATGGCTGCGATCTCACAGATGTGCTAGTGACACGCAGATTCGCACTGTTAGTCAAGAGTCTACAGTGAAACAGGAAGATTCAGTTTGGAAATTCTTGTAGGCAAATGCTCACTTTATTCGAATTATTTGGTGCAGTCTTCTTTTCATTTGGTGTGGGAACGCCGTTTCCCACACCTCTTTTTCAGCACTACACCGCTGGCAACAGCATTGCCTCTTTTCAGCTCTGGGGTGCAATCGCGCTTTGCACGAAGTTGTTGCCCGTTTTTGTGTCAGTATAAGCTACTGCAACACAGCTGAAAATAAATTATCTTGTCCTTTCATTCAATTGTCGACGATCGAAAGCATATCACAAGTGATGAGTTTGGCGACAACCAAAATTAGCCATATCGATTGTCAGTGTTGTCCGAGAGAAAACACCAGTCGCAGACGGAAAATCCCTTGTCTGAAACCAGCTGAGAACGGCACGCATTTTGCGGTATCAGTATCTGGACCCAGTTCAATAAGCGTTACCATGGCGGATGTCTAATGCAGTGATGGGAGTCTCCCTTACACTGAGACTTATTGCATTTGTTTATTCATAAGTAGATGCCTTCACGTGCAGTCTGCTCAGACTTCTTGAAAGGCACTTGATCCTTACTTTAACCACATTCGTATCGCAGAGCCACTCCAGCTACATACTTGTTTTGGCCAAAGGTTTTGATGCTCCAGTACCGCCCTCACCAGGTTGGGCTTTTGAGCTTGACCACCACTTCAACAAATTTCCAGGGTTTTTCCTTGAAGTGTAAAGTAATAAGGTCAATTGCAAGCAACCTACCTGCCATATTTTACAGGAGTTCAAATTTCGTTGAAACTATGAAGCTACATTTTCTTAAACACTGAAGTTATCCGCCCAGACGTAAGATGATGAGCAGGCAAAATATTTATTAGGAAAAGTTTAGTTGGTTGAGAGTTGATAAACAAAGAAACAGATCACATTTTTTTCATTTCCGCCAGGGGAACTACTCATAGTTACGTGGCATTTGTTACAACCAGTGAAAAGTAATTTTATTTCGGTGGGGTCGTTCGAAATAATTAAGCAAAATAGAAAGCTTTCCAGGCGGTTTTGCAATGTGTAATATGAAAGACAATTTTTGATTTGAGCCGCTACTATTGCACAGAACAAGATGTGAGGATAGTTTTCTATCGCTGTATATCTAAACGTAACCTCAGATTTTTGTACTAATCTTTTTAATAAAGACAGCCTCACATCCAGCCACTATGGGCACCGTACTGTGGCATATAACCAATTTGTTGCTTTTCTTTCACTAAGAACTAGTAACGGTGGAGTTTTTAACAGTATTGAGCGGCGGAGATTAATTTATCAAAAGCACAAATTGCCAGTTGACAGGTATAGAACTAACCACCGGAACAAGCATTGCTGATCGACAAAAATCACAACATCTGACCAGTAAGGGATTCAGCAACTTCTTCAATTTCAATTGCATGTATTTTGTAAGTATGCCTTACAAAATACATCAAAATTTTGCCATCCCTGCTCCACAGGGATTTTTATTAGTATTACATTTTGAATTCGCAAAAAAGTGAAAATAAGAAACATATACGCATGCTGCACTACACCCAGCAGTATTTTGACAGGTGTTTCGTTGTACGTAAAGGACGATGAAAGTAGTTTTTGACACCTTTTTTGAATTCAACTACATCAAAATAGAGTCAAAAGAAACTGTGCTCTAAAAATGGCGCTTACATTTCAATTGTAATGACTTTGTCAAAACGGTATTAAGTACATTCAGAATGGAAATCCGCTTCACCGCCACTGACCTCTCCTGTCTCTTGGTGGCAGTTGTTGGTGCAAAGTGCAGCAAAGGCGCGATCGGACCAATTGATTGCAAAGATTCGCGGTCCACGTAGAAATCTCTTCCTTTTGTGGATATTTTTTCACGAAACCAAGCGGCTTGGATCGCTTCGGAAGAAGAAACTGAAACAGGAAAACGCCATGTTGTTATTCAGTCATCGTCAGTCAGATCCAAGCTTAGGTAGCTGTATAAACGGTTTTACTAAGAACATTTCCCTTATAAAGTAAGTTGACTCTTTTCATACCAATATTTTCTTCTCCCTCAGTTATTTGTGTGCTTAGTTATTTGTTAGTAATATTCTGTTAATTATCCTAAAACTTTTGATGGCATAAAAATGCAGCTTTCCTAAACATTTGCTGTAATAATTGCAACCAATCGAGAAGAAATTGCAACCATTGCCTCAAAAGCTTTGGACTCGATCCAAAGCAATGCAATTCTGACAATACTTTCAAAATGGTCGCCACAATGAACAATCTTCAACCACCTGCTTTTAAAGCTGCGGGGCCTAGATCGTAGTTATAAACAGACCCGGATGGGCTTAAAGAGCTATTCAAATAATTACATGTCTAGTCAAGCCTGCAAACTGAAACTACTTTGTAGTAATCGTCTCGTCACTATAAAGATATCCGATCACTGCATGACATGGAGTGAGTCCAACTGAGTGCTTCTGAAACTCACGCTTGGATTGTGCTGCGCTCAGCTGTTTGTATACGATGAGTGTTATTCACGTAACTTAGCTCCAGTGGACGAAGTTGTTCATGAAAAGTTATGAAAAATGGTCTCTTTTTTCTGTGAAAAAATATCAGCAATTTTCAAAGAAGAATTAAAAAATTAGAATTTTCTCAAATGTTTCTTGAACGTTTTAGACGAGAATAGTGGTGTAAAAGGGTAGACCTGCTAGAATGTGAGTTGATCTTACAACGCAACAAAGAGCAAAATTAAAATTTGTTTTGGAAAAGATGTCAAACAACTCGTTAGATGGGCCCATTCAATGACCACATTGAATTGTTCTAAAACTTGCGAAATCAAAGATGCAGCAGGCCCGGAACCAGGCAACCACAAGAGGGAGCAACCGTGCGGGCAATTGCCTCCCCCCGAAATTTCAAAAACATGTTTAGTTGTTCGGTTCGACAATAAGTTACAATCATTTTGACCTCCCCCGAAAATATCAGCCGGTTGCTGCCCTGTATAGCATATTGCAACTTTCAAAACACATTTCCTTTGCTCGTTGCAATACCGTGCATTAAATTACGTACGTGTCGAATTTAAATTTTTATGTGGCGTTATGCGAAGGCCTTATTGCGATGGAAAGCTTCAAGCAGAAGATGAGCATTGCTTTTTGTTACCCTCACCGTAGAGCATCCCTAAATATCATTCAGCTTTATACCGCTGCATACTTTTGTGTGAAGAGACGTGTTTTAAAAATTCCTTTTCGTGTGGTGATGGACATACAATGGAACAACGTGGCACTGGCACTCCAATACTTGAAACATTCGCACGGTGTGTTGTGCCGTTCTTTCTTTAAAAATCCTTCCACACACTTCACCTTATTTTTTGTGTCTGTAACCATGTGCGTCGGAAAGGTTTTTTCAGGGGCGGGGGCACTAGGGGATTTTCCAAAATTTTTCCAGGGGGAGGCCAAAAATAGTGAAATTTGTTTTTTACCACTCAAAACTAAGAAAACAACCTTTTTTGCTAAAATTTTGAATTCCAACGGGGGGCCAAGACCCCCTGCCACCCCCCCCTTCCGGCGCCCATGTCTATAACTACATGTCTATTGAACAGCTATATTTAAACCAAAAAACACAAGTGGTTTGCGTCCTATTCAGCTGCTATCCAAAGATATTATTTGCTATAACAGCATAAAAACATTTCGAAGTATGACCCTAGGGCAGCTATGTCCAACCCAAATGGCTTACTGGGCCGAAACGTATGTCACTATCTTAACCAGAGCCGCACATTGAATGACATATTATTGAGGGCCACACATTGATTGGCTTACTTTGATCTTAGCAAACTAAATTTAGCTTAAACTAATATACTGAAAGTGTGCGAACCTAACTGCAATGGTGACAAACGTGATAAAGTGGTTCTGAGGATCACCTGCATCAAAAAGGACAAATTCAAGATTATCAAAACAAGGACAGATTGTCAGTATGTGGGATACTTTTACTACAGCCAAGACCTAAACTGGGCCGCACAAAACCCTTGACTGGGCCGCGGGTTGGACATAGTTGCCCTAGGCATAACTTAAGAAGAAATTACATACAGATCCTAGTTCAAAGTTTCTTCGTTGTCTCCCTACCGCATATGGTTCGTGAGTTATGACCAAAAAGTGTTTTTTTGGTCATAACTTTTTTGGTACGGTAGTGTCTCGCGCTCCCCTTAAAGGGATTATATTGCAAACGTTTATCCCAATGCCCTAGCAATATTACGTTTGCGTCTTAACTCTAAATGCTGTACGAAAGACGTTGATAGAGTTCCACAAAGATGCACAGATAACTACTGCGTCGATATAGTTGATATGAACTACATCCGCAAAGTCGACCATCAACAAACAAGCCATACTGTCACAGAGAACTTAGCACAGCTTCGCTGTCCTTTCCAACCGCTGCCAAATCTTTAACCTTTTTTGCGCAGGACCTGAACGTCTGTGCTTTTATCTGTGGCACTTCATTTTGTGCAACATGAAGTATGAGCTGATATCAAAAACAGACACTGTGCGAAGACGACGTTTTCCGAAAAAGGGGTTGAAAGCTCGCTGCACGTATTTGTTATTCTTAAACGTAAGATCTTAAAATTTTAAATAAATTTTTGCCTTTTTCGTGAGTAAACAAGGATGCCACTGGAACGTCTCACACACACAGCAGCCAACCTTTGCTTCAAAATCCTCACCTTGGCTTACGACGGGTCCTTCTCTGACTTGAGCTGATTCACGTTTCCTCGCAGTCATATCGTAAACGTTTGGTTGGGAAGAGAACATCAGAATCATTGTCATGACGAAGTTGATCAGGGTCACCGTTACCGACACGCGGACCATCAACACAGGAGCAAAACTTTGACCGGTCCGGTCGAAGAAGCCCGACATGCTGCAAAACGTTTTATACAAAACTCCAGCAGTGACAATTGGCGTTGACAGTTCAAAATCTGAATAAATACATCTGCCGAAGATAAGAAACACTTTCTCAAATCAAACCGTCTTTTCAGAGACTGTGTTTCAAACCTTCATCATCTTCTGCCGTTCAACAGAGGAGCATATTAACCCAACGCCACAACACTAACAAAAAGTTATTGCCAACAAAGCACTTCGCGGTTTTCTGCAACTATCTGCTTCGTTGCTCTAATCTCCTCAGCCTGTACCAGTTGCCATGGAAAAAAGCAGACCCTGAGGCAGCTTCAGGGCATTACGACCGGTACAAGTGTTTTAATTTACAGTCAAGCGAGGTCACTAGCATTTCTGAGACTGCGGATCTGCGCCAGTGTTGCTAGTTGACACTTCGTAAGAAGCCGTAGGTAAATCGCCAGAGCTTAAAGTTTAGCAAAACAGTTCTATGGCGTACAAAGCACTAAGGAAATATTTATCGAAAAATTTACAAACAAGTGTTATGCACTCTTCTGAACCTAACAAATTGTATTACTGTCGTCCATTCCCACGATTTTTATTTCAACATCCTGCTCAGATTACGAATGAGTATGGTGATCATTCTATTACTCTCTAATCGGACCCTGGAAGTAAGTTAAGGTGTGCGCAAAACCGATGAAGTCAAGAAAATGTTTCCTTTTTCAAACTTATGGTTCTCGTAAAGATTTAAACAATACCATTTTTTTTTAAATGTAACGAACGCGCTGCTCTGTAAGGAGTTAAGGTGTTTTGTTTGTAGTTTTCCTTGTGAGTGCGACACACTACGCCACACCGGATCGAATAGGTGTCGCATATCAGGGTGACCTAGAACGATATTTCTTTTCTTGGAGGTAACAGACCGGGAGCCCAGAGGATTCAAGTTAGTTGGAAAGGTAACCAATTGCTCATGGCATCACGTCATTTGGAATAGCTTCCTGTACAAGGAACTGATGGTCTGCCGTGTCACAGCCAGGCGCGTAGCCAGAAATTTTGATAGGGGGGGGCAAACAACAACCAAGCTTCAACATGTGAATATTTAATGNCCCTTGTTTTTAAAGCATCAATCATGAAAGGGCATTTTCTGGCGCNTTTTTTGAATTATTATTATGTTCAGATTTACGCCGGCAAATAAACGTCTATCTTNATTGAATTGACAAGTTTTTCAAATTTGTTTTTAGTAAAGTTCCAAGCTTCTATTTTAGATGAAAGCCACCATTTGCTCATAAAACGTTCATGCAAGACCGACTGTGAAAACCTCGATGGTTTAAGAGCAAGATCTGCAGTATGCTTTTTGCAGCCGATATTGCAGTTGAGCAAGAAGCCATTGTGATCGTCATGATTGCGTTTTTTTGTATTTACGCGCTTCTGATGTACACCAACACACGTTAGATCGAAGCCAAGTAGCGACTTTGCTTTAAGACACTGACTCCCACAGCCCATGCAAGTATGTGTATCGACGAAGCTTGGAATCAACCGGGAGTCCGTGCGAAGAATTTTGATCGCAGATCTCCACATGTATCCTCACAGGATACAGATTTAACAAAAGCTTACACCTGATGACATGAGGAAGCAAGTGATCACGTGCCAGTGGTTTTGCGACAAGATTGACGCTGTGCCAGACTTTCTTGACAATGTCTGGTTTTCGGACGAGGCATATTTTCTGTTCTCAGGTCACGTGAACTCTAAGAACAACATCTTCTGGAGTAGCACATCCCCTGAGCACTGTTTGCGAAGGCCATTACACTCTGTGAAGTGCACTGCCTGGGTTGCCATCTCCAAACATGGCATCATAGAACCATTCTGGTTCGAGGACGACAACGAGCAGTCTGTGACAATCAACACCGAGCGATATGTCTAGGTG
>JGI24158J21664_10015077_pt1 | contig 10098 bp, 9 predicted proteins | sample Ectturendosymbi3_FD_21664 | JGI IMG/M metagenome (IMG submission 21664) | reverse complement strand
GGACTTCTCCGTGCAATTTGTTATTAACTAACTGCAAGCTGGGTTGTGTTGCCCAGGGCCCAAGCGCGAGTCAGGAGAGGATGAAGTAGAGGGTTACCTTTCATAACCGATCACGTTCATAACACACCACGTTCATAACCGACCACGTTCATAACCGACCACGTTCATAACAGACCACGTTCATAACCGATCACGTTCATAACAGACCACTTTTAATAATAGCAGACAATTTCTTAGCAGGCCACATTCGCAACCGATCACGTTCATAACATACCACTTTTAATAATAACAGACAATTTTTTAGCAGGCCACATTCATAATTGACCACCAACTTCATAACAGAACACGTTCTTAAAAGACCAGTACATAAAGGACTATTTAATAGCAGACCTACCGGTATACATAAGAAATTGCGTTCGTAGCAAGTGGGTTATTTTAGCTCTAAAAAGATAGTTTATATAATGGAGGACTCACGGGACAGTAGCGCGTGTAGTTGGCGATTAATCGCTTCATCAAAACACAAACTGCATGTTTCTGCTTTGAAGTAACTCCTGCTGATAATGCTTTTTGGTAACGACGCTAAAGCCACAGAGTATTGCGGAATGATAGCTTTTGCAACATGCCGTTACTTTACTAAGTGCTTTTCCGAGTCTGCGACCCGATTCCACCTCCACTTGGACGACACACCCCACTATGTCGCTGGCACTCAACAATTCAGAGGCATGCAGTGATTATTTCCGTCAAAACAGCGATAAATATTTTTTGGCACAATTTCACACGAACGCGCTGAATGAACTAACTGTGCGTTGCCTCGTCTCAGCCACTGTGTTTCAGACGCTGCTCGGTTTGCGGCGTTTCGGGTTTACAGCCGCGCTTGTATAAAGTACGCAAAAAATGAGTCTCAGTGAAAACGATGTTTGGTGCATAAAATTTTATTTAAATGCTGTATTGTTGCCTTTCATGTGCTGTGTTTACAGTGTGATACACTCGGTGTTGGTTTAGCTTCTGCAACCAACGTAACGTTCAGTGTGCCACAGAGAAATCCAGGTTACGGCGAAAATCGCGTTACCAATCGCCCATTCTCCAAAAGCAGCATAAACTAAACAAAACCAAGAAAGACCAAAAATTTTTAAATACATCTTTATTTTGTTTCCAACTACAGTGCTTATGCACTCGCGTGCGGCTTGCCGCATATTGCCACGAACTTTCAAAACTGCCAAACTCATCGCGCAGGAGTTGGCATGTTCTCGAGTGAAGACAGCTTTGCTGAGAAAAAGCCTCAGTCGCGGCATTTTAGCTTATACTATTTAAATCCTGTTCTTTCTCCGTAGCCGCCATGCGCTTTTGAGCTGTTGATGTTGAAATTGATCTCGTCATTTCCTTTGTTATGACAGGCTAGCAGTTCCTTGCATACTCTCTAGTCCTGAACATACTGTACGCAGCGCAGAACAAAGCCCTACGGACAAAACATCAGCACCGTGGTGGGCGTCGGAAAGTTTTTTCCATGGGGTGGCGGGGCAATAGTGGATTTTTCCAAAGGGGCCAAACTGGTGAAATTTCATTTTACCGCTTCGAAACTTTACCACGTTTTTTGCTAAAAATTTAATAGGAAATTGTTAAATTTCAAAATCCAGGGGTGGTAAAAGCCCCCCTGCCCCCTCCGATGCCAATGATCAGCAGCTTAACGTGGTGAACGCGCCTATGTCTGGACAACACGTTGAAATTATGCAAAACACAAGGTGAATTTTTCGTTTATGACAAAACGGATGCTGCTGTGTTTACCTAATACGTATGGCTACCTCGCGAATATATTAATTTGTATGTAGGCAAGAACTTAACAACCATTTCGGTTCTGGAACAGGACCTGTTTGGCCAGAATCTGGTTTAATTTTTTTAGTTTTGTGCAAATGACGTGATGCACAAGTTGCTCAAGTTACGAGATATGCTCATGCAAAGCATACGATAGTAGAAAAAACTGCGAAAGAGTGAAATTAATGTCAATTTTTGCAAAAACCAAGTAACATGGATACAAACGGATGATTTTCACCGTGAATGACCCCTTGCAAACTGGGCAAGGGGCAATTACATCTTTTCCCCTCCTTATTTCGGCCCTGGTTTTGTGGCCTGTTATGAACGCGTCTGTTGCGAACGGACACCTAAGTAGATTTGGCGCTATTTAGTTTTCACGAGGATTGTATGTACAGCTTTACCTTTTACCTTTTTTTCTCGCTGTCAGCAGATTCCGAGTTTAACCTTTTCGGTATGGGCCATACAACTATAGCGTCTCTGTGCTGCATATCGTAAAAAGGAGTAGGTGTGGCTGTGAAAAAAGGTTCGATGGAATTGTTTTTTCTGCGATCAGGCCCAGCGATACAACAGACGACGCGGCAGAGCTGCCTTACCTTCAGCTTCTCAACAAAGCCCTCCCCTACGACGTCAGGGTCCTGGCCTGGGCCCCCGTCCGACGGACATTCAGTCCCAGATACGAATGCAAGTATGGCCCTGGCGTGGCGTTCTGCTTTCCGTGCTTATCTGCACGTTTCAAATAAACAAAATCCCGAATTATCGCTGACGTTCACAGAACCCGGGTCTATCGCTACACGTTTGCGCGTGGGAACCTCGACATCGACCTCATGAACGAAGCGGCGCAGCAGCTTGTGGGAACCCACGACTTCCGGAACTTCTGCAAGATTACCGGTAAGAAAGAAACATTGCTCTGGCTGTTGCCGCGATGTGCCAACCTGTGCAGGTTTCGACGTCCCTAGGGGGGGTGGCATTTTTTGAGAAGAAGAGTTTGGTTCTGAAGTGTGCTGTCGTTGGCGACGCTTGGACGCTTGTGCCGAAGGCTTTGTTTTTAACACCGACAGTGGTTGAAACCAGGGTTGCGGAGTCGGAGGTAAAATGTCCGACCTTTCCAAAATTTCCGAATCCGACTCCTTTAGATCTAATTTTGAATGAAGTTTGGATGTCAACAATTTTGGAGCAACAAGCAACCAATGGAAGCGTACTACACAGCAAGAATTCATTCAGGATCCCTAACTCTGACTTAAGAGTGCGATGTAAAAAATGATTCAGCTGGACTTCCGGAATCGGATCTAGTTTTCTCAGGAGTCCGATTCCAACGAAAACCTCCGGTTCTTTGTGTGCCACCGACTCCGCAACCCTGGTTAAAACCTGCGCTGCTGTTACTTTCAGTGCTGCATGTTTGTGTTGATGTCGATGTGAGGAACCAACGCGGTTCTTGCGGTGTAACAATTCTGTTGCGTCAGTAGCATATCACACATGTGGTTTCTCACATCCAGCGCTTCGGCATCGGCATGCTGTTAACACTTGCTTGTTAAATCTGTGGGGTTGTTTGAAAAGGCAGCCTTTCAACTTGGCTGTTTGGAGTATTTATCAATCATACCTGATACACTGTGTGGCCTCCACACTGGCAAATTTGCCCGCTCAGCGTTATATATCAATGCCCGAAGCTATGTTATCGTACAGTCGTATTATTTTCAGCTTGCAAATAGCCGTGTGTGTTTATCATGACCTAACGCCTCTGCTAACAGTTCCAGCTTTTGAATATCCAACGTCTTCCCTGATCTAAGCCATCTTTGCATATTGCCCGGGTGCCTGTGCCATTCGAAAAAGCTTCTAATCGCTTTTTTTAACTTTTTACTTGACAGAGGACAACGCTTTCAAGCACTTCGTACGCACAATATACCGTTTCAATATTGAGACATGCAAGCCGTCCCGGTATACGTCAGCGACAAATATGTGCGCGGCCACCATAGCTGGTAACAGTTTCTTGCAACGGCAGGTTGGTGGATGTGTGTTGTAAGGTGAGACACACGTGCTAGGTGTGTGTTGTTAGGTTGAACACACGTGCTAGGTTGTGTTGTTAGGCTGAACATACGTGCTAGGTGTTGTTACGTTGAATACACATGCTAGATTGTGTTGTTAGGTTGATTAAACGTGCTAGGTGTGTGTACTGTAGTTAGGATGAACACATGTGCTAGGTGTGTGTAGTTAGGTTGAACACGTGCTGACGCGCCAAGGCTTCGCTGCGGTTTCGTTTCAGTCTGGTCCTGGATTTTATGTCGCTCACGGACCGGATTTTTTTATGACCGAAAAAAGTTAAGTCAGTTCGATCAAAAAATNTCCGAATATGAAAGATGACCGAAGGTTCTTTAAGCTACTTCGGACAANTGCCTGAAACAAAAGCCCGAAAATCTCGGCGAGAAAAAAACCAGGACTTTGATCAACAAGTGCGCTACTTGNGTCACAGAACACTATCAGCACTACACGTTTCGAAAGCGACGTGTTCTTGCAAACAGCGTTCGCGTGTAGTTATTTGCGCAATTATGACGTCAGTTCTATCTTTCGCCAGTTTTCCAATCACCGCAGCGATTATAGATGACAATGCGACTAAAATGTACCAGTCGAAAGTGGATGGCCGATAAACTGAGGCGCGACAGTTGTGGACCAGTGAAGCGCTGCAATATGTATCGTAAAATATAGGCAGGATGAGAACGAGGCGTCCAATCGTGCGTTTGGGAAATGCGTTTTCAGTCGATGTGATGATACATGCATGGGAACGGAAATTTGTTTACTGCTCAAATTGCCCAGATTTAGTTTGTCGCGTATTATACGGATGAACATCTGCGATGAACTAGAAATAATCTATGCAGCCAGTAGCTGAGATTTATTGTATTTCCACGTGAATTTTCCCACTTCAACACTGTAAATATGTTTTAGTTGCAGAATTTTCTGTGTTTTATAAATGCAAGTAGCTTTCTGAGTCACAGCTTCATGAGTTTCCAATCATCTCACGGCTCGACTTCAAACAACCGATATTGGATGTAGATGAGATGAAGCTGCTCTTGCTCTGGCAATAATTGTATATTGTGCTCTTGAATTTACTAGGCTATGATACAACATGCGAAAGTCTCGGTTACTAACATATTAGCTTTGGTACCAACCGTCGTTTACAATTCTCTTTCCACATCAGTTTTTCGTCTGCAGTTACACCAAGGTTGCTTGTGACTCACAAGGTTGCTTATGACTCACAAGGTTGCTTGTGACTCACAAGGTTGCTTGTGACTCACAAGGTTGCTTGTGACTCATAAGCTCTTTCAATACAACTGCCGTTTGCAGTTATTTGAAAGGACTCTGTGTTGTCATGTTTGTCTGTGACTAAGATGTATTTTTTAAGAAATATTAGTGAGAACGCGATTGAAGTTCGCAAATCAATTACTTTTAGCCCTTTTCACGGGCAACCAGGTTTAGTAGTTTTTACAAATTATCTTCACTTTGAACTAAAACTGTATCATCAGCAAAAAGTATGGTTTTCATAACATTAGCATTAGGCGACAAGTCATTGAAAAATAGCAAAAAGAACAATGCACCTAAAATCGAGCCTTGGCGGACCGCAGATATAATCGATTTTGCAAATGATTTGCTTTTTCCATCTTCAACGTCGTATTTTCTGTTGGAAAGATACGACTGCATTAGTTTAAACGCGTTTCCTCTTACGACGTAGTGCTCAAGATTTGCCAACAATCTGGAGTGATTCACTGAGTTGAAGACTTTTCTAAGGTTTAAGCAAACCGCACAAGAAATAAGTTTCTTATCAAGTTTTTCGCATAAGTCTGTAATGGCCAGGGTTGTTGAATTGTTACTGCGAAAACCGTATTGTTGCTGACTCCAGTTGTTTTTGGTAAAAGCAATCGTTCAGTCTTACGTACAACAGTTTAGAAACTATTTTTGGCAGATATGCTAGTACTGGTATCGGTCCGTAGTTACTAGTTAGTGGGAATTTCCCAATATCCCGAGTCGAACATTGACGCTACTTCAGCAATTTTTTGGTTTTCCGAAATGACACCATCACACATGCATTCGTTTGTAACATCTGAGAGAAGAGGTGGGAGTAAGCATTTTGACAATTTCAAAGTGTGCACCAGAATATTACCACAGGCACATTGCCTCTTGAGTGGTAGAAGATATGCTTACGTTAGTGGTTTTAGATGGGTCAATAAGGGATGAAATTGGCCTGCTCCAAAGCGAAAAGAATATGATTTAACGCATTTGCAATTACTTACGTAGATGTGTAAACACGTCCATCAACATTTAACCTTTTACGGAAACCTAGAAAGTCAACGTTTTTGCCAAACATGTCGTTTATCAACGTCTAAATTCGTTTCGAGTTTCTGCTGTTTTTTACAAAGTGGTCTTCACAGTATTTTGGCTGAGTAGTCACTTGATACGAGTAATGTGGTTTCGGGACGTCTTTGAACAAACGGGAGATCTGCACTCTGCAGCCCGTGCGACTGCTTCGAGTTTAATTTAAACCTTGTTTCTTCGCTTCAGGTGCGAATGATGATGTCATTGCTGACGATGGTCGGCTCACGCCTGATCCCCCCCAGCACAATCGCGGAGCTGCTCGACATCGAGAAGACCCCCCGCAAGCCATCATACACGACATGCAGCGCAGTGAACCTCACCCTGGTAGACACGCAATACGAAGATAATGAACCACACTGGAGGTCGGTGAGCTGCAACCGCGATGTATTCCTGGCGTTTGTGTTCGAAAGCATTTATATGGGAAAGACGTATTTTCAAATTTTTTATTGGTCGCAGCTTGAGTGCGGATTTGTATTCATGTTTTAGTCGTGAGTTTGTTCTTTCTTTCTCTGGTCTTATTTTAGCCTCTTCAGCGTTTCACCCGTGAACGTTGCTTGCAGATTGTGGAATTGCGAATACGTATTTCTACGTGAAAGCGATTTCCTATTAAAACCATTTGCTGGTGGGTTGAAACGCTTCACATGTGTGGAGATTAGTTGCTTGAAGATCGATGTATGAAAGTTTGAATCATCGCAAAAAGCTGAAAGCGAGCCCAGTCGGCTGATTCCTCAAACTTATGGTGTTTGGAGTATTTCTTTGCACTGGAATCACGCTGCGAGTTGTTTTGTGACGCGGTGCAGATGTTGCGTCACTGACACTTTGTAATTCGTCGCTGAAATCACGTGGTCGATGAAGCGGTAAATATTCCGGAGCGCAATTTACCATATACTACTTTCCTTCTTATCACATATTAAGCGCCATGCGTTTCAAAGTAACAGCTTTTGGTTTTCTTAACTGTTTGGTCACAATAGTCGTAGTGTTTTCTTTTCGATCTGAGGGCTCAGTGCCTTTCCTGCGATTCTTTTGTTTGGCCGACCCGGGCCCTATTGGCCCGTAGCCACGGGGACATTCGGGGGCAATGCTCCCCAAAATTATTTTTGTACCTCCCCACATTTTGTACCCAGAACATTTTTGTTAACACGTATAATAAAAACAATCTTTCCCCCCTAAAAATTCACTTTTCTCCCCAAAACCTTAAGACCTGGCTGCGGGCCTACCGGGCCCCATTGGCCAGACCACGTGTCCAGCGTTCACCCTCGAAAGCAGGCTGCTTAAACTCGAAGCCTGGGCTCATGGTAGTGGAAAATGATTATTTAAAAAAAGCCGGATGTTTTTGCCCTTTCTGTGACTGTATGGTTTCAGATTTGCAAACGAGTCTGTACATTTCACTCAGGTGGGACCAGGATGCGATGGCCCACACGGCGGCCACCCTGGCCCGAATGTACGGTGATTTCGCGGCGAAAACGGAGATCGTCGAATACATGTTTTCGCAGGTAAAGGTGTTTGTGTCCCGCCCTGTTTTCTTTTTCGGTCACAGACCGGAATGTTTTTGAAATGACCGAAAAACGTGAGTCATTTCGGTCGGAATGTCTGAAAATATAGGCCAATGAACACTGTTACGGCAAGTTTCAATACAACTGCGAGACATGTGACCAAAATATCTCAGCAAAAAAAGACCGAAATGTCTCAGCGATAAAAAATCAGGTTCTGCCATTAGTTAAGCTTTCCTGCCTTTCTACCATTTTACATGAGGGGCACGAATAAAACAGCCTATCTATTCTTGAAATAGTGAGCGTCCTCTTCACTTCCAGTAGAATTTTTCAACGGGGAGTTAGAAAACCTCTATAGTGTGGAAACAGTTATTTTGCTTCGCGTAACTTCAGTTTAAACAACTGTCTCTTTCTCTGGATATGAGATAAAGAAAAACGTCGGACGTAAACGAAGCGCTTTGATTTAAACTTGGTTTGCAAAAATTTGCCGTCGTTGCTAATGTTGCTACCACCCATCAGCGTTGCGCAGCAACGGCTTTCCTATCATCCCCAAGCGAACGGTGATTGTCGTCGCCTGTAGCTTTTAAGAAGATGTGCGAGTTCAGAGTCCGTTCAGCAGTATTGGCTTAAACGTTTTAAGCCTGCTACAACCTCTTGGTCGGCGCGGCGTTGAATGCGCGATGCACCACAAACAGGAAGTACGCTAAGAATAGCACCATTATATGTTCGTGGCGCGAACAAGCAAAAGAGTCATCTCGTCGAGTGCATAAATAGACGTACCTAGGGTGGTTGGCCAAAAGGGTCATAACCCCCAAATTTCTAGCATATCTTGTTTTTTTGCTGTTTGTGAGGCGACGTCCCAAACGAAATACTGTTGCTCGCTGAAAGTCGAAGCATTTGACACCCCCAAAAATTTTTGGCTGGCTACGCTGCTGTCTTCGTCGTTGCTTGCTGCCACAATGTGGAGGAGCTTTGCGCGCTTCCAGCTCGGACTGTCCGATCGCGACAGGCCTTCGGTGACGCTTTTCCAACTTTCTCCGCACAGATACTGGATAAGCTGAGCGATCAGAGCTTTCGCGGGCGCGTGTTGGCGGCGATGGCCGACTCGTGCAAGCCCGAACCCGTTTCCCACCGACTGGAGTGGGACGGACCGCGAAAAACTGTCGACGAAAAGAGGCAGACGTTCCAGGACCGGAGTATCCGGTCGCAGATGCGTCGCGGGCAATACGCTCGTGCCGCTCGTCTCGTCCGGCACTACAGGGAGGAGGGGGTTTCGGATCCTGGAAGTTCGGGGAGCCGAAGAGTGGAGCAAGGGGAGCAAGGCCGTGAACGGCGGGCAGCGCCAGAAACAGACGTTCAGAATGTGGGCAAAGGTTGACCCATCTGAAGCTTTTCGTGAGCAAGGTCGATCTGCAGCGGATCTTGTCGCTGATTGGCTGTGCCGCGAGTCGCGTGGTTGTGACGTCGATGTGGCCAGTGTTGCGTGACGAGCGGTGGCAAAGAGTATGCATTCGACCGCTGTGGATCTACCCATGGAAGAAAAACATTCAGCAGCTGTTGACGCGTACATGCGTTCGTGAACTTCGCGTTGCCCTTTTGCTGGATTTGCAGTTGGCATACCAATAAAATTTTCTCTCTTTGCGCATTTCTGTTTGAACTGCTCCTTTTTTGATTCGTCTTGGCGCGTTTCTCGTTATTTGAAACTCTGCAACGAAATGTCTTCTTGATAAATATCAATCAGGATCCGGGTAGGGGGAATTTAGTGCATTTGCCCAACGCAAACGCCCACTTCAAGGGGGTGCTCCCTGAAATGTCTCTTGAGTAATTGCGCCTCTTAAGAGTTCGCCACATGCGAATGAGGTCCTTGTAAATTGGCAGGGCGGTCGACATGACGCTGCTGCGTTTTGGCAAAATTACTCTCCTTTCCACCAAAGGAAAGTATCGCGCTCCGCTGGTCATTTAAGTCATCTGATGACTTCGACTGAAGATTGAGCAAGAAACTGCGTTAATACGGCGGTATTGAAACAATGTAAATTGGGAAATTGCTCTTGGCGTTTCCTTTTTTGACTGACCCCTGTAAACGCAAAGTCTGGATCCAGCACTAGGTCTCAATCCACTTGCAGTTGTTCGAAGGAACGAACAAGCGAAGTAAGCAGTGCGTTGGGTGAAGTGAAGAACGGTTAAGGGTTGACAACGCATGAAGGAAAGCAAGCCAACGTGAACACGGCCAACCTGTGGAAGGTTTATTGAGTGATTTGAAGTCAATGCAATCTGAAAAAAACAATCTTTGGTTAATGAGAACAAAACAGCAAATCCTATCTCCCTTGCTTTCGTGTTTGTTGCGAAATTTCAAAACTACAGGCCGGGGCCTTGTACTAATTTAGGGATCATTTTAAATTAATGGCATTGTTACTGTCGTGTTCAGCAGAGCTGGTTCCAA
>JGI24158J21664_10015075_pt1 | contig 10098 bp, 4 predicted proteins | sample Ectturendosymbi3_FD_21664 | JGI IMG/M metagenome (IMG submission 21664) | reverse complement strand
CAGCTCCCTGCAGTCTACGTTAGAATTTTATATCATCACCTCAATGTAACTTAATCCTTCTTATATCAATGTCGACTGCCAAATTCATCAACGAAATTATCGAAAGCTATTTTTCAGCTGATACCTTTCAGTTTAAAGTGTATCAGTGTTACCCAATCATTCACTGGTCATGGAATTTCTGTGAAATGTTTTCTCTGATTTCATTTTTGAAAAATTTCTCTCGAATGAAGCGCCAGTGACGGGAAAAGTTACAGCTACCAGTAACAATCAAACGCAGCCTTTTAAGTAGCTATAAATGAAAAAAAATTGTTCGAGCCATGTAGGCAGCTTTGACTCCTTTCGAAGCAAATTCTTTGCCAAAGTTATATCACGTTTTAAATCATTGTCACTCAGGGATATCTACGAGCTCAAGATATCCCTGTTTTCACTAAATGAATATGATTTGCGAATTATTTCAAGTGTGTTTATGATTGAAATGTTTGACCTCCGGGGCAAAGTGCTGAAATATGCGAAAGGATTGTTTCTGAATCATTACGGAAAATCCGTACAAAATTCTATGGGGTTGCAGGACATGTGGGTAGAGTTAAAACTGTAGTCACGAACCAGTTACATGAGATGTTTTGAAGTCGTATACACAAGGCAGCAGAACGCAGTACAGCAGCCAGGATAAATTGAGATAAATTAACTGAAAGCAATTCTTAACGCTTTCACAAACCTTTTTCTACTGGGTCAAGCAACAATCTCCTGACAGTAATATAATCCAGCTCCATCTCACACTGAAATGCACGAAAGATCAATCTTTCCACTTCTGTGACTGTTCCTTGGTTTCAAAATGAGTTTTTCAACACCACGACCACTGTCTGACTAAATTTCACGCAGGATCAGCGCAACGCCTGATGTGTGTCGTCATAAACAACTAGTTACCCGACCATCACGCATTTGGGAAATATCGAATGCAGGCAAGAGGGGTTCTAAATTATCCTTTAAAATGTTGCTGGCCGAAAGTTATCTACTGCATATATCTAGGGTTGCCGGATGGCCGGTATTTTACTTCTAATTTAGCAGGGGCCGTCAAAAGACCGGTATTTTGAAAATCAGTACCTGAAGCCGGTTTTGTGAACATAAATAATTTGCCGTAACTTCAAAAAGAACTAATGCAGAATTTCTCAAAGTATAGTGACTCTTGTAGTGAATCTTATCAGAAGTTGCTTCAGCGAAGTTTTTTGCACCTGTTGACGCAATCCTTGGTGCGATTGTCACGTCACACACACACCGAAATGTAGGGAATAAGCCAAAATACTGGGAGATTATTAATTGTGGCTTAACAATGCTCAATATCTCTGTTTTCCCTGTGCCGCTTACGAATTACGACACAACTTAGATCTGGCGCTGTTGACAAGATGGCCGGTATTTTTGCAAAACGCATTTAGCAAACCTAATATGTCAACCAAGCGAACTTAAACAGGAAATTAAGAAAAACAATGAGGGGCCAAAGGGTTGCCAAGCAAAAATCTGGGGGGTCATGGCCCACCCAAGCCCCCCCTTAGAATCGCCATTGACTGGATCGTAGTCAGAGGAGTATTGACGTCTTCATAATCTTTCAAGACACTTTGCAACACAACCATGTAACCATCTATCTCGTCACAATCTTTGCTTTTAAGGTTATTTTTTTGCTTTGCAAGTATGACGCAGCATTTAGAAATTTTCCTGTAGAATTTAACAATGTTAGCTACTTTTACCAACTGCCTTCCAATGCAAGATTTAAGAAATTCTGGATCCTGCAGGCAATCATTAATGAAAGTTGTTTTGTGTGAGCGAAGCAGCTTGCTTTTTCTGGTAAACAAGCAAAAAGAGTATTTAGATCTGTGCCATCCTCTAGAAAGTTTTGTTCAGAAACAGTCAGGGAGCAACTGTTCGTTGTTGTCCCCACTAACTTCATCGTCAGTTTTATGCAGAATAAACTCTAGAAGGGGGTCTTCAGACTCTTTAACATTAGACGAAGCATTATCTGACGCAACTTTTGTTACTTTTCACGTTCATTTGAACTTTCTACCATTGTCATAAGACCTCGCAGTGTTACAAATTGTATACTTCCTTTAAAAATGAGTCTCTTGTCAGGGCAAAGGTTCAAAGCTTCCATTCTGCATCAACGAACTGAACAGTGATGCCCAAGAAACTTACCATGTTTCGGTTTGTCCAGAGATCTACTATTAGGTAAACATGTGGGAAACACGCAAAATCACATCTCACAACTTCTTCCGTTTGTTGAATAACTCCCGGGATAAGGAAATTTCTAATTGTGGAACGCCTTCGAATGACAACTTCTGGTTCAACACAACGTTTCTCAATGTTGACTGTTAAAAATTCTTAGTGCCAACAGGTCACATGCAACTGATTTGAGTAGAGCTTGAACAAAAGTACAAAAAACATCCTGTGCATTGCTCGCAGTACATAAAAGATCTCTGCTTTGTCATAACCTTGCACACAGCACGGTAGATACTTCTACACTGCAGCGGCTTGAAATCTTTGGGTGTTGCAGCAAACGAACGCTATCTCCCTGTTTTGTGGCTCTCTCATGTCGCAAGCATTCACGGTGACTCATGCGTTAAGGGTCGTGCCAACAAGGCTTGCACCGACGCGTCATGTACGAGCATCTCACGCTGTCTTCGCTCCTCGTTGACCTGCCTGGCTACCGTGTGAGATTATGCTGTGCACTTGACAAGCTCCGTGCAGTATGCATCTATCTTGGGATAACGTCTGCAGCAGGTCACATGCCACATGTAACAATGATTTTGTTTAAAATGCGTCTTTTCGAACTCTACAAAGTTATTAGAGCTTCTCAGCTTGTGTTCTTGGCCTCAGTCTTTCAGTTTCGATTTTCTAGTGAAATTAATTATTTGGAAAAGACGTATTTACCATTTTTTATTGTCGCAGCTTGTGTTCTGATTTATTCATTATTGTCTTGAGTTTGTTTGCTTTCCCTGCTCTTACTTTAGCATTTCAACTTTTCACCCGTAAGCTTGCTTGCAGATTTCAGGACTGAGTTTACGTAACATTACGTGGCCAATTTCCTATGAACAATTTTGTCGATGGCCTCATTGTTTTCCGCCGTTGGGGAGAATACTTGCTTGAAGTTGTTGAAAGTAAATGTAATTGTAATTTGGTGACAATTTGCCGACGTTGCTATCACACAAGAACAAGAAATCTTAAATACAATTACATCTATATGAAAATATGTAATTGATTACATTCAATTGCTATTGCAATTGATTCAACTCTAGACTGAGAGCACACAGTCTAGTCGGAGTCCAGCACCCACGGTGAATGGTTGTGGTTTAACTCCGCCGACACGGACACAAACGTCTGAGAAGTAATACAGCGACTTGTGAAAACACTTTTGCTGTGAAGAAACATTTTGTTTTTGTAAATGTAATTACTGAATGGACTAATGCAAAACCACCAAATCTTTGATCTTCTCATTGCAAACCGAAATTGAAGTGGATTTTGTGTTCTAATCTCTACACGACATCAGTTGAACGTTTTTGTTGCCTTCACAAACATAGAGCCTAGAGTTTAGAAATTTTACACGAATCACAACCATATTTTTCATGAAAACACTTCAAAAAGCGAATATTCCCATATGTCTTTCTGCGCTTTGCGCGTTTCAACGAATTTGACGCGAACAACCCAAAACAAGACACAATTTTCTGAGTATCCGGATTGCATGTGGTTTTTGTTCAAGTTTTTTTCTGCAGTTTGGCTTCTCGTAGAGCAGTATCAGTTCTGCTCAGACGTTCTGACGAAATAATCTGTGGCCAACAAATGTGATAGAAGCAGAAAAAGGGTAGGAGAAAGTTTTAAATATTAAATGCGTAAAATAAATATAGGTCTTGCAAAACATATTTTAACGGTGCCTGTGGACCATGATGAAGTACCATAGTTGCACTTATAGCCCGCCACGTACACAGTAAATTCAAAAGATGGAAAGAAATAATGTCAGTCAGTCATAGAATTAAGACATTGCATCAGGGCACAAAAAATTAAACACGTTGGACGGCCAGCGCCATTCCCACTTTGGACGGCCAGCGTCATTGGGGAAGCACGTTGGAGGGCTAGCGCCATTGGGGAAGCACGTTTGGACGGCCAGCGCCTTTCCCACTCCGCGCCACTTGCACCGCTTCTAAGCGCGCGAAGAGAACAAAGAGAAAGCTCTCACAGAAAGAGCGAAGAGAACCCACGTTCAGAGATGAAGTGCAATGTTGGAATAATAATAGATAAGTCACAGCAGTGACCCACACCAAGCGGATGCGACTGATTCGCTTGGTGTGGGTCAATGCAGTGACTTAACTATTATAGCTGAATGATGAGTGCAAGCTTGAATCATTGCAAGAAGATGGAAGCAGAACCAGGCAGGAGATTCCTCAAACAGCCTGCTGCAAAGCTAGAGCCTATAATTGTTGTGCAATATTGGAGTACGACCTGCGACGGCCCATTGCGGGAAATGCGTATGTATTTTTGGGCGTTGTAGAAAGTGTAGTAGCGTATGGTTGTGAGCGTGTTGTTGATTTCTATAAGTCCCCTGTCTTTGCCCACCACAACAACATTCTATATGTGAATTGGAAACATTAAATATATGAATTGGAAATAGGGTTGCCAGATGCGTTTTGCAAAATTACCGGCCATTTTGATTTGTCAACAGTGCCAGATCTAAGCTGTGTCGTAATTCGTAAGTCGCACAAGGAACACAGAGAGACGATGAGTATTTCTATGCCACAATTAATAATTTGTCTGTATTTTGGCTGTCTCATTTCATTTCGGTGTGTGCGTGACGCGAAAATCGCACCAAGCATTGCGTCAACAGCAGCAAATAAACTTCGCTGAAAGAACTTTCGTGACAAGATTCGCTACTAGAGTCTTTATAATTTGAGAAATGTGGCGTTAGATCTTTTTGAAGTTACCGCAAATTATTTATTTTCAAAATACCGGCTTCAGGCACTGCTTTTCAAAATACCGGCCTCTGCTAAATCAGCAGTAAAATACCGGCCAGGCCGATGAAATACCGGCCATCTGGCAACTCCAATTGGAAATCGCCAACCCTTAAATGCATGAACTAGAAACGTCTTACCAAATATTTTACAATCATCACTGAAGGAACCCTGGTAAGGTTGTATTAGTATGTATATAGCCTATTTGACGAGACGCTTGGATAGTAAATAAGACCAATGTAACAGATGGCCAAGGCACAAATGGTGTACCACAAGACAAAACAGCACTGACTGTGATTTCCGAACAAGCTAATCAGCTGCAACTACTATACTTTTACTCTTTGTGAGAAAGTGCTCGTAGATTGGTTGTTTCGCGATTTCACTTGACTTTTCTAAAACTTTGCCTTGAAACGGTGAAACGGTGTGAGAGGAGTTGAAAAAACAAATGAGTGTTTGACAAAGTCAAAAAATAAAAAATGGTCTGGTAAAAACAAGTAAGGCTGCTCTTATCGGTTTTTAGTATTACACACTTATTCAACATCAGTGGAATTGGACAAACGATGAGAAATCTTGTTTTACACATTTAAACTCTCATTACAAAAACAGGAAGAGGGTACTTCCCAGAAACCTGATAAAGATAAGTTCTGAAAACAACTGTACGGGGCTAAAACACCTTGTCTTTGAGTTTTGGGCTGGAAAGTCTGGGATAATAATTATTCCACGAAGAGAACGCGCATTAAGCTTATACTGATGCAGTCCTGTCATTAACTTGAGGAAATCAGTAAGCCCAAGAAACCTGCTTGGATTTCTAGATGAGAAAATTAAAACACCTAGGCTATGTACAACACTATCAAAACAACACCAGGGCTAACACAGACGCTGAGAAAAGACATCACAACGTATCATGTTACGCATAACCACACATGAAAGCTGCCGAATACGAAGAAAACGATTACAAAAAATTATGACTTATCCAGCTCTAACTAAACAAAGTGGCGTTATTTTGAAACAGCTCCTATATGTTAGTTTTCACAAATATTAATTAAAATCCCAAAAATGAGGTTAAACTGCAAAACTAGCCGGTTGTGGATTAGCCAGAAGTGGGCCTGGTAGACAAACTCTACACAGTCGCGCAAGTTCATAACATTTGACGATGTCGAACAAGGGCGGGCGACATTTGACGACGTTGTTCCTTTCGTTACAGTAAATCTGAGGAAATGAAAAAACATGCATGCAGTAAATATGTTAAAAACAAAGTAACCTCATTCAAAAGGACTTCAAGGAGTCAGTAATTTTGCAGGCAGAGTGTGTCAAATTTCACGAGAGAAAAGAGGGAAAATTTTTTCAAAGTACACAAGTTTTTGATTCAATCACATCTTAACGGTGAAACCAAAGTGACTATTGGATATGCTGAAGTGAACCTCCAGGCGGATCTTCGTGTTCTTTTCTGTTAAACACAGAGTTGAACAGCTTTACTCACAGTACGGGGTTTACCTGTAGCTACTTGTTGAAAAAGTCACCTATCTTCCTGGGATTTGAGCCTATATCAAACAAAAAAATGCTAGGTACGTGGTGTGAGTGTAGCAGAAAGTGTTTATGAGTAAGCCAGCAAGTCAGCGAAGTCTGAGTTAGGAATCCCAACACCAGCGTAATGTTGTTGAAGAACGACCACAGTACATATATTGGCAGATTGGTTGTTCAACCATTCAAGTGGAAGTTTTAGACGTTTCGCGAAAAGTAACAGAAGAGAGTAACAAACAACATTTGGGTTGCAAGCTGTGAAAAATAAAAACAGCACTAGCTCACGCAAAGAGAGAATTGGTGATTCCATACGATTTTGAAGCATTTCTGAACCTCAGCAACATTAGTTTATGTGAAAATAGATCAGAAACCTTGTTTTGCGCGTTTGAATAGTTTGAGCTAAATGCAGAAACTGTTTTTGTGTTAATCGAAATTTTGTTGCAATGAAAAATGAAGATTTATAAACATAAAACGCTTCCGGTGTCTAAATATTTGAAAAACATTGAAAAGCACTGTGTTAAAAATTATCGTATCACGAGAAGCACAATTAACGTAGGTAAAGAAGTCTTTCTGTGTCTGAGCGCCGCGACGTAACGAAACGTCCGAGAACTCTAGGTTCGGCGTTACGCTCTGACAAACGTTGCTCTCACTCTACACCAGGCCGCCTAGCTTGAGCGGCCTTGCTAAACAAATTCGCGTGCGAGGGAAACACAATTACCCCAGAAAAGAGAAGTTTTCTGTGCTTGGGTATCGCAACATAAAGAAACGTTCGAGGACTCCAGTTTCGGCGTTACGTTCTGACACACAGTATTGTGCTCCAACAAAGCACCATGCGAGAGAAGCACAACGTAGGAAAAGTACGTCTTTCTTTGTTTGAGCATAGCGACATAAAGAAACGTCAGATGACTCCAGGTTCGGTGTTACGTCAAGGCCGCCTAGCTAGAGAGTCTCTCTTAAGTATCGACGCAAGAAGCAACCTCCTCAGTTAAAGATCGACGTTACGTTCTGGCGCAGATTGTTGCGACGCAGCAAAGCCCATTGTGAATGAGAAGAGCAAGCACACGACAAAATAGACGTCGTAGTCGCGGTGCAAATTGGTAGAGAGTGAAAATTGGCAGACCCTGTGAACATCAGCAATCAACGAAAGGCATGCTTCTAAAGTTTTGCAGCCGAAGGTTGCACAGAATCCTTGAAGTTTTACAAGTTTATATCTTTGTGAAAGTAATAAATTCGCAACTAATATGTCAAGTCCGGAAGAGTGAAAGAAAAAGTCACCTTGAAGACAGAACGCTTGAGGTTATGCGAAAGAATACCTTCTCGTTGAAATTGTGAAAGTTTCTTATGCAAATCCTTTTTTTTATGCAAAAGCTGAATAAGCGCTGGAAAAAAATGTTATGTTTCTTGGTGTGAAGGCACGAAGAGTAAATTTACGCCAAGCACCAACGGTAAAGAAATAGCACGTTTATTGCTGCGTCCACATTTCCGTTGCAGAAGGTTGTACAAACTGTTGGAAATTTTCCTAATGAGAAAGTTTCATTAACGTCGTCATATCAATTCCAAATTTTCAACCTTGCTAATAGGAAGTTCAGGAAAATTAAAGGTAAGAATCCCATAGTCGGTTTGCGTAACGTTGTTGAAGGAAGCCTGCAGCGCTCATGCTTGCAGATTAGTTGTTTTACCATTTGACTGGGAGTTTCAAATGTTTCGCTCTCAGAAAAGTATACATTGTTAAGAAATGAAAATGTGTTTCAAAGTCTAAAGCAGCTTTTCTTTCTGTTTGTCTGTTTACGGAGAAAACGTTTAAAACAAACATTAACGAACACCCTACGCTGCCGATCGGAAGCTCCTTCCCCTGTTCTACTGCTGGGTGTTGCTTAGAATGACTAAACATCTTTTAAAGGCAAAAATTTGTGGAACTTACAATTTCATGGAAAGTTGTTAAACTGCTTCTCGATGAGCAGCTTAAAGATTCAGGTCAAGAAATGTCAGGTTAGGAATTGCAACAACAGCTTTCGTAATGTTGTTGAAGAAGAACCTCAACATGGACATTTGCAGATTGGTTGCCTAGCAACTTGACTGAGGTCATCAAGTATTTCACGACAGAAACCACAGAAAGTGTGAAAAGCGTTGAAACAACAAAGATGTATTTCGAAGTTATGAAATTGAAAATTATTGTTCGCTCAGGCAAAAACAAAAGTGGTTACATCCATTTTTAAGTATTTCTGAAATGAGACAGCGTTTATTTTATGTGAATGAATGTTGAAACATCTCAAGCTGCTAACGTCATAAAATGCTTTTTTCGTGAATGTTGTTCGGCTAACGAATAAAAACTTTTTCGTTATAATTCAGAAATTCTTTTTTAAAGAACAACTTATGAAAACGTTTTTGTTGTAATAAAACATTTTCGTTGCTATAAATGCAATTAATAATGCAACATCCACCAAATATTTCATTTTCTCGTTGTAAACCACAAAACCGAAATTGAAGTGGATTTACTATTCTCAGTATCTGCACGGTGCCATTGTTTCCTTCACAAACAAACTGAGTTTAGAAATTTTACGCGAATTGCAATATTTTTCAGGGAACACATCATATCCAAAGCGAATAGTTTCAAAATGGTCTTGCTGTGTTTCGTGCTTTCCATTCACTCTGACCCGCACAACACAAAACAAGACACAAATCTTTGAATTTTGGTTTTGTCTTTGTCTTGATTACATGCGCTTTTGTTCACATTTTGTTGGTTTTCCACAATTTGTCTTCTTGTAGTGTAGTATTAGTCCTGCCCAGAACTTCAGACAAAATAATCCGCGACTAAAAATGTGAGAGAAGCAGAGAGAGTGTAGGAGAAAAGTATTTATGTTCTTGCCTAGTGTTTCACATGATGGAACGGAGAAACTATAACGGATAAAGTTAAAGCCAGGGTGACTGAATGCTGCTTCCTACATTTCGCTGCCTGAAGTTCTACAGTGTTCTGAAAAATCTCTTCAAATGAAAATGTTTTATAAAAGGAGTTCAGTTAGTCTCTGAGCTTCCGGCTGATCGACAAGAATTCAAGGAAATGCAGATTTAAGACTCTAACCACAGAGTTGCGCAATGTTGCTGTAGACGAGCCACAGCACTTAGATTGGTTGTTTTGCGATTTGACTTGGTGTTTCAAATATTTTGCCTTGAAACGGTGTGAGAGGAGTCAAATAAAAAGGTGTGTTTGAAATTGAGAAAATCAAAAGCACCGCTAGCTCAGGCAAACATATTTGTTGTAACTTCGATCCGTTTCGGGGTATTTCTGAACTTTAACTTCATATTTATGTGGAAGTGAATCTGAAACAAAACAAGGCTAACATAATTTAGAGAAACTGCTGAACAAACTCTACAGTGCGATGCATGTTCAACCAGCATGCTGCCATATAGTTTGTATCATGGCGCAGAAATATAAAGTTAATAAAATTGGCTGAAATGAACTGCTCAGAGTCTCTAAACAGTTGAACATCTATAAAGCAACAACACCATCAAGATCAAGTAATCTACAATTACCTTACTGGGGTCAATATTTTAGGTGACATATAGTTTACCGTTTTGCGAGACAAAACTTTAT
>JGI24158J21664_10015073_pt1 | contig 10099 bp, 9 predicted proteins | sample Ectturendosymbi3_FD_21664 | JGI IMG/M metagenome (IMG submission 21664) | reverse complement strand
GCAGTGGTTCTACTGTCCGACCGGTCATTCCCCACTTGGCAACTCCGCCATTCCCCACCAGTGGGGAATTCCCCACAGGTTAAGAACCACTGCTCTAAACAGTGAATAAAATTAATAGATGGTCTGCACATGAACAAAATATACAAGTCTTTTATTCACATCAATGCACCTGCAAAGTTTAGCAGAAATTTCTGTGAACATTGTTGCCTGTTGCATCATAAAGGTAGTTCTGGACTAACCTACAGTAGCTAGGCCTGGAGGTGCATGTCATACTGCAGCTGTGGTGCGATTCAGCTGAATGACCCAAATGGGCAGGTAAAAACTAGCGAATGTTCTTGATTGAATTTGGTTTATGGGTCTCCGAAAACACATTCATGGACCCCCATGAGGTTCATGGACCACAGGTTAATAACCCCTGCATTACACACTAACTAGCCAAGCACACCTCTGCTATATTCTACAGCAGACATGTGCAACCCGCGGCCAGCCGTGTTGTTTGGTGCGGCCCACGTGTTTTTGTTAATGATCTTGAAATAGTATTTCAAATAAATTATATTCCTCAATTTTTTGTGCTGCTCATTTCACAATCATTTATCAAAAGCTTTTGCACTTGATCAGAGGTTTGCAGCCCTTGAAGTTCACAAAAAAGAACTGTAACATTTTGTAATTACCTGGGAATCACAGACACGAAGCGAATATAAATATTCGTGCCATTTGTAATTGTTACGCTACAGCTCAGATTAAGCTCTTTATGATGTAAAATTTTTCTTTGTGATTCAAATGCGAGGCTTGCAGAGGTTTTGCTGTGTAAATTTGTTCGAACAATTCGTCAAGACTTGGCAGGCAGTTGTTCATGCGAACTGTGAGCTATTAGATTTGATTTTAGGTTGAGAAGTGTAATTAGAAAGGATTTCAGTTGATTCGCTTGTCATCATCAACTCGATTTATGATAGTGATGTTGTTTGTGGCTGTGCAAGTGTTGGGATTGGGAATGCAGGCAGAAAGAGAAAATTCGCAGCAGGACATGGGAAAGAGGATGTTGAAAAGGTTGGCAATCGATGACAATAATAGTATTTGTTTTGCAGTTACAAAAGCATCAATTTAAACTGTAATTTAGTCTCAAAGATTGGCAATTTTATGCAAAGCATGTGGTGTTCGCAAAAACGAATTCTTCATGAAGGGCAGATGTTGTCGACGTGTTGTTTGTGAAGTATTTTGTTGTTCAACAAAATGAAAGGGCTCTTTGCTTGATTTGTCGAAATAACATCGCTTGTCTAAAAGAATTTAACAAGCGGAACTACAACTCCAGGCATTCAGAACAATACGAGGAAATTTAAGTCAGTTGCAGGTGGATAAAGTCCATCAGTTGAAGATGTCATTGCACGGGCAAAAAAAAAGATTTCCCTTTGCAAAAATGACACTCAGCTTGTATTGAATTCAGCTTTAAGTTTAGTGAAGGAACAGCAGAGAAAGAAAAAGCCTTCAGGGACGGCGAAATAATTTTAAATAATGCTCTGAGGTCAGGAAATTTGCCAGTTAGCAAATTACATTTGAACTTGAATAATGTGCACGTGTTGTGAAGATGAAAGTGTCAACTTTTGCTTCTTTGGCTGCTTCCAACATATACAATAATTTTGCATGAATANTGATGCTGTTTTGCAGTGGATTGGTAGCTGTAAAAACATACTAGAAATGCCGTATAGCACTTGTTTGTTGTCGCGAAATGTAGCCATTGAGACTGTCAGTAATTTCGCATATGTCTCATCTAATTCACAGATTTTCAATAAGCCTTTCGCCGGCATGTAGTTGGTAGTTTGAAACAGACAAAATTACACCATATACTCCATGTCTATTGAGTGACCGCTTAAACTAATTTGTTAAAGGGTGAATAAACTTTCATCCAATAAAAATTTATGCTGCCCGCGATAACTTTCCAAAATTCAGATGTGGCCCGCCAGTGAAAAAGGTTGCACATGCCTGTTCTACAGCATTTTGTGAAAAGAAGTGGTGCAGCACACTACACGCACAAACATAATGATTTGGGTAGACTTCATGACTGACCTGTTGTACCTCTGTTCACTTCCACCCCAAGTTGCAGCAAGTCTCTTTTCGCTCAGGACATCTGAGTCAATATCTCCCTCATCTAGAAAGTATGTTTACAAACTTGATCAGAAAACAGTGCTGAAGGAAAACCCAGCTTGTTTGAAAATGTGATGTCAGTGCAACACTTTAGAAACAAAAAGCTAAGCTTGGTATTGTGTTAGGTCAGCAGCATACCTATGCAAATCAAAATGCTACAGTCATGCCAATTATTTTGCGAGCATGCTGTTTGAGTTTCACAGGTTTTAAACCACAGCTCAAATGCAGATATCGTAAACCTGCTTTCTGCATTATGACTACTGATAAAGGAAAATGTAAGCCTGAATGCTAAGAAGGTTGTATTATCAGAATAGACCACACACTTATTCAGTTTTCCATTGGTAATTAACTGCTAAAATGGTTAAGTTAAAGCAAAAATTATCCACAACAATTAATACTGTACAAATAAAACAAAAATTCTAATGTCGAGCAGCAACTGCAAAGAAAATACACATAATAATGAAACTAACTACATTGTGAACAACATGAAGGATATGCCTATGACATTCAAATCTACACAATCAAATGGAAAAATCTGTAATGTAATATTTCAACAACTTTTATTTGGAGATATAGCATCTAGCTTAATGCACCTCCACTGTCCAGATCATTGCTGATTTGGTCAAGCATGAAATCCAGCAAACCATCCAATATCTCCAATAGGTTGTAAACTGTAGTAGGATCTCCACTTATAAAATATTGTGGTGAGATATGGGAGAGATCCACATGCAAGTATTCATCAGCCAGAGTATCCACAACACATTTGACATTGTGTTGTTGTGAATCCAGTGAAACACATTCAGACAGAACACCTGCAAAACACAGGAACCTAGAGTAGTTCAAATAAAACATTAAAAGGCTGAAAAGTAATGGTGCAAAAAATTGATCACAGATGTATCAACACCAAAATGTGTTAAACACTATTAGCAAAAGTCTTTCAGCGCTCTGATCACTACAAACACAAAATTTGCAAACAACAAGAGCAATAGTATTGATGGGTTTTAGATGAAATTGTTGAAAATAAAGGCTACCCTGCGAAAATTCCAGTTTCACTTTCAGAACTATAGTGAAATTCTAAAAAAAATTTACTTTTAGTACATTTTATATCTTACTGACTTCCACGATACACATAAAGCCAAGTAAAACAGACATTTTGGCAAGAAACATATAGCAAAACCAAAAGCAAGCTTTGCCTTTATGACAAATCAAAACTGCCTTTAGAAATACTGTTACATGAATATTTTAGTTTTTTCTCATAGGAAAACACAGTAAACACAAAAAGCCACACTTAAACAAAAAGGAACTCATATTACCTAGTGGAAGTTCACCCATAATGGCATGATAAACAGTTAAAAGGAAATCACTAGTGCACTGAGAGGCTTTGACTAGACTGATGTTAAGATCAGTTTTCACAGACAAGGCATTTGCAAGACGAAGTACATCTGTAAATATTAGAAAAAATAATTACACATCAAACAATGTTCATTTATCGGAAACAAAAAATCTCCAACAAAAGTAAACAACTCGTTTTGCAAAATCATTCTAGAAGATTGAATAAACGCATTGAAAAAAAGTAACAAGTAAGTATCACGGTCACAACTATACATGCCAACTTTCCATCGTACGTATTGAACAAAACAACCAACAATATATAATGCCAAGTTGCTGTCAAACTAAATTTTATATGACAACCATTTCATCAATTTTTAATACTATCACATCACTTCCAGCAAGTATAAAATGACATTAACAACTAAAAAGGCATTGGCTTTCTGTATGCCAATATGATTATCTAGCATGCAACTAAAGTTCTTGTTACCAACCCTCACCACTTATTCAACAGCACACATTAGACTTAGAGTATCAGTGTAGACAAAGTTGGCTATTTGTTGATATACTGTGTTCACACTAGTCTGCTACAACATTACTTTGTCAATGGTTCTTATTTCTTTAGTTGAGGGAAACCACAACTTACACACTGTTACCATAACAAAACAAGCTCTAGCTTGGTAGCAAGCTTGTGAGGAATCTGCCTGCTTGGCTCTACTTTCATCCTTTTGCAATGATTCAAACTTGCATATATCTGTCTTTCAATAGTTGTCAGCCATTGTAGTAACATATGCAAGTTAAGACATTGTAATTTATTTCCCCTTGAAATAAATTAAATAAATTGCAATATATTAAGCTTGCACACATCACTGATGTGGCTTAGATACTGTTGGTTGCTGCTAACCTGCATTTTCCATAAACTTGTATAATCCAGTAAACTCACAACTACTACCAAAGGCATATCTAAAATGTTTGGGACCTCTAAGCAACTGAATTTGTAAATGCCCACTACTTTTTGGCAATTCAGTCTTTCCCAATGTTTTATGTCAATATGATGTAAACACTACCATCTCTATCAATCAAAATCAAACTGTGATTTGTTTGCAAGAAAGCTTCCAGTTTTGAGCTGGTTGTCATTAACCACATAGGTGGTTAATTTATCCAATGTGTTTTTCATATTATACTGGAAAGAAGTTTAGCAGTAGTACACAGCAGTGCTAAGTATTTCCAAAAAGTAAACCTAGTTATTTTGATAGAAAAAAACAACTACACCAAAATTCCATATGTGAAACATGATTAATTACTACAGCTTTTGATTCAGAAAACACTTGCCATTTTCTGTAATTAGTTCCATTGCTTCATCCAGCTCTGAAGCTGATTCAGTATCCTTCTTCAAGATGAATTAAAATACAAATATTTTACAAACACAACTCTGCTTGATAACTACAGCCACACTCTGTATTTACATATACCAAAAGTCAAGTGGTGACCAACACAAATATAAACAGGTCAAAAAGTTTCGCATTAAAATAATTTTGTTAAAATACCAAAAAATAAAAAACATGAAGCACATCCATTGTCACTGGAAAATTTAGTTGCCAACCATTACAAGTAAATGTGCAACAGGTTTATCCACAATGCTTAACACCATTAGTGCAATATGTGATACATGAAGTTTTGAGTTATAAGCAAAGGGATTTATGTTGCATTAAAAATGTTTCATCAGTTGAATGTCAAAACAAGTTTGCTCTTTCTTGCAAAACACATTTGTCAGTGGGCGGTTTTACAAGTGCCTACAAAAAAGGTACAAAATTTAACAGAGCATTTCACATCACTTCACACCACTTAAGTGTAGACTGAAACCAGTGAGTGATGTAGTTGTTTTAAAAAAGGAATGAAATATGGGATAAAATGAGGCACCTTTAAGAACAACAAAGCTACTACAGTGGCTTTGATTTTTTCCAATCATAATTTGTCAACCAGTAGAAATAGAGAACTATTCAACCCCCCCAAAAATATAAAGTCTCCTAGTTTCGATTTTAAAATATCTGGGCATTTTTGGGTTTGAACTTTTAATCATGTGACATCACAACTATGTGAGGTCAGAGGATTTTCTGATCACATCATCATCAGGGCCTGAGTAAAAATTTTGAGTGGCAATTTACTGTTTGTTATTTTAAAATAACCTAGATGAAAATCTGCATCTTTAGGGCTTTTGATTGACCATCTAATGTTAGTGTTTGGCAAGTTATGGCTAAAAAGTTATAATTAATCCAATGAGGGTATTTTATAATAAATTTGGTATATATTAACTGAGCCATCAAGTTTAAATGTTAATTTTAATTTATATATATATTAAAAATGCAAGACTAAAATTATTCTGAGAAAAATAACTGGTAATGCTCTTGTTGTTCAAGAACCACTCAACAAGGTATAATGATGAGCTAGCAAAATTTAGTTCGTTTTCAGTTGAGTTACCATCAAAACCAAAGTAGACACAGTAAAAATATTTCATTTGCAACTTATTCCTTAATGATCAGTTTTCATCTATACTGCACAGTTACTTTGAAACTGCCTATTATTACAAACATCATGACCAATCCAAATAAAAGAACAAGTTTTACCATCTGGTTTCTAATTCATAATACTTTTCTTACAGTGTTACAACACTTGCAAAAGGTTGCCTGTAAAAGACGGAGCTCCATTGGGGCTGATCTTGTTAGCGGATCTTTGATGACGTAACCGCGATGGAAAAAAGTTGAGTTGTGGAAGAAAAAAAAGGCGCAAATGCAAAGGAAAATTGTTTTCTCATTGCAACTGAATATGCGCTTCACGCAAACATGTAATGTATGGAAGTTTGCAATGATTACAAAATGTATACTTTCACAACTCTTGAAACCAATTTTTTGTCCCTGAACCGTTGTGAAACTCAGATAAGGAAAAACTATTAAACTTCAAAATAGACTTCTTTTACCGTCGTGTAATATCACCTTCTGCAATAAATATATTTTTACAACCGTTTAGTTCTCATTGCTCAATGCAAAATATCGGTTTTAGCCACTCCGATTACATCATCAAACCTCTGCAACCAAGCTCCACTATTTACGGAGCTCCACCTTTTAAAGGGTACCCTTGCAAAAGCATAAAACTTCCAAAGATGAAGTAAGTTATAGTCTGAGAGACAAATTGAACCATAACTAAAATAATGATATCCAGAAGAATTTTTGCAAACTCATTGCACTAAATCAAAAGATCTCAATTACAGTTACAATTACACAAAATTGTGCAATTAATTACATTCAACTCACTCAAAAAAGCACTAGATAGCTCCAAAAAAACACTAGAACACTAAATGAAACGAAAAAAACACTAGATCTAGTGGAAAAACACAAGAGTGGGGCCACTGACTACCGTACCGAAATCAAAAGTCAAAACAAACCGCTGAGCACCAGTGTTACCACTCGATGTTTTATATTATTCCAGTGTTTATCAGGTTCAAGATTCAAAAGGCGACAATAACAAAAACTCACTCAACAATTGAACTTATTAATGTGGTGCGAAAAATAAGTTCTAACTTTAAATGAAATAAATGAGTGAAATATGATCAAGTTTAAACACCACACATCTTACTGAAAAACATGCACCAACAATACTACATTTTGAATCTAATCCAATATGAGAAACGAATTTTTCTCTGCGGTGCATAAAAATAATACAATATAACAGAAAGAATCGGATAGTTTTTTTTGCTTTCCGATCTTATCTGGTTTTTAAAAATGATATCCGTATCCGATGCTGTTCTAGGACAACTGCCAGCTGATCAAGTGCCAACAGGACAAGTGACTACGGGACAAGTTCCAACCGGACAACTGCCAACTGGACAACTGCCAGCTAGGACAACTGCTAACTGGACAACTGCCAACCAGACAGCTGCCAACAGGACAACTGCGAACTAGCAGGACAACTGCCAACTTGGATTACTGTGAATTAGGTTAACTGCCTATTAGGAAAATTGCCAAGTCACATGATTGCTGTTGGCAATAGACCAGGCGTAGCCAGAAATTTTGATAGGGGGGGGCAAACAACATCCAAGTCTCAACATTTGAATATACAATGCTCTTTGCTTTCAAAAGCATCATCCATATAATGTTCCTTATTCTGGCAATTCTTTTTCTGAATAATTCTATTCAGATTTAAGCCGGAAAAAAAGTATGTTTTCATTGAACCGACAATTAGAAAAGATTGTTTTTAGTAAATTTCCAAATTTTTACTTTGAATGAAAGCTACCATTTCCTCATAAAACTTTCTTGCTAAAGCGTTTGTGAAAATCTCGATGCTATAAGTGCAAGATCTGCAGCATGTTTTTTTCAGCCAATATTGCAGTTGAGCAAGGAGTAATCGTGGCCGTCACTGTGACTGCGCTTTTTATATTTAAACGCTTCTAATGTACTGTACACCAACACACGTTCAATCGAAGCAGAGTAGTGACTTTGCTCTAATAAGACACCGACTCCCAGTCCCGAAGTAGGTCTACAAAACTTGCGCACATGTAAGACTATAACATGGATCTTGTGTAATATTTGAGCGACTGGTTGACACATGCAACTGATAATATAAACTCTAGAAATGTGATTCTTCACCTTTTCTTTATCACGCCTTTTAAGTATGTACTTTCCCTTTGTTTCAAGCCCCTCTGCATATGAATAAGTTGTAAGAGCGAATGCACTGTTTCGTAAATTTATTGATAAAACTTTCAATGTTGTACAGCGCTTTAAGGACTAATTTCCCAGTGGAAGTTATTTTTCCATTATTGACGCCCGCTTGACGGAGGGGAGCTCTCCCCGGTTAAGAGCCACTGCTCTAGAATCCCTCAACACGTTTCAAAATGTTTGTATTTTATGACATTAAACGGTATGAAACGCAACTGTGGTTGCATTTTTGTACGCTACTTGCACATGGCCTGCTTCCCATAAACGAATAGGTATTTATGCAACATTTCAGAATTAACCGTAAAATTCACAAATATTTTAAGGACAATTTTCTTAATTGCAAAAAGTTATGCATGCCCTCTCTAAACAAACCTGCATACGTTTGACCCACTCAGTCTACGCAAGGTGTGAAAATTGTTGTGTATTTGCGAAAACGAAGCCACAATCGCTTATTACCACGGTTCTGCAATAAGTTAAGAAATACTTGTCGTCGCAGCTTATCACAACGGTTGGTAAGTTGATCTAGCCCAATGGTTCCAGAAGTATGGATCAAAACCCGAAGAAGGGTGGAGAACGGTCAAAAAATGCGTCGCGCAGAGGCGATCCGAACCGGAGTTGTAGATTTTGAACGTTACCACTATGTCTCTGTGTCTGTCCTGTTGACAATTGTCCTGATGCCATCCCATCCGAATCCTGCTTTTGTTCAAATCATACTATCCGTATCTAAACACTATCCAAAAGTATAGCTTAAATAATGATGACAAGATGATCCCATGGTCTCTCACCAATCCTATATGACACAGCACTCCTCTTTGAAGTGGTTCTTAACCTTTACAAACACCCCGAACCCTGAGATAGTTTTCCAATCTTTTGTCGAACCCCATTCTGCCCAATATAACAGAAAGAAAAAATGGGTTACTGAAATCACCTTTTTTGAATCCCTGAAAGCGCTCCGTCGAACCCTAGAGGTTCGATCTAACCCAGGCTAAGAGCGATAGTATTTGATAGTTCTTCGTAGTTCTGCTTGTTGGCTGAGTCATATGAAACAATAAACCATCACCAGCTGGCAGAGATGAACGTGGATTTGGGACTTGGATTTAAATCCGGCGGATTTCCAGCTTTATGATGTAATTGGATTGGAGTGAACTTTTACAAATTCTGCTCAACCGGGTTACGGATTGTGTTTGGATAGGATTTGGATTTGATAATCTTCTTTTCAACATCTGTGCACCTTTCAGATCACCTTTCAGATTAAACCCTACGACCACGCGAGCCAATAAATTGGCTCGAGTTTTTTTTTGGTTATAACTCGCCAGCCGCTATAGCTAGAGAAGTGTTCAAACCCTCTACGGATTCAGCAAGTCTAGTAGTTCCGAGTCAAAGAAAACTTTTCAGTTTTGGGTTTGGGGTTCTCTTGGGGGGCCGTCACAAGTGGTGGCGTTTTCGCGTTTTTATGGCCTACTTTGCCTGGCCCTGGACGCCCATCGAATCGGCCCACGTTTTGGCCCAAATATTTGTACGAAACTAGGCTATCTTACGAGTCTTTACAGACCTTGATTGGCTTTCTAGCGTATCTGGATGAAAAATTATGCCACAAAAACCAAAAAGTAGTCAAAAATCCTACCCCTAAAAAAGGTAACCAGGGTGGAATAACACCCCTTTTTGAAATGGCCATAACTTGCAGTAAGAATAGGTTAGAGAGCTGTTCAAACCTTCTAAAGATTCGTGAAGACTAATAGTTTAGAGTGAAAAAAAAATTTTCAGCTTGAAATCACTGTTTTTTTTTGTTAATGTTTGCATATTCAGAGGTTGTTCATGCACATTTCTATACATTGGGATAATGACGTCACTTCCAGGGAGTCGAACCATCCATCAGATTTGGTGACTCGAAGCTTTTTTGGATTCTATGCTTCAATACGATT
>JGI24158J21664_10015071_pt1 | contig 10100 bp, 5 predicted proteins | sample Ectturendosymbi3_FD_21664 | JGI IMG/M metagenome (IMG submission 21664) | reverse complement strand
TATTTCTCCAATGCATCTTTGTATTCTGACAATCGGAAAAAACAGTCACCCAGCCAATTTGCTGAAATGGCTGCGACTGGGTCATCGATCTCATTGCGGATGTCTTTGGCTATTTCAAATTTCGTTATTGCTTCTTTAAGTTTGTCCATATGAAATAAACAAACTCCAGCATTCTGATGAAACAAAGCCAATTCCCGGCATGTACTTGGTTGTGGAGTTTCGTTTGATATTATTTCGATTGCTTCTTCATTTCTTTCGAGAGCTTTGACGTGGTCACCTAGAAAATGGAGGCACTCTCCAATAAATTGCAAACAATAAATGATGGTGTTGTTGCTCCTTTCGACATTTTGATCTGTGAAACTTTGATGAACTTTTTGAAAAGATTCCAGAGCATTTTTGTACCTTCGTGCTTCATAGTGGATGTTGCCTGTTTCCAACAAGATCTCATTTACTGTTTTCAAGCAAGTTTCTGAACAGTTTTCCATTTTGTAAATCCTATTTGTTTCCCACAGTATAAAATCATAGTTTTGAAGCCAAAAGCAGGCAAGAAGACAATCTAGTTCAGGTGACCACTGCACAAAATTCGCATTGCTTGTTCCAATGTCGTTGCAAACCATGCGCTGAAGCTTCATAACTACTGTGAAGAACTTCATTGGTGTTTCTTCACCCATAAGCTGATTCATGTGGTCAATCAGTTGCTGTGAATCGTCATCACTATAATGAAGATCTTCCTGCCCTCTTTTTTCCATATAAATTACAAGTCTGACGTAGCAAGCCACTGCCACAGCAAACTGAAGATCATGAGCAAATTCCATGTCGAAGACTGGATTTGGAAATTCTGCAAGTTTTCTGATTTTAGCGAAAGAAGAGTTTTCGAATATATTGTTGAACCGGGCAACTGCAGATATAAACATTGTTACGCTTCGATATACCACACGTTTCACATCCACTGCTTTTTCTAGTGAAGCTCGACTTAAGCGCGATATTGCATTGTATGTTTCAATGTCTTCCGTCAACTGAGTCGTAAGCATTTCTTTGGAACACTTTTTCTCAGTTATTATTTTTGTGCGTTGCTGAAAATTCGTATGCAGGTTTTTGTCTCCCGAAACAAAGCAAGAGCACATCAAGACGTCAGCGAGGTGGTAACCATCTTTTAGCTCATTACTGCTGGAGAGATAATCAAGCATTTTGGAAATAGGTTTGATTAGTTCTACAACTTGCGGTCTTTGTGGTGTGCCCGGTTGACCTAATGGATATTTAGAAGCTTGGCAAGACATTCCATCAAAAGAAATTCCTTTAGTGGTCCGTTTATCGTAATACCAATTAAGTCTTTTATTTAATGGGTTGTTTAGATACGGAAGTGCAGCATTTTTAACAATGGTTTCACCCAAATTTATTAATAAAATATTGCTAAACACCGAAATCCACCGAAAGTACTCAAGGATTTCGTTGTAATCTTCGCGGTACTGAACGCCTTCTTCAAGAAGTATTGCATGTTCAAAATCTGAATAAGGTGTTATTTCTTTTCTAGCTAAAGATCCCAATCCAATTACTGCGTACTGACATGGTGCATCGCCACAGATCTTTTGACAAATGTTGATCACAGTTTTCATTAGATTGCAGTACCAGTCGTAAATTTCATTTTGCAAACTTTCTATTGCTCTGACGTTTTTCTGGATATTTTCAGAGAAGTCATTACTTTCAAGTGATTGTATCACTTTTGATCTGTAGCCTTGAATTTTCTGTTTCAAAGAACTTGCTGCATTTATTAGATCCGTGTTAGTACACTTCTTTTTGGAAAGTTCAAACACATGATCACAAACTTCCTTCAGATCTCGTCCTATTTCTTCTTTGTTGTCAGAGTTTCTTACTAAAGCTGCGTTAAACAAAATTACCGATCGTATGAGATCGAGCTTGTTTGGTGAACGTTGTCTATACACTTTTCCCAAAGAATGAAGTACTTTTGCTGTTTGTTTTGGCTCCAATTCCTCACCTTTTTCATTGCACATATCTCGCAGTTTTTGTGACAGGAACTTTTCATGATCATCCAACATACTAACGCTTTCTTTTTTTTGACTCATTGCATTTACTTCAGCGTCTTTTTAAACACGGTTTTTCAATTTTGAACTAGCTGTAGAAAATCATCATATTTACCATGTTATGAAAATCCATATCAGTTTGTGGCATATACATTACAAAATTCTATCAGCACGACACTGATGAGCAATGCATCTGAAGGAAAGCATGCTTCATCTTCGTGTAACGCTCCTAGTTGTGTGGGGCAAGTGTTTTACAAAAAATAGCGAAAATTTGATTCTTATTAACTTGACAACCACGTCCATGATTAAGTAGAGGTCATTGATAGATTTGTCTACTTATGTTGCACAAACAATGGAGCAGAAGTTGGTAAGAGAAATTGAATGAGTTGCGCAAAACGCTTCTTAAACATGTAGCACCCACCCAACACCTCATTTTGTACCTTGCATTGCAAACACCTCAATCACTTCAATCAGTTCATGTCTGACGTTGTAAGACCCCATAAAGAATTTTACGTTAGAACTCACTGGTAGAAGGCGGAAAACTTTCAGCAAAATTACACATCCAGTATCATCAAAAAAATCATGCAGGAGTAATAAGGAATTATGCTATGTAGATTTTACACGTGATCAGGAAGATCATCTGGGGTTTATTCTGGTCAATTTTTCCGTATATTTGGGTTATGGTATTTTTGCAAAATTTTCGCATTTTTTCTGATTTTTTTATTAGTAGTTTTAATTATTGCAATGTTTTCATGTTTTTTAATATTTTTCTTCGTTTTGATATTTCTCATATTTATGCATTTTCATATTTTTGTGTTTGACAGGTTTTCAAGTTTTTCAATAACTGTCTATGCTTTTCAGAATTTTCAATTTTGCGTCATGGTGATATTCTCAATTGTTTTAATATTTTTGATATTTTTCATGTTTTTGAATATTTTTATATTTTTGCATTTTTATATTTTCAACTTGCGACTTTTTTTCAATTTCATTGTGTAAGCGTGCCCAGGCATGTCAGGTTTTAATCTGATTAACAAATTTTCACGTCACTGGTGCCGACTGACTGACATATGCTGCAATTTCATAATTGGCACCTTCAATTTCATCCAGATGATGTTGCAAAAGAAACATGACCAAACTTATATACTCTAAATGCGAGAAAAAGTGTAGAAATATAAAAGTTCTTGTCACAAAGTATGGGGCAAATCACTGTGCAGCGAAAGACATGCCCCCCCCTCATTTGGTAAAGATATTCTAAGTATAAAATCATGAAGAATTTGGATTGAACTCTGTTTCCTTTTTTAATCTAAAATGTCCTAATTTTTGTTAAAGTATGAATTCCTTAAAAATTTGACAAGAGCTTCGCCCTCCTTTCATATTTAGTGGTTTATGAATTTATCAACGTCAAAATTACTTTACCAAAGTTAATAAAGTAGTAATTCAATTCGTACTTACAGTTTTGTAGGCAAAAGCTAACTTGTCGTTCAGAATACATTTCTACATAACAACCTGTCATTATCAACATCAGAACTAGAATGCCCTCCTTACTAACTTGTGCGGGTATTTATACCAACCCTCTGCTTGGTTTATTCTGTTAAAGGAGCTTTGCCCCGTGAGCTCTGCACCGATAGCTTCACTCTATGAGCTTTGTACCGGGAGCTTCGCTTTATGAGCTTTGCTCCATGGGCTTAGCTCCCTAAGCCTTGTGACCATATCGCCCTTTACTTGTTTGGTGAATCATGCCTTTCCCTATTCTCCCTTCATTTACACAGATACACACAATTGAACACGAAATTATGACGACATTCCCATACTCTATGACATGTGAACAACATTAAGATTTATGAAGTATTTAAAACCATTTTATACATCCAAAATTCCTTCGAGTATTTCATAATCTTCTTTACTCAGCTCTGGGCCAGGTTCATTTAGCACCCATGCCATTGCCTCATAGTCTTCGGTTAGTTCAGTATTACGACAATTATTCCTCTCTTCAGCTCTCCGTATAGATGCATTAATCTTTTCACAAGTCATCTCGTTGAACGTATCACTTTCTGTCCATTCATAGTGTGTAAACTTTACATCTGTCGATATTAAACTCGGTTTTGTCACTCTGAAATGCCGACGATTGTAGTGAAACTTCATCTGATATGTTCCTTTATCAGCTTTGTATCGTATTATCACTGATTCTTCATATTTCAGTTCATTCATGATCCAATTCATCAAATATGCAAATACTTCATCCTCTGTTAGCTTGGTAAATGGCCTATTTCCATCCTGTAGACATGTTAATCCCAACCTTGAGAAGGCCTTCTTTACCGTGATATGCTGTTTCTGACACATTTCCAATAGCTGTATTACTTCCATGGTTGCTTTGTTTGCTTCAACTTAATCACGCGTTACTTGTACGATACCTTTTGTACGTTGTACTTTGCTTACGCATTACTTTTTCATTGTTTCCTGCTTGTTTCCTGTCTGGTGCTTTCATTCAGGGTGTAAGTCCATCTCACTTGACCACCTATTACCGCTGCCTATCAGTTTTGGTTTATAATTTAGTATTCCATGATTCTATATTATTGTTCACATGCCATAACTTAGTTAGTCACTTTTAACACATCATGCACTTATTAAATTCAATGTCTCTGTCGATTCATTGTCCATTGTATCACTTTCCGACAATGACTTATCAATTTCATTGTCACTGCATGATTCTCCAATGTCTCTGGTCATGTTATAGTCATTTATGACTGTAACAAACTCCTTTCACACATTTCATCTTTCAATATTCATATTTATCTAATACATCAAAGAAATTTATCTTCACACGACCCATAACTTCTTAAAGCCAACCATTGCGAAATAAACTGTGAATAGCTTCATTGTCAGTATTTGCCTTGGTTTGCTGGCTGTTGTGCAGGTAACGTTTACTGTATCCACGTTGATTGCAAGCATTTTTAGTATCTGGTAAGAAATTACTCAGGAAAATTAAGTTGTAGACCAGTTGCGTAGCTAGAGCTTTTAGCCAGGGTGGGAAACGTAGCTGAAAGAGGCCCACTGGCCACCGTAGCGGGCCTCTCGCCAACATTCAGAAAAAAATTTAGAAATGAAAGTGTACATGGATGTGGATTTCTATATACTAAAACCCGGAATCACCGGAAAATAACAGTCCAAAATCTTCTGAAAAACGCTAAAAACAACTCACGGAAAACGAAAAAAGTACTGAATACCGAAATATAAGCAAAATGGGTACTCAGTTTGTGCATTTGTCTTTGTCAGTGGGAGGTTCGCACCCTCGAACCCCCGTCAATCACACCACTGTTTCAGACCTGTGTTGTATCCTTTAAATGTACAAGAATAGAATAACCGGTATACAATCAAATTAAATCGTATTCATGGCGGCTGTAATATCCAGTGCATCTTGCATCAGAGTTGTCCAATGAAAATTCAAAACTTTGCACCAATGAGAAATCTAGCTTTTAACGAATAACACTGTGTGCACAGTGGGGGCCTCGGCCCAATTGTGGACCCAGGGCCGACCTTAGCAGGTGCGTGGCCCGATGCAAGACCTAGGCGCGAAGGCCCTCTGAGCAGTGTTTTTATGACGTCATCGTGTTCAGTCAACCGTGCTACGCGACCATGGTGGAGCGCACATATAAAGCCTTAGCACGAGAATTGAGAACGTTTGCTAACGTTCGACAATACAGGAAATTCATCGCTAGTTCTAACGAGAGCGTTGTTTGTTAATAATGATATTTATAAGCCGGTTCTACTGAATTCTCGAGCGCAAGGGGTATCTGGAAAAAAGAAGCAACCTACCTAAACACCATGGCGCGCGGCCCAATGCAACTGCATCGGTTGCATTGGCTTAAGGCCGGCCCTGTGTGGGCCATTCAACACTTTTTATTGGGCTGCGCAACACTTGTTGTTGTCGGCCGTGTTTGCTGCACCGGTTGCGAGGGATCAAACGTAGGCTACTGTAACAAACATATAGAACGTTGATTGTTTGACATTAACACGCCATTGATATTGTCATTATAGGCTTTATTACATTAGCATATCATTGCTATGTTACAGATAACTGAATATAACATAAGTTTGAAATTGGACCTTCAAAAATAACACGGGTTTTTAATTACGACTCAAAGGGTATGGGCGTTCCCAATGTGGGGGCAAAACGGTCATTCTCCTCCCTTTGCAAATTAGGACTAAGAACCAAAAATTTGCAGCAACTCTGAAGTCAGGAGCTCAATTTCGATTAAACCGATGTAATTCTTGCATTGACAGTTTATCCGACCACAGTGCACAAAACCAAGTTCACTGTCCTGGTGTTGTGCAGTGATGTTTGTTGTTCACTCATGTCCGCTGCTTTGCCTTTCTGCAGAGGGAAGTTGCGAAACTTTCGTGCTGATTACTGCAATGCTGAACATTTACATTAACATTAGTATTAGATTCTAGTGTGTTTATGCGTGTATGAAATGACTGTTTATTGCTGTTTCGTTTTCCGTTGTATTTGTTGGCGTTTTCTCTTTTCTTGCTACCGCGGTCTCTTTCTTTTGCAGGGAAAATGCGCCAAGAAGATTGTTCTACATCACATGCAGCAGGCCGGCTCCTTGGAGTTTCTTCACCATCATGAAATGCTTCTGCACAACTTGTAAAGCTTTGTACACCACAATGCGCATGGCACCTCAAGCGGCTGGCTTTTGCAGAAGTGGGAGAACTGACCTCCTCTTGGCATAAAAATATGAACTGCTACAGAGCAACAGTCGTCTCCTTGGATGCGAAAGGGTTATGGAAACCCGGGCAAAGTTTCATTTTAGCTGGGTTTACACTTTCTCTGCCACGCTAGCTCCTTGCGGAACTGAGCAAACAACGATAGATACCGGTTGCGACCCAGCACTCCCGCACAACTGTGTAGATCATCCAGCAGACTGCAACCTCTTTAAAACTACAACCTTATTAAATTCGCACTAATTCGGCCATCAACTTTAAACCACGATAGAAATTTATAAAACTTTCGAGGGGCGCCCGACGAGACAACCTGTTTTGCAGGTTTTTTCTGTGTCCCAGTGCCTTAATTTTATTTTTTCAAGAATTTGTTTAAATGTTTGTGCCAATAAACTCTCTCTCTCTCTCTGATTGTTCTACTGTTGGACTCTGTTGCGTAACAATAACATGGCAACGAACCTTCATGAGTTCACTTCAAGTTACCGTAGGAGACGTTTTGCCGCGTGTGAGCGTTGAACGCAGGTGATAGCGGATAGCCACGTATTCATAGCTTACTGTGTAAAAAGAAGGATGGTATGTTTGAAAAATCCACTGTTAGTGTGAGACTAAACGCTTGGCCGGATTATGTGGAAGAGTGTTCACCGTGAAAAAGTCAGGAAAGACAAGCAAGGATTTATTGAAAGGGTGCTTGGTTGCTTTAGACGAGATCTTAGGGGTTTGCAGCTCTTTTTACTAAATGATGCTGGCAAGTCTTGATAGGCAAACTAAAGACATAATTGTAGTTTTGTTAAAAACCACGGCAATTTGCAAAGGTAACCTGCATGAAAAATCTGCAGATAGTCTATTTTGTATAACCTTTCACAAAATGCCTGGCTATTGCTGCCAATGAAGTGCAATTTTTGCGACTCTTTCCGTAAAATGGAGCAATTTCTTTTTGTGTAGAATGGGTAAAGCGCTTTGTGAACGTGCGTTTGCATTGCATTGTCAGAAACCTGAAAAATATAAGCAAAATGTCGACCTTGCCCCTACTGGAAAATTTTCAGCGGACGCGAATGGAAAGGGGGGTTTGGAGCCATTCTAGCAAAAATTTGCAGGTCACTGCTGCACGCAATACTGCTGAACGGAGCTTCAGCAAGTTGAGGCTAATCAAAACGTTTCACAGATCAACTATCACTGATGAAAGGCTAACAGATCTGGCAATGATATCTGTCGAAAGTGAAACTGCTATAACATTAGATATGACTGAGTTGACAAAAACATTTGCATTTTTTAAAACTTGGAAAAAGTCATTTTCCTAGCTTGAAGCATAGCGAATGCTTGAGTCTGTCTGCTTTGTACGTTGTGTTGATGCTGCAGGAAATGCTTCTATAAGCATTTGTTAAAATAAATCGATGTTTACATAAATACTATGTGTTAAATGCAATGTATTGTATACTTGGGGCCCCAACGTCTAGGCTCGGGAGGACATCAAGTGCCGGGCCTGATTCTAGGGACCAGAAACGGGTCCCTAAAACACCTTAAAAAGAACTCTGCGGCAGTGAGTCAATCAAGGTCTCAAAGAACCGGATCGTGGGCTAAATTTGAAACCAAAAACAGGTAAGTTGTCACTTAAGTGTTCCACAGCTTCATGTGACGTCACTGATACACACTGTGACGTCAAACTGCTCCCCAAAATTCCAAACTGAAAAGTATCCAATTTTTTTGATCAGAGGGACAAGACCTTATGCATCTTTCGATGCTTCGATTAGCTCTCTATCGCTATCGGCTGGCGAGTTATGGCTGACACCATGCGAGCCAATGCACTTCATTTGGGCGGAAACTTAAAATTTGGGCCATGGAAGTCACATCATTTTGGTTCATACGCACTATTGTTGGTTGTTGGAGAATTAGTGCGCAGTTGGGATTCACCAATCGGCGTTGAAGTTGCAGTTGGATGGCAATCGTGTGTTGGAGCTGCGTGTTTAATTTATTGTAAATGCTGTAACTGCAATTGTGTGCTTGTCTAACTGTTCATTGTTTGTTGCGCGCTCGGCTGACCGACAGTGAAGTCTGTTCGCTCAGTTTAAACTACTCTGGTAAAACGCTTAGTTTTGTTTCAGCTGTGTTTCATAAACAGTGTTCAACGATCAACCGCTATTGAAGTTTGCAGCTCAAACTGTGAGAACAAGTGTCTGCGCCGATCATCTTCCGTTTCCGCTGCGCAATCATTTCTGCAGGGCAGTGTTTTTCAACCTTTTTGCTTGCAGCGGAACCCTTGGCACATATTTACGTTTCTCATAGAGTCCCTGATCCGGCCCTAGCAGGTACGGGGCCGCGGGCTCCTCTAAGCGGTGGTGGTATGACGTCTTTGTGCTCAGTCAACCGCGGTACGACCTGTTTATGAAGATGTTTCAGCAGAATATAATTACAGTATATGAATATCAAAAAGACGACAATAAACCGTATGCAGCTGTGGTGGACATTAAACAGTGTACCTCTACCTAGTACCACTCGTAATTAAGCCGAAAATTGTGCAATGGAGATCCGAGCGGAGAGAGTAAGTGCAAAGTTATGTCAATCAAATCGAACTAGCAAGTGAATCGAATTAACAAAGCAATAATTACGTTACTCTTGTTGAACTGCATTTTCGTTCCAAGAGCAACTGAAAACTGATAACATGAACTGATTAACTTTCTCATTTTTGGTAACCACAAGCGCAGAGGCGTTCTTAGTAACGTTTGGACGCACGATCAGCTATCTGCTTTTAGGACGCATGACATGAAAAGAACCAGGTTTCACAAAAGAGGAGCCCGCCCAAAGTTACCAATTTTATAGTTATTCTTAAACGCTTGGACTCGGAATGCAAACTGTTCTTTATGAATTAGAAAAGTATTGTACAAAAATTTTGCAACTACCACGTCACAGATGTGGAAACACTTATCACACGCATTATCTAATGCGCACAGTTGATTGATGAAATTAGAAGCATATCGCCGCCCGCCTAATATAATAATAAACTGGAACGAGTGTGCTGGATGACATTCACAATTTTTACCTTGCCTAGTTAAGCTGCAGGGCAGCTTCAAGTGTCCTTTACGCTCATGAGCCAGTACTTTGAAGTAGTGGTTTTCTACCTACTTACGCTCGCATATAGGCAAAACGATAAAAATTGGTGAGGCGACAAATGATAAAAATACATGCACAACCGACAAATAACGCGGAATTTTGTGGACAAAAAAAAAACAACGAAATTTTAACATTTTGAGAACCGGGGTACGATATATTCGTACTTTGATTTCAGCCTAAAACAGCAGTTTTCGGTTGCCTTACCAACGCCCTAGCTCCTCCGTCGATTGCGCT
>JGI24158J21664_10015070_pt1 | contig 10101 bp, 3 predicted proteins | sample Ectturendosymbi3_FD_21664 | JGI IMG/M metagenome (IMG submission 21664) | reverse complement strand
GCCGACCAATATTTTCTTACATTTCAGGACTCAAATCTTGATTTCTTTTATTTCCAGACATGAACTAAAATATAAAATATATTTGATCTTTTTTGAGAATACTGAGCATTTTCATTGGATTTCATCTAAGTGAGCGTTTAATTTGTGTAAAACTATTCGCCTTCATACCACAGTAGACTCTGGTTAATGCATCCACGGTTAATACAACCAACTGCTGATTACATCCAAATCGCTTGGGACGGAATCTTCGTAACAATTTCCCATTATAAAAACTTCTGTTAATACATCCATCCACCGCTTAATCCAAGGGTTCTCAAGGGTTCTCAACGTTTTTCCCGCCCTGGAATACTTACCTTAGTGTTTTGTCACGTTAATACTTACGTCGGGTGTACATTGCCTGGTTTTCAAAAATAAAATAATACACTTTCCTTCAACTGCAGTTTATCACAAAAACTACACTGAAAATATAAGTCTCACTGAGCAATTTGAGCGCTTAAAAAGTTACTTTACTCTAATATCATACGATTTTTGATGCAAAGTAAGTAGACCAAACATAGCGAAGGTGTCAGGCATGCCTAAAATTCAATAGCTCATAAAAAACTAAGGGCGTAAACAACTTCTCCATTTGTATACTGCTAACACGACCATAGAAGCATGCCCTGAGTGAGTTTCAGCTTTTTACAGGATCTGCCCCCATAAACCATATAGTGGGGTTATGCGTACCCCACCACCTCACACTAATACTTTCGTCGGGTCAGCGTGACCCGAATTCGTGACAAACTCGCTCCCTTGCAAAATCTAGAAGAGCGTGGATGACAGCAATCGCACCTATTACTAGTCACACAAAAAATGAAGCTACTGAAGAGTTGAAAGCGCCGACTTCCTCTTACGTAGTTTCACGTGAATGAACTCATTTGACCCGGATCTGCCTGACCCACGTAAGTATTCCAGGGTTAAGTACCCCCGAGTCATAAAACAATCAACCCGAACCTCCAGGTTAGCAGGCAAAGCTGTGGATTTCACATTGTTGCATTACAACAACACAAGATCAGGCAAAAGCTACACGGAGTTTTCAATCGGCACGCATGTAAAAAATTGTAAAAATTCAATGAAGTTTTTAAAAGACTTAAAAAGTTTTGATTAAGCCCATTTCCTCAGTAGCTTATTTTTTGAAGAGTTCTTTCAGGTAGTACTGCCCAAATCTGCATAGGTTATGTGGTTTTTGAGTAAGGGGGGATGTTTGGACTGATTTAGCAGTGGTCACTTCTGGCCGGTAACCAGCTTGTGACACCAGCAGGGGTGAAGAGTTTTTTGAGAGGGGCCCAAATTTTTTGAACTGTGTTTAATAGTTTTAAGCTATGTCCAAGACATTTGTCCAAGGCGCTTCGCCTACCATGGCCCCCCTGGTTATGGGCCTGAGTCACTTCCTGAGTCACAAAATGGCAAACATCACTAATGTAACCGGAGCCATATTTGGCATACAAAAGCGAAACCGACCTTTGTCAGGTAACAATGACATTTTTGGCGAAAACAAGTTTGACCCTTAGATCGAAGACCAAGCTCTGTAAATGCGATTCTTAAGTGAGTTCGTTCTCAAAACATGCTGCTTCGACAGCCTGATTCATGTCAAGCCTCTTGTGATGTTATTCAGACCTGTCAAAACTTCAAAACATCGCCGTTTTACGAGATGATGCATTTCCTGAAATAGACTTTTGTAAAGGTTTTGGCATTTCGTAAGGCCTTCGAAGTACTCAGTACTGTGCCTGCACGAAAGGGAAGATGTTGGGCTTTGAACTACAAACCCTGTGCCTTTTATATTCTACATGCGTTCCATGCCAATGGTTTCGACAAGTTAGGAAAACGAAAGGCATTGATGCGCTAAAGCAGCTTTGCATTTGAGTTTCTTTAGACTAATACAACTTGAATCTTAGTCTCTTGTCAGCGACAAAGGTAGATCACTCAAGCACGTCAAGACAGCACTGCTGTCCATGGCAATGCAATTAAACAAAGAGTATTTGCCGAAAGGGCGGTGTACCACATTGTGCATACCGCCTTTTTTCCAATGATAACAAAGTGGCAATGAAAATTCTGTTGTCTGGCAAAAGTGAATGTTGTTATTTATCTTTTTACAGAGATTTACACTTTCAAATCAGTGGCATATGGTGGCATTGTTACTGGGTGTGCGCTGTTTGTGACGTCACACTGTGACGCCAGATTCACGATTCAAATCCAACGTTTTGACGAAGTTTTTTGACACAGTGCATATCATTATACACGCACACTCCTTATTCATTGTTGTGTAACTTAATATGCCATTGCATTGACTCTAAACTATCCATCAGGTTCCAACTTAAAATGCAGGTGCAAAATACACCCAACGCCACGACCAAGCAATCATAACTGCAAAAAAATATCAGACTGCACGTTTAAACCTAGGAGTGAAACACACTCAGCCCTACAACAGCGCAGTTTACATCTGCAAAAACAGTCTGCACGAATGCCTCTTTCAANACGAGCAGTCGAACCNAGGAGTGCGCCTTGAATAGTGCANGCCCTGGTTTGTCAGATATGAGCAACAGGGGAGTGAAATTGACTCAGCCCTGGAACAGCATCGCACAACTGCAGAAATAAGCTGAGGCTGTGCGCGATTGCGTTGTAGATTACGAATTTCGAGCTCTGCAGGTGTGCGCCTGGAATGTCGCACACCCTGGTTTGTCAGATATGAGCAACAGGGAAGTACAATTCACTCAGCCCAGGAACAGCGCAGCTCACAACTGCAAAAGCAGTTTGCGCAAATTTTCTTCGAATACTTAAGCGTTTTTTTCGTGGGCGTGGGGGTGGATTGTGTTTGTTTTTGAAATAATTACTTTTTTGTTGCCTCAAAGTTATTTTCTAGGGCTACATGGGTTTGAATAGTCAAAATCATTTTGTTTTAAATAGTTTGTGACTGTTAGTTTGCCACTGATTACTGTAAACAAATTTTGCCAAAATTGGCCAAGTACACCTGATGTGTAATAAAAACCGGAAAATTTGCCGAAAATAAACAAACTTTCAAGCCCGAACCTCATGTACTTCTATTGCATGCACAACTGCAATTTTCGAACACAATACGGCATGGGACTTGCACAGACTGCCATCAAAGGTTACTTGCGGCATTTCCGTTTTTTCGTGTAGTTTTTGTGTCACTAATTTGCCTACCCCACGCTTTTTTTCGCCGGGGACCTGTGTTTGCTTTATTAATAATAAATTTTTTCGACATTCAACAAGTTACTTTTTGGTCAGATAAGTTCTAAAATGCTTTCTGAATTGTTGTAAAAGCCGTTTCTGCGCCGGAAACGTCCCAGGAAGCCTGGGTGGGGGTGGAAATGCGATATAGACAGGAATAGCAGTGGTTACTGACCTCGTTTTTAAAAAACAGTTACCTGAGAAAGGTTAAAATTCTTGAAATTTGTATCACATTGCTTGTACAAAATCTGAAAATGGATAATTGAAATCCAGAAGTTAATCGAAAAGAAGCTGTATCGAAATAGAGACTCTACTTTTCTGTCATCTATACTGAAAACTGTTCGTCTTTTTATACATCGACTATTTTGCTGATTTCCACTCTTTTCAACAATAAGAAGCTTTGATTCTTCTCGACGCTGTTGCTATTTTATCACTTGAAGTGTAGCACAAAGTTTTTTTTCGTTTTATTGCCCCTTTCAGAATGTCCAGTAAATGTCACTGCCGAAAATGATGGGAAAACATAATATATTGGGCTTAAAACTGCAACGAAGCAAAATCGACTTACTGATTGAGTTGATCAGTTCGGCAAATTCTGAACTACTTTTCTCTCCGTCCATTAGAAAAACACGGAAAATGTTTATAACTACAAGATTTTATCTAATAAGTTTTCATATTTATCAAAAATTAAAACTATGCATTTCATTAAAATATTTTGTCTAGCTGGAGAAGTGCAGTACAGTGAGATAAACGACTTTCACTAGAAACACAGATTTTTGTGTCTTTTAATTTTGCATTTACCAGTTTGTTTTCTCGGTGTAAAATCACGATGTGCCTTATTAGCGGCTGTGTGAGTCCCACCTCAACCGGGCTTTTGCCGATTCTGGCAGACACTGCACCACCAAACATGCGCAGGGAACAGCTTACATATAGACTGTGATGCCAAGCCGCATGCAATAATTACCACCCCTGTTGCAGTTCCATCCCAGACCTCTGGAGCCTCCAACTACAGCGTCTGATGTCGAGTCGCCATGCTGCCACCCTAATAGCCTCTGGGCTTGAGATCAAAAGAACATGGATGAACTCATGGAAGAACTTTACACCCCCCAGTTTTGTGTGAGCCCAAACATCGGCCTTCCACCTGGCTCCAACCTTCCCCGTAGTCTCTGCGTCACCTTTAAACAGGCTCAGAACTGCAGTCGGATGTTTCGGCTCTAACACGTGTCAGTGGGGGCTGAGAGAGACAGCCTCGTGAATATGCGGGGAAGAGAATCAAACAGCACACCACATTATTTTTCATTGCGAGCCCCCCCGGCCACCAAACTCCCTTGACGACTTGGTGCCTCACGGCCCAGAGGATATTTATTGGTTGGGCCAACTTGTAGGGGTCGCTTGAGGGTCGCTGCTCATACGAAAGAAGAAGAGGTATAAAATCGATTCGAATAAATTCACCCTTGTGAACAAGTACTTAGGTGTTTGCAAATCACGGTAACAGCTGAGTTTTAACAATTTGTTTCAAACTTTTGAGTAAGATGTGTGTGGTGACCTTGATTTCGTACGATTAAAAAACTGTTGGAGAAACTTTTAAACCTCTTCGGAATCATTTTCAGAGCTTTTGCTGGAGCGACGGTCCATGACTTGTTCAATCTGCTCTCAGTCGTCGTTCTTCTGCCTCTCGAAGTCATAACTAAAATGTTTGAAAGAATGACCGGGACTATAATGGACAGCCTGCTGCAAAACTACACTGCAGAGCACACCAAACCTCCAGATATGCTAAAGGTGAATGTTTTGTTTCAAAATTGGAACGCACTCTTTGCAAGTTAGGCGATTGTGAATAAATCAGAGAAAGAACTTTTCAACCATTCAAACATGGCTTTTACTTTTTCTGTTAAAGCCGAATAGAAAACATTTTAAATATGAATAAAATTACTATGTTTGTCTGAAATATCCCCCAGCAACCTTCACGTTGGATTTATTTGCAAACCTTTTTTTGCTTTGTGTGGGAAACACATACTTTCAAACAAGACCATTTTCACATATTTTTCCCCAACAGCACGTTTTCTTTGGTATGCGCAAGCGGCACATGGTTTGCTTTAGCTCATCTTTTAAGTCTTGACTCCTGGTTGCGATCTATGAGAGAAGACCCAGCACAGATTTTCAAAAAATGTAATGCTCTTTGCACGCAAATGAGCTATGGGCTGTGTAGAGCAGTTTGGGGTCTCGGTCAAAGCACAGAGATCTACATGATAATAAGGTGCTTGTAGTGTAATGCGGGAGAGCAACAGAGAGGATAAACTCTCAAACAAAGAGTATAAGACCAGCTTGAGCAGCAGCAAGCATTGCAAAGAAAGCTATATTATTTTTTCAACAGAAGCATTTTGCTTGTTGAACATTTCTTCAACATATGATTCATCGCAAAATACGTCCCAAAGCAAGAAATAAACTTTGCTTTGTCGGTGCGCAGCATTTTTGGTCAGGAATTTTTCTGTTGTAGAATGGCAAACAAAATTTTCTTTGTGAAAAAAAAACGATGTGGCACGAGGTAGACTGTGTAAATATTTCTGAAGTAAACTCATTGCAGTCGCAAGAGGACTGATTTTCAAATTGACGCTGAAAAGACCGTAGATCTTGGGCTGTCTTTTGAATTTGCACTAAGAGGAAACCACTGTATTGGCATGAGGAATAGACGATAGAAAAAAACAAAAACAGAAACCTTTGTGATTTGCTAACTTCATTGCATCACGCCAACAACGAGTAATGATGCCACAACAAATAATTTTACAAATCGAGAAACAGGGTAGGTGCTGCTTTGGTGTGTGAAATGTTTGCAGAGGGAAGTTTTAATCTAATGTTGACCTGAACTGAAAAGTTCTTTGCCCTTCCACAATGATTTAATATTCCAGCTCAACGAATGTTCCTCTGTGCCACATCGCTTGCGCCCGCATTGTAAAATCACATGCATTGCGTGAAGTTTTGAAGAATTTGAAAGATTAATGCGCATGAAGGCCTGTTACCAGCAGAACTGAATAAGTGCTGAAAAGGAATCGCATGCGGGTCAGCAGGGGACAAGGTCATGAAAATAACAGGGAGAAGTTTAAAATGCCTGCGAAAATCAAACAGGAATATACAGGCAAACTCAGGAAGGTAGAAAAGGGAAAATCCACATGCTGATGTGTTCGACACAAAACAGGCCCACTGACAAATGGAACGTTTTCTTAGTCTTCCCAGTTTTATGTTCAGTAAAAGTAGACAAACTTTGTGACAATCTTGATCTAAAGCAGCAGCAGCACCAAATGTAGACGAGACTTGTCGTATGTAGCAGGTCTACCTCTGCGAGAAGCCAATAAGAACCACTTACTTTAGTTTACTTTGACTGACCATTGTTGCTACCGATGCTGACAAAACAGTTTTCGGAACCTTTTGTCATGAAAAGATGTTGCGTTCAGTACATTCAGATGTGCCACGTTGACAGAACAACTGAATTACGGCCGTTCAAACCAGTGTGGGTTTGTTATACCACCAGCTTTTATTAGCGCAAGCAGCAAAATAGTAGTTACGAGCTATGCACAATTATTTGTCGTTGTGCGACAAGTGGGCTTTGTTCAGAGCTTTTGTGACAAAACAACTTTCACATAATCGCCGCCGCAGGTCATTTCCCAAAATAACAAAAGTAAAGACTTTTCAGTGTCAGATGCAACAGTTGCACTTTGCACGAATCGTGTTCTGAAATAGGTCTGGATAAAATAAGTTAAATAAGAGTCAAGATACGGCATTACGATGTTGATGATTGTGATGGTAATGGTTTTGTTAGATAAAATCATGTGACAGCCTACCGTATTTATGAAAGTTGTAAAAATATCATAACGATTTTCAAATTATCCACGATATCTTTAAATCGCGTACTAGTAAGTCTGTCAAAACTAAAGAAACTTTTTGAAGAATCCAGAGTAACAAACCTTATTCAATTTTCACATGAGCTTGTCCTTAATTTTCAACAATCATAACTTATTTTCGAAAGTTTCCATAAGTTGCGTTTCATTTGTCACCAAATAACAAAGAAATGCCCCTATAACTCCATTTCTTAATTTCGATTTTCCCTGTTTTCCTACTTTTGTTTCAAAATAATACGAGAAAAGACTTATGGACTCATTTTTGCCCTCTATTTCAGAATCATCACAAAAATAAAATTGCTTTAGCGGGTTGGTTTAATCAACGTATTTACCATTACGTGCGTCTAGGGGAGTTTGCGAAAAGACAAATATGTGGAAATTTCGAGAGTTATTCCTGTACATGTCAAAACATCGAAAGGTCAAATAGGAGTCTTTAAGAACACTAGCTTCACAACCAAGTAAATAACTTTAGCGATTTGTGCAAGCCTACGCTTAGCACACCGCTTCATGCTGCATAACGTGTTCATGGGAACAACACTGCGTACAGGTGTTTTCCATTGCAAAGTCGAACTTTTTCACCTTTAGGCTATCACACACATAGTAGGCTTGATCTTGTAATGCCTACAGCAGTGAGTGAGAAGACCGTGCTTTTTTCTTTCATACATGTATTTCATCGCCACGTGCACCGCAGTGCACATGACTCAAACGCTGCTGGAAAATCCCACTTAGACAAAAAGTACGTGGCAACTTCAGGACAACAGAGCCTTACGAAAAGGCACGAAGTTGCTGAATGCGACAAGTTTCTGCTTAGGAATTTTCTGCTTTGCACAGCTTTGTAGGTTATGGAAAATCCCAAAAATAAGATTTAAAGTCCAAATGTGGGCGTGCAAATTTGAATCGGAAGCAAAATGGGAAAGACAAAACTGGGTGACAAGAAACCTTTAACGAAAACTCTGTCTGATCATTCCAAATACGTCATTGTGCTGTAGAAGCCAACTGCTTCAAAGAAAACGCTAACGATGGTGACTAATTTCAGTTTGATACCTTGAAGTACTTTTGCGACTAATAGCTTGAAGCAAAACGTGAGGCAGCAATCATCCTATTTCTCAGCTGCTAATGTACATACGAACGTCTCAACTAACATTTCAAAGTAGTTTGCAATACTCGTCTAAGTTGTTATTAGCGGATAATTAACTTCCTTTCTTCCGCACAGGTCATCACCAATCCTCTGACAAAGAAAATAATACAGGTGAACAAAATCGTAATCAAGGATGTGGCCAAAGGCAAGAACGTCTCGGCGGACACCAGCATGATCAAGGTATAATCTCGAGAAAGGTTTAAAATGTCTTCTTCTGCAAATATGATTAGTAAGAACAATAAATGTTTACTTTCAACAAGTGGTTCTTAACCTTTACTAACCCGGCGAACACCTACAGTACGTTATTCTTCAAACTTGTTTCGAACCCCGTTTTGTTGCACAGTGATAGCAGGAAACAAATGGAAACAAGAACATGAAAACAGGTTACTGAAACCAAATCAGCCATCAGTTTAAATTTAATGCATTGTTTTGTAAATGTTTATTTTCTGTTTTCTTTTGGCAAGAATCTGGAAAATTCGTGAATTTGCTTCAAAAAGGAAAATCTTCATTCCACACGCCATTTTCACAAGGAAGCCTGTTCTGTTTTATGTTTTAACATCCGCCAGTATAGAAAACCATGCTCGCATTGATATGCTGTCACGAACAACGAGAGAAATTTGAGGGTAAAATTAGTGGTATGGCGATACCTTTCCATCTGGTGGCACCAAAGTGTGCAAAGATTTGTTGTGCTGAAGGTATGCTTTGAAATCTCACTTTCCTGAAGCTCAATGATGCCACATATGTGTCGATTATTTCTATCTGCAGTTATTAAGTCAAAACAATGGCAGCTTTATCCATACTGGATACTGCCGTCGGTCATGGAAGTAGTACTCAAAATATCTTTTCAATTTCTGCAAAATCTTTCAGATGATTTAGGGAATCAAAGATATTGACCAAGTAAGCCAAGCTGACAGGAGAACTTGACTCTTCGAAGTGTTTTAAATACTGGTGGTTGAATCATGTAGAAAATGGGATAGTTCAGTACACAAACAAAAATCACGACTTGGGGCCATTTTATATGACCTAAAAAGGTTGATAATATGACTTTATTTTTCAGAGAATATGACTTATATGACAAAAGAAAAATGACTGAGCTGGAACTTACAACTACTGTACAAAAACATTCCCATCGAAAATAGGCATAAGGCAGTGGTTTTCAACCTGGGGTCACGACCCCAATAGATGGATCGTTAACCGTTTTTGGAAGGTCGCGAGCAGTAGCGGACACAGGCTAATTTGGTGGGGGCGGTATGCGATACCGATTTGCAATGAACCCAATGCTTCACAGGACCATATTGCGTAAATCAATCACTTTCGCATGAGTACATTTACGAGAAAACAAGTCCAAGCTTGGTTTAGTTAGAAGCACGAGTGATACAACTGATCAAACTTTAATACAGCACCGCTACGGAATCAACACGCAATGTGGCACATAACAACGATCTGATGACGTAGTCACCGTCGGCTCAGGTACATTGAGGACTTGAGATAAACAGTTCAGGTGACGACAAAATACTTATTCTCATTGCAGGTTTACGTTTGTTACAGCACAATTACCGGTGGCAGTAGCCAGCATAGTGTTTTTGACTTGAATGTTGCAGCAGGTGAGGGTAGTCACTTCGATGAGGTTTAGATCGGTGCTCTTCAAATGGGGAACCTTACAGTTCTTAATTGTTGTTTGGAATAGTCTGCAACACTCATAGTAATTTGTGTAAAATATTTGTTATTGCAGGTAATTTTGATGAAATACGAACAAGAAGCGGGTTGATTCTGCTTATTTTGCAACCGAAATTAAGAGAACGGAAAGAAACAGACAATTCGTAATGAGTGAAAGCACGAAAGTAACGAAAA
>JGI24158J21664_10015069_pt1 | contig 10102 bp, 4 predicted proteins | sample Ectturendosymbi3_FD_21664 | JGI IMG/M metagenome (IMG submission 21664) | reverse complement strand
TTGCTCTAATGTTCGCTAACGATTGGCTTACTGCATGCGATGGCTTTTATGACGCTTCTGCTTGTTGGCTGAGTCATATGAAACAATAAACCATTACCATAAACCATTACCATTCATCGCTATCAGCAGAGCCGAGCACAATGTTAAGTTGCTTCGAAGCAAATAAGCAACTATAGGCCTAGAACTCAAGAATAAATCTTTCAATACAAAGTACCTAGTTCAGAGCATTCACAATGAAACTGAAACATTTACGAAAAAGGTTTTAAGAAGAACCTTTCTACAACATCCTGTTACGAAAGTTTTGCTGAAATATGAAATTAAAAATAACGAAAACATGCATTTGTAGATCAAGAGATTCATTCGATATTATTTTGGTATTATTCAAAATAACAGAAATTTGGTTTTCCAACCACATGCTATAAATTATTCCAACTATTGGCTTAAACTTTACAAACGCATTCCTAGGTTTTGGTTGACGGTGGGGGACAACAAGCCAACAAATTTACCGACCAAAAGATCAAAAAATGCTCTTTACTTATTTCCAACACGATAGCAATAATTGAGAATGAATCCCTCCCATTGGACGTCAACCTCGAAGTCAAGCCAGTAACCGCTTCAATGCAGCATTCACAAACCGTGAGGTTTGACAGAATCCACAAGATGATTTCACCTTCAGTTGGCAAGTTTCTGTCCTTCCGTAAAATGATAAGATGCTTTGAGGTAACATATCATTGGAAGTAGTTTGGGAAACCTTGAGATACCAAACGATTGGGAGATAGGAAAATAATGTACACTAAACTGCTTAAAGACTAGGCCTACTACTCACAAGTAATCCGATAAGCAATGCAATTGTTTTCATGTTAATATTGCATTTTCAGCGTTCACATGAGCAAACCCAAAACATGTGTTAAAGGTTTGTAGCAGAACCGTCGCCAGAAAGTCGTCAACATGGGGGCTTTCCTTTTGTGAGGAGGGGATTTACTTTTGAGCAGGTGGGGCTTGACATTAAAATTTGACAAAAATTCCATTGATGTATAGTATTTCAAATTTCAATTTGGGGGGATTGGAGCTTTGTTTGGGGGGGCTAAGCCCACCAAAGCCCCCTCGTGGCGACGGGACTGGTTTGTAGTGCAAATGAACTACGGCTTTTGTGATGGAAGTGGTGTTTTAAATAAATTCATCCAATAGTGTCAGAGAATGTGCCTAGTTAGCATAGAAGAAAATGGCAAAAAAGCAACTATTTTTCTATGGAGAATATAAAACTGGGGTCGGCAACCTTTACCGAGTCGCGCGCCAAAACAAACTCTGCAAGGTATGGCGGGCCGTACTAATTTTCCTCCAATAATTCCGTTCCTTTTGCTGTTCCTAAATCTTGGGAATTTTAATCAGATTAACTCCTGATTTTCAGTTCGTTACGAAAGCCTAAAATGCGACATAGTGCACATTTATAACACAATGCGGAGAGCAGATTCACAAAACATAATACCACAGGCTGGCCATATATAGTTACTACAATTTGGTAAAGGGGCTTCGGAGCGGATCCGGCCAGCAGCAGGCCGCAGGTTGCCGACCCTGATACAGAACGACCTGAAACGCGAACAGCGGTTTCTTCCAATTTTAATGAATTTTGGTTTAAATTCGTTGCTCTGCGACGGCCGAACGTTTTCAAGGTCGGAAACCGTTTATCCCGGAAACTTTGAAACAGTCACCGCTTCTGATGTCGGCTGTGACTCACTAAGGGGTTTCGTGGAAAAAGCATCTACATCGTGTGAAGTTGGGCGGAATTTCCGTAATATTTCACTGGACCTAACGTGAAGAGAAAAGAAGTCATCGATTGTTGTGCAGAGCGGAGGAATTTCCTAAAAATGCCAGCAACGCTGTGGAACTATCATCGCCGTACATGAATCCGGATTAGTTTCATCCCGCAATCAGGACTGACCCAAAACCTTTAAGTTGTTGTTTTGACCACGGAAGTAAATTCACTTCCCTGAAAACCGACGAAATATGATCTGATTAGCTCGACTTAGACGAATTCCGTTCAGCGGCCGCCTTCTCTGCCTCGCGCGCTGCTTCGTGAATGCAGGTTCGGAGCGACTAAAATAAACCATCAAGCGCAGCATGTTTCGTTCACTTGGCGCTGCAAGGCCAATCGAACAACAACAAAGCCGGGAAAGCTTTGATAAGTCGCTGCTTCCGCGGCGCAGGCGGACGCGCAATCAAACTCGTGATGTGAGGTCAGAAGGACTTCCTCGGCAACGCGCTGAGTGGCTGCGCAGCAAGGTCGAAACGACTGCATCGACTCTGAGGCTGCTGTCGTGAAGCAGGAAGTCTCTGCGTCCAGACAATGAAAGCGGAACAGTTGCAGTTTTGTGTCGATGGTCAAATTTTCAAACCTAAGTTTTATAGACCTGGCCTTCGCTAAGCCAAACCCAGCTTAAAATTCAGTAAAGACTGAGTCAAGAAACTGCATGCTGACCTGTTAATAACTGGTGCATTTAACACCAAATCAACGTTTTCAACAACGACAAACGTATGATTGATCCGAGCTTTGTGTTTCTCCGAGAAACAACACATGGAAATCGTCCCTACAAATTGCACGCCTTGTTACTTCACAATTAAACCTATAGAAAGCACAACGCGCCTGGTGGGAACGGGGGTGTGGTGGGGCGGGAACGGCGTTCCCACATCTTTCCCATGTTTTGCGTTAAAATGAGTTTGAAGCTGTTTTGAAACGCCAATTTTTTTGTATGTGTTCCCAGACCTTTTTTGTTAGAACTACATTCCTGGTTGGGAGGTTGTGAACGCGCAACGACGGTAGTAACCTTCTAGTGCTGAATGACGTCATCGAGCAAACCCAATAATTGAAAAAATATGTGCAGCTTGTCTGCATCATTTGCTGACGTCGATTATGCGTTAGCATATTTTTGCCAAGTCATCTTATCAGCGCCACAGGGCTTAAAGTATTTCAAATGGTTTTCGCCATACGTCACAATGAAAACTACAAATACATTAGTCACAAACAAGCACGGTTGCGGAGTCGGAGGTAAAATATCCGACTTTCCAAAATTTCCAACATCGATTTAAAATAAACGGAATGAAGTCTAGCTGTTAAAATTAATGGAAATCGTCAACAGCGGCAGAAAAGTGGAGGCGCCATGTCAAGGAAGCGAAGTGGAAATATCAGCTGGCACCTTCGTATCGTCATTGAAACAGAAAGTCGCGGCCCTGAAGTTTTCCTTCCCTCAACGTAATACTGTGAAGTTATTGCGCCAAGGCCGGCATGCAGGGGGGGCAAACGGGCAATTGCCCCGCTAAATTATGAAGAACATCTTTAGTCGTACGGTACAAGCTACGATCATTTCCCCCCCCAACGAAAATAGTACAAAAGTTACAATAATTTTGTCCCTCCCGGAAATATAAGCTGGTTGCGTCATCCACACGGCCGGGCATCAAACTTGCAATGCAAGAATTTGCTCCAAGAAAGGCCGCGTCTCATCGCAGCCTATGCTTTATTCGCTTCGGTTTTTGCGCATGGATATTTCCATTACGATAATGTGCAGTGATGTGCGGCTATAAACGCGCACCGCGTGAAATACCAGGATCCATTCTAAGTTTAAAAAATCCAACGTAACTCAATAACGTTTATTTGCAGCGACATCAATCTTGCAAGGCGCACACCGTTTCTCTGCCGGCACTGCTTGGTGTCGGTGTCGATGTGGCTGAGTATAAATTAAACTGCACACAAATACTTGGATACAAATGTAAAGTAGAACAAAGATAAGCGAGCACGTGAACTGACGTGATTCATGAAACACATGGGCATCAAACTTGGCTTAATTGTGCAGGACCCCAGTGTTGTGGGTAAATCCCCTCAACAGCAACCGACTATAGAATCCGCAGCGCTGGGTCGCTTTCCAGCACTTGGAATAAACACAAACGAAGTCATCGTCATGATCGCTACAGCCAGAAAAGCTGTGCAAAGAAACTACACCAAAACGTAAGAACAGTTTTTCAGACAACTTCAGTCCGATCCAAAGTCAACTGAATCGCCCAACAATTGCTTGACACAAGTTTTCTGCGAAATAAGCCAGGCATAGAAAAGAAGCAGCACTTTCATCTGCCCTGTGCGACATGAGACAACTCGTCTCAACTTTAAAGCAAAACGTTACTGATAACTCAGAGATTAAAACAAAAAGGGAACAGTTGGCAAAGTGGCGATGATTACATGTTTCTGGCGCAGGGCTAAATTGATTGACGTCACAATCGCAGTGTTAGGATCTCTAGGAATTCGAGGTTTGTAAATTGAATGACGTGAATCGCGGTAGGATCACGTGATTTGCTTTGAACAACGTCACAAAGCAGAGCAGTCGCAGCGTTTCGGAAAGAAAACTGAAAAGGAACTTTTCACCACAAATGTTAGTGGTGCAAAAGTACAACACAGTGCAGGACAAGTCGTCAGAGTTGTTCGATAACATTTCTGACACAGGTTAAGTGTGTTGCTAAAGCACACGAAACGACGGTTGTTCTTCTCCGCATTTGCCATGTTTCATTGCTACCACGTGTCAAGGGGGACGCAATGCCTCCCCCTGCTTTTATGTTGAAACAAACACTTTCGCTTTACATCAAGTTCTGTCAACAACAGCCACGAAAAACATTTCGGCGTATTATGTTAATCAGGTCCCCAACAAGGGGGGGGGGACCGGGCTATTGCACCACTCAAAATTTCTTAAACATGTTTAGTTGTTAGGCACAACAACAAATTACAATCATTTTGTACCCCCTACCGAGAATATCAGCTGGTTGCGCCCTGATGTTGATGAATAGTTTTAACGAGTCTTTCGCGGAACCACGTGTTGAAAAGCGACGCCGGCGATCCTTCCCCCCATCCCCCCACCCAAGCACATTGAGATGAATTTCCAGCACGACGACGTTCTATTGCACAAACAGTTGCCACGAACTGACGTTTGACGGTGATCAGAAAACAAACCAACCGCAGTCATTGAAGCAAAACACAGGGGCGAGATCAGACTGGCAAAGAAACTGGACAGTTCGCAATGTAAACATTTCCTCGTACCTCGCAACAGCTGTGACGCAAGCGAAGCGAAAAACGATTACGTGAAGAAAATCTGACGTCAATAGCGCAAGAGTGTCATCATATATTTACGTATTCACACCTGTCGGGTGTTCCGTTATTGCACTGATAGAAGAAACGCACGCAGCAGGAGCGGAAAGCAATAGTTTTGTGTGTAGGGCGCGAACGTACAAAATACTTAAAGCATAAACGAGACACAAAAAAACGAACTGTTCATGAATCTTGAGCGGCGAACGCCAGGACTTCTCACATCCGGTGGCTTGGCGCAACGCCAGTGAACTGCGATGTTAAGGTTTCGTAAATACATGACCGCGACAATGCGCCACACACACATCCCCACGAAGTGTTTCCTGCAACAGGAGGTCAACAAGCATCGGCAGCAGACGCTGCTCACGAGTTTTGTGTCTCGCGCCCACGTTTAACGCGCACAAGCTTGAGCAAGGAGTGGGGGGTGGCTTGATTCGCAGGTGGCGGCGGATTCTGAATTTGGCAGGAGCCGGATGTGGAGCTGATGGTTGGACGATTCGGGCAAAGACGTGGAAATCATGAATTGGCTTTTTTGAGATAATTCGAACAAGGGCAGCGAGCCGAGTTAAAAGCTAACCGGGCAGTAGTCTGTGGTTTGCCCGTGCTTGACGGAGAGGCTGCAGGACTTGGAGCGAAGATAATTTTGAAAAGTACTGCATTATCCGACAAAGTATGGCCAACCATTTCACAGGCGCTGATATAAAGAACACATCAAACTAATCTCGTTCGACAAACGTTCGAAAAAGTTGCAGAACAACAGAATCTGCTACGTCATTTTGATTGGGACGCGACATAAATCCAATCACTGCAATTACAAACGCAACAAAACACTGCGGAAGCGCGCGAGGGTGCAGGCTGTGGTACATTCGGTGCAGGCTGTGGTACATTCGGGAGTTTGTATGATATTGCAACACGCTGGAAAACTGCACGGCGAAGTTTCAGTCAAGCGAAATCCTTCTGCGATACTTCTTTTCATACTTTTCGCGCAGCTTCATGCTGGTTGAGTTTAGATCACTCGCTGACTGGGCAAGTTCACTTGTGGCATCCTGCAGCTTACTCACTTTCTCACTCCTTTCTTGACCACCTTTTCGCAGCCATTCCAATGCTGTTTTTTTATCAACCTTTTCTTTCTTTGTTTGCGCAGTACCACTACTGGTCACATCTTCACTGCTTACTTTGTCAGAACTTTGTCTGGACACGGACGTGAGGACTGCTCGCTTGACTTTCCTGCTTTTGATTCCGCCTTCATCGGTTGTGCTTCCGTCCTCGGATGAGCCCTTCCGCTCTTCCCTTTCATCTGGAGATTGAAACGAAGGAATGGGGAGGTGCTTCGCCGCTCTGGTGTCGCCTCTACGAATTGTTTTTTTAAAAACCGCCGGTGCTTCAACCCATTCCTGACTGGAGCTGGACACGCTGCTCAAAAACGCTCTGGTTTCAAGAACTTCTGGCGGTCTCGCATTGGTTGCTGCCGGGTCATGCATCACGAGTTCCACATCAGTGGTCGAGCTGGTCTTCAAGTCAAGGTTTAAGGCGGAACAGTCAATGACGTATTCGCCAAGAAGGACATCTCTCTGATGCTTGAAAACATGATAAAGACGAAAACGGACAAAAGTGGATGTGAATTCTGAAGCAGGAATGTCATGGAGGCGTTCTTTATGGAACCTCAACGATCCACCAAGACCCTCGGCAACTTCATACTTATTGCTATGACCCCTAACTTCTGAGGGCAACACTTTTGTTCGCAGCTGTACGATTGCTTTGTCATCAAGGCCACTAGATTCCACTGACGCCAACTTGCTCAGCACGTCGAAAACATTCCGAGCTTCTAAAGCAAATATCTTCACTACTCCACTTGGGTTAATAATGTTGAAAGCAATTCTGAGCCACACTGCAGTTTCTTCGGTAGCGGTGATCTCATCAACGCTGTATTTTTTTGACATCATGTAGTAACGCCTGGCCCTAGAAGATCTCGATATACTATGGCTGTTTTCCTGCTGTGACACACTAGGATTTTCATTGACCACAGGATGTACTTCACCTTCATTCTTACCAACGGAGGGTTGGGAAGTCCCAGGAGGTTCGGTTTCAGGCAAAGCGTCATGCCCTTCCTTGTTTGATATAAGACGACTTTTTTCATCGTCTTCTTTACCATCTTCACAAATCAAACAAGTGAAACAGCAACAAGTTACCTTCATGGCCAATCACTTTTCTGTGCAGCAATAGTTAAGAAGCTCATTTTCCATCATTGTAACAATTATTTTGCTTTATTTTGTTCAAATAGCTAGTTGAACAAAAAAGCACACATTTTTGAAAGGTTTAGGTGTCAACACCAAAACTCCACCTGTCACCTGTCATATACCTGGAAGAAGATAAGAGCACTTCAGTTTAAGTTTAAATTTAACTGTACACTGCAGGCCAGTTATCATGCTGGCAAACATTCTTAGACATTCATATTTTTCCAATGATCAGGATCAACACAACGTGAATACTAAGAAGCACAAAGTAAACACAAAAAGCACAAACTGTAAACCAGACATCTACACATTTAGTATTTAGGCAGTTAAAGAACAAATGATGAAATTCAAACATAGGGGTGAATAGTGATACATTAGTTAAATTGTTTAGTAAATATGCCAATGGAACCAAAGTCTTGGATGAATCACAAACTTTTTATTCTATTTAGTGAAATGAACAAAACTGTTTTCTAATAAATGAACATTTTACAACATAAGCACAATATTATGCAAGACTTTAAAATTCTGCTTTCTCATCTTTGCTGACTACAATCCTGGATAAGCCAATTGGGGTAAAAAACGAAATTTTTAGGTTTACATCATCCCTAAAACAAAGCAGGGTATTTTGTTGGACTTTTGATCAAAGATAGCCCCTATGTCAAAGCATATTGTTCCAATGAATTTTTTGCTTAACCAGGCGAATGGTATCCAGACTACAGCCACCTGGACAACTGCCAATAATTGCCACCTAGACAACTGCCACCCCAGGGGTGTTGTGGGACGGGAACACATTTCCACACTTTTTTAATGGTTGAAAACCTTTGTGTTATGATAGTATTGCTTCAACATACTTCACCAAAAGTGAATTGAAACGTTGCTGTTGGCTCCATGCAACTTACAGATCGAAAGCTAAGGTACAAATTCACAGAAAGTAAAATGAAAAGTAGAAAAGGCATTTCATGACTGAGCGCTATGAATGCAATAATGCGTATAAGACATTTTGCTGTGAAAATTTTGAACATGCCCAATATAAAATTGCCCTTTGCAAGGACTTAAGAATGTTTGTGAAGGTGTAATGATATTGACATGACTTTCTTCACCAAAAAGATTCAAAGCTTAACTTGTTTACTTGATGTGGTCAGAAGATGAGGAAACATTTTTTATTCACTACATCCTTGTGAAGTTAAAGAAAATGTCAATAAAGGCATAAAATCAACATGCCGTAGGTGGCAGTTGCACTGGTGGCAATCGTTCTAGGTGGCAGTTGCCCTGGTGGCAATCGTTCTAGGTGGCAGTTGCACTGGTGGCAATCGTTCTAGGTGGCAGTTGCACTGGTGGCAATCGTTCTAGGTGGCAGTTGCACTGGTGGCAATCGTTCTAGGTGGCAGTTGCCCTGGTGGCAATCGTTCTAGGTGGCAGTTGCCCTGGTGGCAATCGTTCTAGGTGGCAGTTGCCCTGGGGGCATACGCATAGCCAGAGGGGGCCTAGGAGGTCATTCTCCCCCAAATGTTTAGAACATATAGCCATTTTATGCTTTCACAGGCAGTATCCCAAACAGGATAGTGTTATTTGCCAAAAAAACAAAAATTTTGGGCTGGCTACGCTACTGGTCCTGGGTGTCAATTGTCCAGGCGACACTTGTCTAGTGGCAGTTTTCCAGAGAGCTATAGCCCTAGAACCCAGAGGAATGGGCAAAAAAACTTCCTGGGTAAAAAAACACCTCTTATATCCACAGTCAACTGTGTTCTGTACATTGAAGGTCATCAATATTTTTGAGTAAATATTGAACCACAATGTAGACGTGCAATGATATATTATTTATAGCATCCTTTTATGTAACAACCGTAGGTTACAATGGTCACTTCAGTTCATGTAGTCCTGAGGAGGTCATTAGTATTGTATTCCAAACTTGCAGAGGCTGGCAAACTTTTTGGACATGGTTCTCTCATTTCAAAATTTGAAACGAGCTTTCCTATGTTTGCATCGGTAAATATTGGCTGTTCTGGTTCATTAAAACAATACTTAGTGTAGATAATATCCATGCCTTTATCATGGGCCACAACTAGTCCTACTATCAGTTGTACTCTCAATTTCGTGCAAGAAGCACATTTCTACATGTGTAGGTGTTTCATCATCAACATCCTGAAAGGAGACTTTTTGAAGTTGTTCCCAGTAAAAGGAGCCTTGGTAAAAAAAACAGTATAAAATTACTCCTAACCAATTACGTCATCAGCTTTACTATTCTGTGGTACCTGGGAAGCCTTAACTGACTCTTTACTTGGTCAACAAGTTCCTTACCTCATTCTAATAGCTTAACTCTGTTGTTGACTTTCTTTTTTGACATGCTGAATTCTTCTTTTCCTCACTTTCTATTTGTTTTTCAAACTCTTTGTTTGTATACGACTTTCCCATGCATAGATATTTTTCTTTTTTGGGGGATGGAATTTCAAGCTGGCCTGCTTTTTACTTGATGAAAACATCAAGAGATGTTTGTCTAGAGTTGCAAGTGTCAAAGAAGATTACACATGATACCAGATGGAAAAATCTTTGTATTCTTTTTCAATCCCACTAGGATCACTTCAAGAATTGCTTGCAGTGAAAGAAGAATTGTGAATCATTGAGTCCTCACACCCAGAACTTGATGCCGTTACATCTATCATATCCGGGATTGATGATCCATCCTCACCAATGGGAACCATTGCCCAACAATTTCTTGTATGTGACCAACTTAATTTTGTCTACAGCAGTG
>JGI24158J21664_10015068_pt1 | contig 10102 bp, 4 predicted proteins | sample Ectturendosymbi3_FD_21664 | JGI IMG/M metagenome (IMG submission 21664) | reverse complement strand
TTTTGTCTAAGTAGGTTAAAAATTCATCAAACTTAGCTCTACTGCAGCATGGCAGATACACATTAACCAAACACAACTTTGGTTTTTTTATAAACAATCCTAAGCCTATTATCGAGCCATCACAATTTGAAAAAGATGAAGCTTCAAGATTTTTAGATCAAAATATGGCAGTTCCACCATGACAACGGCCGAAAACTAGGACTTCCTTAAAATCATAGTCTGCCCTCCCAAATGCTAAATGTGACACACCTAAACAGGATAAATTATCACGCTGTTGTTTCGCCAAGCCGGTCTCTTGAAGAAAAATAATCTGATGATCATTTAACAAGTCTTGCACATCCAGCGTGGAAGACTTAAAATCCCTACAGTTTTAAGTGACCAGACTGAGATTATTTAATGCCCCTTCCATTTTTCCTCATATTAACAGAGCGAGGTGATTGCACCAAAAAGATTTTTGGATGCCAAACACGAGGTTCGAAACGAGGTTTGAAATCAATTATTTGGGAAAGACGTATTTTCCTATTTCTAATTGTCCCAGCTTGTGTTCTGATTTTTCCATTTCAGTCCTGAGTTTGTTTGCTTTCTCTGCTTTAACGTTTCATCTTTTCAGCAGCAAGCTTTGCTTGCAGATATCAGGACTGAGGATGCGTAATATTACGTGAAATTGATTTCCTATTGAAAAATTTGCCGATCAATTTCTTGCTTGCCCTCATTGTAGAGAAAACGCACTTCAATATAGATACGTGGAAGATTGAACCATGGCAAAAAGATGAAAACAGAGCCCAGTCGGCTTCAATCACAATGACAAATGATCCATAAATATTTTAAATTACACTGCAATTAATTCGTTTTAAAACACCAAATAGCAATTGTTCTTACATTTGTTTCAATACCGTAGTGCAATTACAAATTGTATTGCAATATATCTTAGATTTAATTCATTTTTAACATGCTATAGTTTAATGGTTTGCATCACTTTTGGTATTGCTCCAAACTTTTGTAGCCATCGAGTGATAAATAGCTTGTATTTCAAACTGACATTTTGCATGTGAGTAATCCACAGCGGAAAAACTTGTTCCTAAACCTAAGAACTTTCTCAAACCTAATCTAAACAGTATACTTCAAAACCTAATGCTACTTCAAAACTAAACATTTCTGAACACGAAGCTGCAAAAATANAAACACAAGTGGAAAACGTTCCTCAGCCTTCCGTACAGCACATCGTTGTTTTGTCTTAGCCTTACATNCAGGACGGTATATGCACCATCCCAATCACACACATAACACATTTAGGACATCTTTGGCTGAATCGGTAAAACTGTAACAGGTAAAGTGGCACGTGTTTCACTGGATTTTTTATGCAATTGTACAAACCTTTTTTAAAATGTTTGAAGTAGGTAGCTAGATTAAAAAGTTAACAAATTACAATTAGAATTTTACAAAGCAGAAGTCTCATCGGAAATTAGAATTACATGAAAATATGTAATTATTTACATTCACCTCAGTTACAAATTGTGATTTATCCGACTCAGGCTGCGTTTGAGTGCATCGTTCATTGCTAAAAGTTTCGACACCACTTGGTTTATTGCAAATTAGTTGNTTTNNGAAAGCGTGCAAGCATCGATTTTTGAAAACAGCGTTCGATCCTTAAGACTTTCTACCAAAATTCATTTGTCAATTATTGTTTCGTTNATGAATAATTTATAGATGGTGCCTCGTTGCANNTAAATTGTTTATGTCATTTCACCAAACATATCGCAGAAATATTTTATAGAAAAAAGNTGTTTGATTTCTCTCTGCACTATCATGCTAACATCCATTTCTTAAACTTGGCCGAAAATGTTTTCAGAGTCAATTTGTCAGTTCGAATGTAATCCGCAGCAGCTGCCTAATGCAAATTCAGAATTTGTCCTTGTTGTTTTCTGAGTCTTTTCATCCTTGTTGCACATTATGTTATTCAGAGTTGTGAAATCTCGAGAACTGTCGTTTTACATTTCCTGCTCGTATTGGAACAATGGACCACTCGCCAACATATGTACCAATTTTTAATGTGTCTTCTTCTTGATCACCTTAGAATTTTTCACATTGGCAAACATTATGATCTGCATATCCAGACAAAATAAAATATTCAAATAGGGAAGATTTGCTTTTGTGCTGTTTTTTCGTCATTCAAACTCTTTTTTAAAATTCAGACCATTACTTTTTTACTTGTTTTATTTTCAGGAAAGCTTCTCCTGCCGTTCGAAGAGCTTGGGAGGATTCCCAGGTATCGTTTAATAATTTGCTTTTGACTACCCAGTGGAAAAACACTGCCAGTTAGTAACAATGCACCAAATTTAGTTAACTATGTGGTCACAAGAGCACCCGATTTTCCGATAAAAAAGTGTTATCTATAAACAGCTGTAAGTTATCTCTCCGTGTTTATGGAGAGAAAAATCAAGATTTCACAAAACATTTAAAATGCGATGAAAGGTTACACCTCAACGTCTCTAGAAATAACGTTCTCCAAACATTTTACTGCACGAGAAAAACAACAATTTTGGACGCCTGGTGTTGTACGAGGTATGATGTAACTAAATGCTCTTTTATATTTTAAAGGTTCTGATTTCCTCGAGCTTTCAATGTATATCTGATTGCACTTATTCGCTTCAAGGATTTTTCAAAGGCCATTAGTTTCATTAGACCTTGAACGAACAAGTGGATTGATGAGACAATGCTCAAATAGAACTCCTGTCAATCACGTACTTTCTGGAATTTCGAAACTTGTTTTATGCTGTAGTTGAAATAATATTGTTGACTGATTCAATTCACAAAAAAACGATATCAGCAATGGTACAACACGAAATTGGGCTAGTACGAACCTAGCGATATTTAAAATGCATTTCGGTAGGTGGCCTAATTTATGAGATATCGGTGGATCATAAAGCGCAGATAGTGATTTGTTATTCCGTGGGGCAACATCAAGAGACCGTAGCGACTGAGAATAACAAACAAAAAACAGTGCAAAATTTATGTTGAGTTTTTCAAATCCGCAATGGATTACCCATGACTATCAGTGGTCGCTGTTGTTGAGCGAGTGCAAGACAAATGCACATGCATCTTAAATAACCTTAACGTCATATTGGCTTCATGTAGGAATTTTTTTTTTGTGTGTATTTTTAAATCAATTTTGTAATTTGTCATTGCAATGCGAATTGTATTTTGAAGAAAAGTCTATAGCCTAAAAGACGATAAAATATCCACAGAATGGTGGGTCAGACTTTTTTCATCTACAATGCCTTTGGACTGCAAAATACAAAGTTTGAGGAACTAAGATCCAGTCTTAGCGCACCTTACACTATCGAACGTTCCTGCCGCCTACCAATTACTGTAGCAAAAAGTTCGGGCGTTGTGACTCATGCAAGGCTCCTATTAATGCAATATTATCATATATTAGCGGAAAATTTCGTTCACGCCTAAAGTTATGCATTGATTTCTCTACTGTACGTACTGTACATATAGTTCCTAGTGCAATCTGATGGGTTCTGACCCAAACCACGAAAAATGAAACCGTTAATCCATTGGGGGTGGCAAGGATTTGAGTACCGCAATAGGAAAGAAATGAAGCAAGACAAGCCGCAAAATGCATGTCATTACAATACCAGAGTTTGTTCAGCAACAAATTTTACTTGCCTTAACCTGATTCTTAGTGCTTTGAGTTTGTAATAAAATCGTTATTGCAAACGTATCGGGTTCGAATCATGAAGGCGAATATAGCCTCTCTCAACGAAAGGTCTTTTCAAGATGCCACCAGTCTTAAGTCTGCCGATAAGCAAAAATAATGTCTGCTTTGACTCGTTGCATTTCCAACGCCTAAAATGAGCTGAAAAACAGTTGGAGAACGACGAAAATTTCTACCCTCTTAGATGTCACATTGTTATTACGTACCTAATAACCTGTAAAATTCAATGTATCAAACCTCAGTAAAAAGTTTTTCCTCTTTAATGGGAAGTCAAAATACCTGAGGTTCAGAAACACCAAATGTGCAATTGTGTTATTACATCAAGAGGGCGAGTATACATGAGAATCGCGAATATAGATGAAAAAGGTAACACAGACAAGGGTAAGGAAAGAGGCGGACTGACTCACAAGAAACTCAAGAACTTTCTATTTGCATACAGCTAGGCCAATTTGTTTCAAATAAGGTCAGATTTACGTGAATTTCCACCCTTACCGCAAGTAGGGATTGGTTACGGAGGAAAGATGAAGTTTCTACAGAACAACGTGATATTAGCTTTTTCAGAACTGCAAGTTATCGTAATTAACTTCAAGCTGCTCCCACAAGTTAAGCTACATATTTTAAATCTTTTACTCTTATGTATGCGGTTTGTAAGTTGGCTCCGCGATACGAAGAACGCGAATTTGCTGATACTTTGTGACATATGAAGGTTGTTTCACTACACATAGGTAAATTGATAGAAGTAAAGCACTGCATCTATCAGAAACAAATGTCTGAAACATGCAAATACTTTAGAAATTGAACCAGACGCGAAATAATAAAAATATACCAGCAAAACGAAGAACGTAGAGATCAGTAAACAAACTGAAAGCGGTATGACAAAAAAAAGGAAGGTGGACTTGAAAAACAGGTAAAGTCTTAAAACTAAAGTAAGGTTTCGAAATCGAAAACGAAACTAGCATAAGACCAAACTACAAAACCAAACTTTATAGTAAATATAAATGTGAAAAAAATAAAGCAAAATCGCTTGAGTTTAGCAAAATCGTTCCATTCAAGTTCACAGAGCTTTGTACGGCATGCATCCACAGATCAACCACAATATTCACACTGTGCTCTGCGACTATCGTTTCGTATGATTTCACCTTCAAGTTACAAAAGAAGCTGTAATGTTTTGTATCGTATTTTATGACGTAACATTTATTTAAATATAACTTTTACCTGATGTTGTCTTCCTGTGCTTGAAATTAATAATCCAGCCAAAAGAGAACTCGCGTTGTTATTTTCAAAAATATAACCTCCAAAAAGCCCGCAAAGACTTTATCCGAAATACTTTAATTAATAATGACAGTGTGTCAGTACAAAAGCACCATTTTAATTATTCTATTAACATGTTTCAGCCAGAAGGTGCTTATTATAACTGTAAAAATACAAAATTCCTGCTTGCAAGAAATTTCCAGCTTGTGCTGTCATTATGGCTGACGCTGTCTTTGAATGTTATCAAGCTTGCATATTGCTTTCGCTTGTTTAGGCGTAGCAAAGCAAATTTTGAACGGCACATCACCTCCATATTCGCTGGACAGCAGAACACTTCAACAGATCTTTGCTGAAGGACCTGCTGCACATTTGCCTGTGGCTATCTATTCAGTTGCTGGAAAATATAGAACTGGGAAATCTTTTCTTCTGAACCTACTGCATACATACCTTCAGAATACAACCAAGGTGATCGGTAGTAGGCAGCTAATGCAATTTTAGTAGTTTTATCAGTTACGGTAAACAGTGATGACACCAGAGCTTTTTATGTTCATAAAAAATGAGTCGTCGCAAAAATTTCGCAAAGCTTTGTTCTGGACTCATCACTATTTATTCATTTGCATTAACATGCATTCAATTTAATTTTAAATCAAGTGTTATTAGCACTAAAACCAAAAACACAAACCGAAGCAAGTCCATCCACAATACGGAAATATGCGGTTATCTGAACCAGAACGAGAAAACGTTGGCCTTGCTTTAGATGCAGAGACGCACTGATGCTTATCACTAGAATGTCGAACTGCAGTTGAACTGAACGCGAATTGCAATGAGCTCTGTAGATTGCTCCTCATCTTTATTTCAAAGAACACCAGCTTGAAACGCCGAAGATGCCAATCAGTGTACATTCAAGCAGCGTTTTACTAACAAACTACACACCGACACCACGCAGGCACGAACAAATCTCAGATTTTGCCTCTCAATGCATTTTTTCATGTATCATCACATTAAGATTTTCCTGGGTTTTTGCCTAACGTGGTTGGTTGTGCGAGTGACAGCGTGGTGAAAGAGAGCATGCACTGCTAGTGGGTTTTGTACTTCTTTGCTATAAACGCGTTACAGAAGGAAATGGTTGTGTTTGAAACTACACCCTTACAAAGTGTTCGCTTGTGTTGCTAATAACGCTTAGAGCTCCTTTCTATTCATTGAGATGATTGGATTATCTAGTTTGGAGAGCCAAGCGATAAGAGAGTTTGGAAATCACATGTAAGTAACAAATCTCAGGCCAATCGCTTCTACTGTGGAGAAACTTTCTGCCGCGTGAATTTCGTCTTTTGCATGCCGTTAGTCATTATCCTGTTGGTGCAACTTTCCCATAATTTTGCAACAACAACGTAAAGACATGAATATTTAAATTTTTTCTGAAAATATCAAATAGCTTCAAACAAAACTTTTTTGATTGAAAGGAAAGATTTGTCTACTTCAGCCGCTCCTATACGTAGTTATATTGTTCGAATAGAAAAACGAACAGGCTCACACCCAGTTACACAGTGCCGATATGCCAAAGGTGGATGATGTCCGGTGAGGTGTGCGGTGGGTAACCGGTGTCAAGCGAAATTTCTGACTTCACGCCATGTGCGCATTAACAGAGTGATGATATTCTACTTCTCAATAACCCTGACAAAACTGATTATTAGGACTCAGGGTTTAGTGTTTAGGTAGGTGTGTCAGGTTAGGCTTTCGTTAGGGTTATAAAAAAGAAAAATAATTGAGGTCAAAGACTATGTCCACTCCAATATATTTCAGTGGTTATTATTATTCCCGCACTGTAGCTTGTTGTTGGATATCTGACACCTAACCAAAAGTTTTAATTTACATAACCCGCATCAAAAAAGCTATCGCCAAACTATGTTCCGTTATTCTGAGAAGCACAATAACTGATAAACAATAATAGGTTGAAATTTCGCTTGACACCGGCACTAAACAGCACCATCCAATGGATGCTGGGTTAATTTATCCGTCCACGATGTATTGTGCTTCGTACGTCGTACCTTCTCACGCGTAACTATCGAGTTCCGCTAGTAGGGCATGTCGGGATTCTGCCGTCAAGTCTCGACTGGCTGCTGAAGAGCTAAGGCTGAAAGGGAGCTTGCGGAGCAAAGAATACAAGAAGCATTTAACTCAGTCAAGCGAACGAAACGCCGCGCTGGTGAAAAAGTGAGGATCAATGGTTAACGGGCTCTGGTAGGATTAGAGAAAGAAAGGGCTATGAATTGAAGAAGGATGTTAAATGTCAACTAGTACTGTTGAAGCAGAAGTTTGTGAAGGCGATTTTGTTTGCTCGAGTGGGCTAAGCTCATCTACTGCACAGTGATGTTCCGGTGTGATGAGACGCAGCCGCTCTTCAAACGTAGATCATTGTTTAATAAACATGGAGTTGCGCTGCAAAGTAACGTCGTGACGAAAATTCAAGTCGCCACAAACGACGAGAAAAACCCAGAAAACGAGAGTTTTCAGACAACATGACATTTGGTCAACCCTGCAGTGGCCTGTTTTTCAGCATACGAAATGTATTTAAATTGCAGTCAAAATGTTTGCATAAGTCTTCGAGAATCTTCATATATTCTCATGTTGTTTTACTAATGTACATTCGGCAACATCGCAAGGTAGGACGACGTTCGCGTCAGCATGTCTGGGTGGCCGACAAGACGGAAATCGTTTAAATGAAGCAGTTAGTGAAGTGTATTAGCCGTTACTATTACTTTTTCTTCCTTGGAGTTAAAATTATCTAATACCAAAGACAATACAGAAATGGTCAGAAAACGATCTGCTAGTTTCAAACGTCGGTTGCGGAAAATCCCTGACAGTTAACAGAACTTTGCAATCGAATGCGACTTACCATCAGAAAAGGAAACGCTGACACAGTTCCGGAAGATGAAATTGATGGAGATCACCGCAAGTGGTACATTCCAAATCTTAAGAGTCGTCAGCGAGGGAAAGCATGATTGTATTTTGTCTGATTGTGCAGAATAGCACAGTGGTACATCATTGAACGATGTGATGATGAAAGGGTAAGATTTCAATAAACGACCAAATGTAACATTGCTGCCAGTGCTTTCCTCTAACGCTTCAAACTGTTCACTAGCTGTGTGCCTACGTGGTTGCCCAGTTGTAAGGACACCAAAAAAAATTGCTCAGTGTAAAATTTTCTTGGAGGGAACACTGATTGCTGGTGTTTGCTTACGTTTGCTATGAGTTGTTATGGCGACGTACGAAAGACGCCAATCCTCATCGATTGAAAGTCAGCCATTTTGATGCGATTTCTGAAAAAAAAACTTGTATTATTTGCACAACTCGCTTTCCCAACAAACTATTTCTGGAGAACTGGAACCCAAGTTTCAGATTCCGGCTCCACCATCTAAAATTGCATGGGCACCGGCTCCACAGCCCTGTTCACAACCAAAGATGTCAATAAATTTGTTAACAACTTTCTCGAAACCAAAAAGATCACAAAAGGAGCAAGCTTAAGACTAAAAAACTCAGATGCCACAACTCCCCGGCCGCAGCCAATGGACAACCGAAATTACACAAAGAAAACATTCCCCTACGACCAATACTTTTTTTCACAGATTCACCTGCCTACGGGTTAGCTAAAGAATTATCCTCACTACTGAATCCACCTACTGAAAAATCAAAACATCACGTAAGAAACTCTTTAGACTTCGCATCATCTATTGCTCATGAATTATTCCAAACTGATAAAACAATGGCCTCTGTCGATGTTGTATCTTTATTCACAAAATTTCCAATTCAATTGGCATTCAACACAGCCAAGCAACATCCATAATCCGATCCCGAGCTGAGTCAACGAATAAATTTGTCAACTACTGACCTAAAGAGTTGAAATTTGCTAACTTCAACAAATTTTACTTTACGTGGAAAACACTACAAACAAGTTTTTGGAACAGTGATGTGTTCTCCCGTTTCATCAGTAGCTGCAAACATAGTCATGGATGACGTCGAAACACGCGCTTTAGAAAGCTTTGGAGTCCCTCCACGTTTGCAGAAAAGATATGCAGGCACGTTTGTGATCATAACGAAATCAATGTTATGTGAGTTTTTAACCCATCTGAACACAATAGAGCAATTCACTACATGGACAATAGAGCAATTCACCATGCAATTCACTACATGCAATGCAATTCACTATATGCACTATATACGAAGACAATAGAGCAATTCACCATGCAATTCACTATATGCAATTCAGTACACGAGCAATTCAGCGTGCAATTCACTACACAATAGAGCAATTCACCACGCAATTCACTATATGCAACAAGAAAACGAAGAATGCTTTCCATTTCTGGACTGGTTGGTGAAACGCTCATCAAATAGCCACTTCTTGTCATCAGTCTACCATTTAGATCAGTGTTTTTCAACCGGGGTTCCGCGAGTGGCTGCCAGGGGTTCCGTCGAAACAGACCCAAATTGCCTGGGACGAAATTTGCAACCGCATTTCTAGGCGGTTGTAGCAATATAGACGCTAGGATCATTGCACAGGGTTCCATGAGCAACGCAAACAGAAAACTTTTGAAGAAAGTTCCCCTGCAGCGAAAAGGTTGAAAAACACTGATTTGGACAGACACCTCAACTTTATTGACCGCTATTTACCGCATACATTCACACTATTTACTGCTTTACTTCACATGGTAACGTTTTGTGCATTTTTATGTGCAGGTTTTACGTTATTCTGTTGCGTTGTTTTACATTGTCACCTCCCGGCGCTTTCATTTTACACTTATCTTCCACGTTCACTGTCGCATACTGTCATTCATTTCCTATACCGTGATGGTCGGTTGGTCGGATTTGCGCTTTTTGTCTACGTACGTCACACTTCTCACTGTTTTTTGTTATTGGTAAATTGCATATTGTGTGGTTAGAAACATTGCCCGAGGAAGCCTGCTTGCATTGGTTTATGCAACGTCGACTAAACTATAAAAATAATCGCCGGAGAAGAACGAATTTATCTGCTTGCGAACTACTTCTCCTCGCTTAAAGTAAAAAAATTCCCGCTCCCCACAAGAAAATTTTGTTCTGGTTACGCCTCTGACAATGACGTCACACGTACGCGCA
>JGI24158J21664_10015065_pt1 | contig 10103 bp, 4 predicted proteins | sample Ectturendosymbi3_FD_21664 | JGI IMG/M metagenome (IMG submission 21664) | reverse complement strand
ACCCGAAACCCCAGCAGGTCATCCAAAGTATCAAAAGACTCAGATTGTAGCCTAGTTTCCAGTAAAAACTTCAGCGAAATACAACCACCTAACGGTTTGTGCCCAGGACCAGGCAAAGTGGGCCAAGGTGGCCTAAAAGTCCTCCACTTATGACGTCACTTACAAAAAAACCACAACCCCAAGCAAAAAATATTTTTTCGAGTAGAAGACTTGCCGTGTCTTTTGAGACTTTTACCAGGTCTGTAGAGCATACCGGACCGGAGATTCCCATGCAAAGCCACGTGCATTTAGGCGTTTTTTTCTTGAAAATCCCTGGAAGCGGCCAGACGCCAAAGAGTTATTTCCAAAAATTTATTTTGTTCCTAGGCATATTGTATCTAATGTTTAATAGTTTTGTCTTCTCTGATCTTGGCAACGAATGATATTTTTCACAGCTTTGTGTTTGATATTCACACTTTTGTAGAAAAAAAACTGTTTGACTCGACCCAACGTTGACATTTTACACAGCATTTGGTAAAAAGCATTATGGTATCAATTGCAATTGCGTCGAATGACCAAGTGTGATATTTGTTTGTGATAAGTGTAATGATATAAATGTTTGTGGATCAAAGCTTCCTTAGAAGAAGCAGTACATTTTTTTGTTAGTGATAATGGATCTTGGTTTGCTGAAGTAATGCCAACAGCTTGATTGCACATTACAGGACTTCTATTGTTATTTTGCATTTGGAATATAAATACGATGTCAATGAGGCAATGACAATTTCCTGCACTGTTTTGTTTGTTTCAGTAAGCTTGTCATAATGATATCACGCGGATGAACTGTTTAACAAACAAGGAGCTGTCGTTTGCATGAGAAGTAAGTCTTTGTCATGATGGTGGATGGAAATTCAACAATAAAACCAGGTAATGTTGGTCATATGTATGTGAAAAACTAATGACGTTTAATCTATTTGTCCTTACACTCATTACCATTTGCTTTCATGCACCTGACCAACACATAATTTTTAGATGTCATTTTAGTTCAACTGTATTTCATGAAGATAATGGTTTGTACCTATTTGGAAAAAATGTACAATTTTTGCTGTGCTCTTGTTAAATTTACTTTGTCAACTTTGACAGTAACTAAATAATTTACTCTTCAAGCTGTTATATTTTCCTTAGATTTCATTAAGCATATACAAAGTTTTTTAAAGCATGTTAATGCAATAGTACTTTTTGCGTGTCAAGAACATTAACTTGTCTCTAAATATGAAACATGTTATATTTCTAATTTTTGGGCAACTTGATGCAGGTGTGCAGTGGCTAAAAAAGGACCAGCGTAGATTTGCTGTGTTTTTGTGGATAAATTGTGTCAAATAAAAGTTGGGACTTGTTTTGACAGTTTGTCACAACATAATCTAATATTTTGCATTTGTAGTAAAGCAGGAAGATGTAGTTCAGGAGATTGTATTAGACAGCTGCTTAACTGATCTATATAATACTGTTAGGTGATAAATTTAAGGAGATTGCACAGACAATGTAAGTTTTATGTATGGCAATTCTGTATTTCTTTTGTATATTAGGTGTACTGATACACCATAGGTGCCAAGTTTGAAATTTCTACAGGCGTGCAAAATCCATGACGTCAAAACCTGCTTAACTTGGTAAAATAATATCGGTTGAAATATCCTAAAGTGGCTCTCACACTAATGTCAATTTTACAGGTGACTTGCAGTTATTCGATAAAAGTATGGTCTACCTCACAGGTAGTACAGAGCAATGCAAAATACATGAGCAAACACCTTCAACTCGGAAATAAATATAGCTAAACTTTGGTTTTCTGCGAACAGTTTCAAATTAGTGTTTGGAGTGGGACTCTTTTACATCATTGCTTCGCAAAATTTGGTGGATTTTGCTGCGCAACTGCTCCTCTTTCACATCATCTTTTTAAAAGTCACATACAGTGGAGATAGTGATTGTCTCTGCAGTACAACTTAGAAGTGATTCAAACTGCATTGCGATTTTAAGTCTTCCATTCCATATCATTTAAAAACGTTTCATATTTCACTACGTTGCAGAATAATGCTTTTGTACTTTTTAACAAACTGCTCAATCAGAAAATAAAAACTAACGGGAATGCTGTACTCCCTACCAGAATTATGGGCATGCACACTCCCGTACTTGGCACCTATGGACACTGCAATTCCTGTGATGCTGTTGTGTTAGTATGAAACTGTCTGTGATTTATGAAACAGTTGCTTGCATTCGCATTGCCTCTTCCATATACCATTTCTCATTTAATACCAAGTTTCATCATGTAATGTTCAATTTTCCCAAACACTCACCTGTCAGTTGTATTAAAAACATGCAGTCATTGTTCTTTTAACATAAGTGACACCAAAACTTTTTCTGACCTTGCACGAACAAACGCTTTTTCTTCAACATGCTGTGTTGTTTAAATCCTTGATGTTTTGTGTTTGTGTGAATGGATGTTGTTTTCTTAATGTGTGTCTGCTGGTAGAGTTGAATAAAGCCAAGCTAATGCTATAGTTGTGCTGTGAACTTGTTTCAGTTTTAATGTGCTTTGAGGTCACCCGTATTTTAAAAATATTGCAGGTGACATTTCTTGTGCTTCATTATTTATATAACTTTTGTACTTCGTTTTTTTTTCAAAAAAATTCTGAACTGATGTTTATGTTTTATCTTTTTGTATGAACTGTCACATCATTTAATATGTTTTGCTGCTCCATAAGAAATGGTTGCATCAATTTCAGACCCTGGTTGAAACCGGAGGTTGCAGCTTATTCCATTGTACATGTGGGGCTGTGGTCTCTGGCTGCTGCCTTCTTCATTATTGCAGCTCTACTCCTGCTCTACTTCTCATGCTATCGTAGCAGGTAAGTTTGATTACAGAAAATATAGTGAGGTATTCTTTTGGCAGTTGGCTCTGAAGTGCTGGTTTCTTCATTAAAGTACTTTATATCATGAGATTCAGATTCATTTCTACTTCTCTCAGACAAGGTGCCTATTGATTTGGTATTTGTATTGCAGGTACCAAATGAATCTGCTATTGATACGTTTTGGGACAATCAGCGGGTATTGTAGAAAATTAGCCTTTGTGGCAATGAAAGCTGTTTTTTAATGCAACTTGCACTTGAAAATGCAATTTATTGCACATGAAACTTTTCCTAAGTGCTGATGATGAAATGGGTTTGCAAACAATTCTGAATATCTGAAGTAAATAACTTCAAATCCACAATAACTAGACCAGGGGCCGGCAAATGCTTTTTGGCACGACCCTAAAAATAGTTCTATAATCTCATGACGCAAACGTTTGGTGAGCATATGGTTTTGTGGAAAATACTCTATAATTGAATAACATATCAATTTTAAGACTACTATTAACAGAAGAGATTTTCTTGCAAAAATTGTATCAAACTTAGCACATAAAACAGGATATGATTGCATTTTTTCTGTCTAATGAGAGTTACGGGCTTCATGTTTAGAACACAACAAATCAATTCGAGGTTTAATTTGTGAGACGGCACCTCGAAGATTTTCTACTCTAGTCTTGATCAGTATTTCTTGTTAATGTATAATAATGCAGAAAACGTACTTTCACACAAGTACTAGGTTGTTCCAAATGGCAAAAGAACATTCACTGAGCCTCTGATAAATGTGGATATCCTTTAGCAACTGAAATCCGTAATTCAGCAACCCAGAGTTGAAGGTTGCGGACCTCTGAACTAGACCAACAAAGAGACGAAAATTATAGAGAACTCACAATTTCTCAACTCCCATGGACACAATTAACTCTGTTCGGTTGTGGTCGTAATTCATCTACACTCCACTGCATCATCCACTTCAGTGCAGTTGCATGATGTGTCTGCTGATTATAAATCTTAGGTGGAGCTGTAATCAAACCCGAGATGTTTTAGTCATAGATTTCGTTGCCACAGTGTAAAATATGTAAAGTTTTGGTTTAAGTGTGGTTATTTTTGCTACGCTACCAAGCGGTCAAGTCATTTTGAATGGATAATTTGAAGCCTTGTGAAGGTTTTAATGAATAAATCCATCCTTTCGTGAATAGCCCTACCATAAATGGGTACAGTGCTCTGTGTTTGAATGGCTGACCATGCACAGGTTACTTTTTGTTTAATCATACATACTTTCATAAAACCATTTGTGCTGTTTTGTCACATTGGTTCTGTGATGTTTTTAGAGTTGAAGTCTAAGGTCAAAAGGGGTTGTACAACTTGAAGACGGGTGCCTGACCTAATGTTTTCTGAAATGCACAAATTAGTTCGAAATTTACTGCAACGAATGCATTAACACCATGTCTCTTTTACAACGTTTTCTCTTTTTTACAACTTAGGCAAGCGTAAATCATGTGGTTTGAGGTTTTTATAAAGCTCGTTTATGAGTTTTTGTTGCTGATTAGCTGATGTAGCAAAAACAAAAGAAAGTAGTAATTGAAATTTTATGAGCTGACGATACCAACCCAAAAGGCGAAATATGTACTCTGACAAGATCGTAGTGTCTGATTCTTGGCTGTGAAAGGATTCCTTTCGATAGGAAGTAGCATTTAAATTCCGTCGGTTGTGTGTTCGCCCAGACACCGCAGTCTTCGACGCCGGATTGGTTCACTGAGACGTTACGAATCAGCCGAAGCTTGCTCTGCCTCAAGCCTTCAGGACATGGTTTGTTTAGTATTTGATGTTTGGAATCTCGAAATGCGGTTTCGTAAATTGTGCTTACTGCTTCGGTGAACCCAAAACGATAGTAGATATGATGGCAGACTTTTCAAAATAGCTTACTAAACGCAATTCTAATGCGTTAACAAAGGACGTTTCGTCGCCAGAAAATTGAAGATCAATTTTAAGTTCAAGTGAAAGACAAAGGTGCGATAGAGTGATGTATTTTCCCTAGGATGTAGTGGAAAAAATTGCACCGTTCCTAGTATAGCACTAACGACGAAGGTGTCTCAGGACATGTTGCTGCACTTTGTGGGGTTGGAGTCTTTTGCGCGCAGTACGTTTGTGCGTAAGACATAGGCGCGTACTGCCCATTGTGCACAGTCCTAATATCATATGTTTATGTACACACGAATAAGTTACGAAAATAATTACTAATGAAATGGGAAGGTTTAAATATGAAATGAATTGCAAAATCTTTTTTCAAAACTGAGGTTAAGTGTGCTGCATCTGGAAACTTCGTGCGAGGCTAGCATCATACATGGTAAGAACAGAGGACAGCCATCGACTAATTTGGACGTACTGTATTTGCTTTTGCTGCTGATCGCTCTATAGTTTCCAATGTTGGTAGGGCAATATAATACGACCTGCACAAGTTAGCTAGCCTTTACTGTACTGTGCTACGTCAAAACAACTTAAATCCAGGGTAATCAAAACAGCTTTTGTTCTCAGAAGCTCCAACTACGCTGTTCTAGATTTTAGATACGCACTGAAGGTCGTGGCACCAATGCCAGTGACTATTGTACTGTGCGCAGATGACATGTCACCTTTGTGGTAAACTGTGTCTGGCTGCGGTTGTAAAGTCTTTCGAGCCGTGTCTATGAACGGTGCGATGGATAAGAATATAGACCTTCAGATCTTGTAAAACAGGAAGTTATGTTCGTTCAAGAGCGTTCCAAAAATTTTGTTTTAAATATTTGTATATATTGTATATTCAGTGGTGTGTTTAAGGGGAGGCAAGCGAGGCACTTGCCTCTGGGCCCCCTCGAGGTGTTTTGCGCATAAATTGTCCTCAATTTTTGTAAAAAAACGGATTATCCACTCATATAGTATACTCCAAAGTAAATCATAAGCACTCTGCTGGCCACTGTAACGCGTAAGTACTCTGCTTTCAAAGGGCCCCCAACAGCAACTGCAATGTGTAAGTAGGCTAGTCTGCTTTCAAAGGGGCCTCCAACAGCAACTGTAAGCTTGTAGCCTGTTTGCTGCGGTAGCAATGTTTGCAAAAAGGTATGTGATGAACCATTGCTGCTTTTGTGCGTTTTTCAAACAAGTAGTGTCACTGCCAGTCAAGATGAGGGCAGCTTTGACTCATCCAACCTCAAAGCTTACCAATACAAGTGTCAGGTTGGATGCTTTTGTATGTATGCCATGGTTTTGAATGTAGGATGGAAGTAAAGCAGATTTAGTGTTATGAATCTGCTTGGTTTTTGCCTGCGGTTTCATGGAGTCCCTTAAGGACATGGCTATGAACAAATTAAGGAAACCAAGCATTTTTCAGTGGAGAAAGTGTGTTATAAACTTTGTAGTTTATTGATGGTGAATGCAAAGAAATGGAACGCAAAACTAGAGCATTGAGGACGATACAAACTCGCTGTCACTTAACTTTTATGTGTTGCTAGCTGTGTCTTCCAACTTTCAATGTTTTTAAAGTTGTGCATCATGAATACCCTTCTGCATTTTCTGTTTTGTCAGTCATGCCGTAGTCTCAGGAACGTATCCTTAAAGTGGCCCGCATATCCCCTTCCTAGGTTTGATCAAAAGGTCCTATCACGGTTGGATGAACGTGATGACGTCATCAGAGGGCCCCTTCACAGCCTTGCCTCGGCCCCCCTCATAAGTTCACCACTGTATATATCTCAGTCACTTCGAAGTTCAGGCGCATGAAATCAAACAGGGATTATGTTTAGCAGAACAAGATTTATTCATTACTATTTGACTAAAGAATTCAAACGGCTGTGGATTTCAATAACGATTCCACAAGGTTTCAATGTGCGCACCGCCTGTAACACGGAACTTATCAGGTCAGTAGTCTAGCTCCTTCCAAACCCCCTGTTAGTCGTCCAGATCGCACGCAAGTTACCTTTTTCAAGTTTTTGTGCCGTTTCCAAATCTGCATTTCGGCTGGTGCAGTGTGGAATTCCCTTGCTACAAATGTACGCTGTACAGTCTTGTTCGAGTGTGTTCGGTCATACGTTCTAGCACACTAAACGCTTTTTCTGTTGAACTGAATGACATTTCCATACCCGCACAGATATACGCATGAAACATAAAACATAAGAATCAAAATTGTTTCTACAAATACCGCCGTTGCAACTTGAGATTATTTGAAAAAAATTGGCCCACCTAATGGATTGCATAAAAGTAACAGAAGTTTCAGAACGCCCAGTTGTATTTATGCAGTCCGTAGAGTAAAGCCGTTCGAAGCCACGTATAATAAGGTTACGGCAGAATGCTTGATAGTTTCTAGTGCAGCTTCTTAGGCCATTTTATTGAAAACAAGTTAGATGTAAATTCAAGCCCATATGTGTCTATTGTGTTGCCACCGACCTAACTGTGCTGTAGTGACTATTGATGATAAAGCAAAATGAGAATCCTTAATTGTTTGATAGTGCCACTGCATTCCTAGATTTTGGAGTTAAAATGTGAGTGTGCAGCTGCAATGAGTCTACATGCGCTAAAACTGTTTTGTCCGCTTTTGATTTTTTGCTATTGGATTAACGGCAGTGCGAAGCGTAAAACATGTTCTGCCATGGCAGCCGAAACTAGCGCTCTTGTTCAAGGAACGATAAGTTCAATCGCTCCAAAAGCGAATGTCGTCATTATAGGCCCAGTCTCTCAGACTTAAGCAGCTTCATTTCTACGTTTGTTTTTTTCAGATGACTGAAGATGCATTTGCTTCAAACTCTGTCCTGGTCATTTCTTCAAACCCGACAAGTTATATGTAACGTTCAACATCAACGTCGTTTTTTCGTGTGTATTGGCTGATATCTGTAATGATAGCGAGAGGAGAAATTAAAACCTTTTTCTCCTAGTAAAGAGTCCAACAGAGCTGCATTATGTTTGTCACTGCCACAGTTATGCGAAGAGCTCGAAATTGATTCATTCGGAATGCATCGTTCTGGTGTTCCTCGATAGACTGGAATCGATTATTACCGTGTTGTGTTTTATGCTTCTACGTTCAGTGGTTCTGCGCTATGCATTTTTAGTTAAATGCATAAAAATAGGTCAGGTTGACATAGTACCGTCTTCTAAAGAAAAAAATGCGGATAACTGCAGCTCTGTGTCACGGTTGTTTTGACGTACTGCGCTTCAAAACATTATCCTTCATCGGTTTTTATATGGAAAGTGTAATGCAGTCATTTTTGACGCTTATCGCTGCAGTATTTTGGTGACGTGCAGATTCAGATAAAATGAATTGTTATGTGATAACAATTCTATGAACTTCACGCAATCTAATCTCGCTGGAACACACAGTACAAATGTATTCACGAACCATGTGATTGGCAGAAACTTCTTAAATGAATGAAAAGCAATTTGCGATGAATAAAATTCAAAAGCTTTTCACCTTTCAAAACCTTCATAAACTGGTTACGATGACTTTAGCACTTTAGCAATACTGTAAACGTTTGATCTCCTCCCTTTGCTCTTGAACTCTGTACAAGTGTTTTTAAAATTCTTTTACATGTATCCCTCTAAGGCAGGATGGACAACCTTTCTGCAATTGCCGGCCGCGTTAGGTTTATTTTCAGGCCGCTAAGTTCAAGATACTGTATTTATATTTTTGAAATGCTTCTGTTCTGCTTCCACACATTGAGCATAGCCAGTTTGCACACGTATGTTTGGCCGTCTGTCTACTAAGTGTCCAGTAGACAAAGCGTTTATTTAATGCACGGCCGCCAAAACTTAATATGTTAAATTTAATGTGCACGGCCGCATAAACTTCTATCGAAAGTCGCAAGTGTTGCACCCCTGACCTAAGGTAAACATGTACTCGCCATGTGTGTTTGATTATTATCACCCTGCATTCCGTGGCTTGGATTGCTGTAGTAGACCCAACCTGATTTACAGAAAGCTTGCCACACTGTGCGTGCGGGATAACGGTGGCGAGTTCATCCAAAACATAGCTTTTCCACACCAAAAATAATCTCACTATTGTCTCTGTTGACCTTAGCGTTCGGTCCTACAGCCGAGCAAAATGATTCCGTTCATTGCAGGTCAGCTCATCTACCCGAAAGCGTTTTTAGCTTGACGTGAAAAATTATTGTGCTATCTGATTTTTTGTTTATTGATTTGTTCATTCGTGGTGCAGTTGTTCTGTTTTTTGCAAAGTGACACCGTAGTGCGTTGGAAAAGCAATGAACTCGCAACGCAAGTAACCAACTGAATCAGCTGTGCGTCTCGCCGGACCCGATTAATTTTTATTTTCAGTAACCTTTTGCGCTAGTATAATCACTAATCAGTTTTGCTGTCGACCAAGCTGTTAAGAATCGTCCACTGTTGCGAAACAACCAGTATCCTGGCGTCATAGTTCTTATTATTAAAATGACTCAGTAATGCGCAGAATTGACACACTCGAATTTTTCCACCCGAAACTGAGATGCGACCTTGCTCCAAACACCTCAATCAACCCCTTGTGTGCTCTTTAGGTTAGTTTGAAATGAAAACGTCTCCAAGGGATAACCTGGCGGAAGTTGTAACGAACTTGTGATACCGCAGCGCAATGTTTTTCAACCGAGGTTCCGCGGAGCCCTGGAGTTCCGCGAGTTGCTGCCAGGGGTTCCGCCGAAGTTGGCTGGGACGGAACGCGCAACCACAGTTCATTGCCGTTGTAGCAATATAGACATTTGTATCATTGCATAGGGTTCCATGAGGAACCCAAACATTTGCGGAAGGTTCCGCTGCAGAAAAAAGGTTGGAAAACAATGCAGTAGTGTGTGTGTTGCTGTATGACGCAATCAAACATTGTCTGTGCTCGGCTCGTTACGCTGTCGAAGCAACATTTATATTAATATGCTCGACCATTTCCAGACTCATTGATTTAGCAATGCGGTTTATTTAAACCTAGCCGCGTTTCTTCGAAGTTTTTGTTCAGGTCGCATGCGACAGTTCATGTTTCTCTGATCGAAATAATCGTTGTGTGTATGTTCCACAGGTTGGAGCGTGTTTTGATCATAAAAAAAACTAGTTATAAGTTGTGTTCTGGCGCACAGTTGCGTCCTCTGTTCCGCAACACCTGTGTATGGACTCTGATCTGAACTTCCTCACCGGCGGCAAACTCATCAATTTCGAAGTTGGCAACACTTTCCGCAAGCGCTCTCGGTCCAGTGCTTTGCACACAGTGCGATGTGAGTTGGAAGTGCACTTTTT
>JGI24158J21664_10015064_pt1 | contig 10105 bp, 8 predicted proteins | sample Ectturendosymbi3_FD_21664 | JGI IMG/M metagenome (IMG submission 21664) | reverse complement strand
TCCTTCCGACTCCGACTCCACAGCCCTGTTTGTGACGGCCTCTCTTGCTGAAGTTGACTGGATTTTAAGGTGGTAAAGTAACAAGCACACCTTGCCAGAACACCAACTTATTACGAAATCAGTGGCATCACTTTTTGACTAACTATTGTTTTGTTTTGAAAATACTTTTGTGAACATTTTTTCAACTATCTACACGGAACACGGGGCATTTGGAAGACTCCCCATGGCTCACCTGATGGGAAACACTAATGTAGATTCAGACTGCTGTTCACACGATGCGCAAAACTCTCGGTAGTCCATTGCAGGCCTGTAACCAGCTTGGGACACCAGGAGGGGCGAAAAGTTTTGCGAGAGGGGCCCAAAGTTTTTGATCTATGTCCAATATTTTAAAACTATGTCCAACACATTTTCCAGGAAGGGCGAAAATCTTTTATGGGGGCCTCCCCCCTGGTTACGGGCCCGAGTCCATGTAACACCTGCTCTGCTTAATCTGCAAAAACACACGTTTCTATGCTTCGCAACCGACAATGGCGGATCCAAAAATTTGGTACAACTGCCGCTCCCAAACGAGTATGGTGCCCTCAGAAACGGGGCTCCTTTCGGTTTTACGAGCATACCGTCTTGTGTGAGTAGGCTCCTCAACACAGGCCCGTAGCCAGGTTTCAAGGTTTGGGGAGAAACACACATTTTATGGAGGGACGATTTTTGTTTATGTTTAAAACAACTTTTTCTGGAAACAACAAAATTTCAGAAGGAACAAAAAAGTTTCGGGGGCACTGTACCCCTTGGCCATGGCCCTGCCTCAACGCGGTTAAAAAATGGTCGTTTTTACTCTTTGCTTTTTATTACTGGAACAAAAAGAAAAAAATGAGGGCAAAAAGGGCAACACTAACGCAGGCCCATAACCAGCTTGGGACACCAGGGAGAGTGAAGAGTTTTCTGAGAGCCTAAATTTTTTTAACTATGTCCAACACATTTTTCCAGGGGGGCAAAATTTTTTCAGGCGGTGCTTTGCCCCGACGCGCCCCCTCTGGTTACGGGCCTGCACTCACGTGTTTGGGCAACATTCGCGTTCGAAAGTATTTTTGTAAAGTATTGTGCTCTTTTCCGCATGAAATGTTTTTGTTTAATGGTTTCAAAGGCTCCTGATTCGTGTGACTTTTAAACCCATCTCATTTTAAGCTGCAATAAAGGTTTCCACAAGTCGTTCGAACTTGCAACATATTTTCGAGCAACAGCGAATAGCAAATTGAAACTTTTTTCCGTATCGCACATGAACCCTGCAATAAAGGAAGGCAGTTAACAACTCCGCACTTTTGTTTTTGCTCTGGACGTATTGTTGTTAGCCAGCTCCACATTCTGTGAGCAGGCGTCGGGAGCGCAAAACAACTGACAAATAACAGTTCCCGTATTGTGCGCGTGCTGTCCGGCTCTACTGTACAGAAATAAACCGTAAACACCCAAGAACGGTTGTTTGTTCTGGATAAAACACTGCCTAAAATGACGTTGCGGAGCGAGACAACAAATATATTCATACCTGAGACCAACAGAAATAAATACGGCGAAATACATTTTTATGGTACCTCAAACTTTTGCATGCATGAGTTTTCACTACCTTTCTATGGCATAGTGAGTGACAAGGAATATGAAGACCGGCCCGCCGTACTTAAAGCAGCTGACCCCGTTAATTGAAATGGCTGCTGACCTGTACGCAGTTGCTTCTGTAGCAGTTTCAGACAAATCTGGAGGCTAAAGCTTTGCTGCTAGCGCTTAAATGCGGTTTCCGCTGAAAAATTAGGGTTGATCTACGCACACTTGGGCGTAAAGTTTTACTTCGAACATTGGGTATGCGTCTAAATCAGGGGTTCTCAAACTTTTTGTTGCTGTGGATCCCTTTCACTGCACCCAAAACCACTGCGGACCCCTTCGTTTTATTAACGTTTTATCGATTGAGAAATTAGATTTGGTCGCTCCTTGGTTTGAGCACTTTAAACATCCAGGCATGAAGCAATATTCAGTCTTCAGCCAGCCGCCAATTGCCATCACCAAAATCAAATAAGAACAGGCAAGTCGACCTGCAACATAAACATGTCAGACTACAATACGCATAAGCTGAATAATGGTCCGAATTAGCGGATAAAACTAACGGATTTTCTTGATTGGATCTTGGACCCCATAGAACAACTTCATGGACCCCTAAGAGGTTCACGAACCCCAAGTTAAGAACCCCCTGATCCAATGTTTGCTCAACTTCGTTTAAACTTCTACAGACACACTTGTGATTTCAGGCGTTCGCCTGATCAGTGCCACTTTGAAACTCGTATGAATTTCAACTCCAGCCTACTCATCGCACCGTGCGATGACATGTGTTATTGCGCGCGATACAATTGACGTTGCTGCGACCACGTCGTCACATTTCCAGCGAAGATGCAACTTGACCACTGTTAAAACGGCAGTCTTACCGTAACATATGATCCGATCGTACATCATTTTGAAAACGTTATGTAAGTTCCCTTTAAAATTTGAGAAAGCACATTTAATTAAGCCTTCGTAAACAGTTAGCAAGCTTGTAGGTCTTGCGCAACGGATTTTGGCGCACAGACAAGCTTGCTAAGTCCAGTCCCATGTCGATCGCTCCGAGCTATTGACAAGCAAGACCCCGATGTCGCAACGACAATGACTGATGCTGTGTAACAATGTGTACACAACATGGCCGATCACCGGCATCCATTGCGCAAGACCTTTAAAGTGATGAACAAAGCTATAGATTAATATTTTAAGACAGTTAATAGAGTGAAAGGTTCATATCCATTTGTTCATCTCAAGAAGGTGAATTTATCATCAGGCTCCAACGCTTGCAACGATCAGTGTAAATGCGTTCGTCACTGTGTCTTGCCCTGTAGAAATCTCAGAGCAAAGACTATAGCAATGCCTACCAGCAAACTCAGCCCAGTTTCAAGAGACCGAACGACCTTTCCAACAGGGCGCTTTTGCGCTTGGGTGCAACGGATTTGACTCAATCATAGATTAAAGCGACCGCAATAAAGGTGCGCACTGGCGCGTGAAGCATAGCAGGTTATCTGTGGGGACGCCAGGGGGCTTCGCAACGAAATCGTGAAGCTTGCGGTTGCGCGCTGCACGCGTCGATAACGAGAAGCAGAACAAGCCTCTCCACAGTTAGCTCCTTTTTTGGAACTGACTGACGCAGTCGAGGCCAGGCAAAGCCACAGCTCGTTTACATGTTTCTTCAGGCCTGTACTAGAAAAGTGCGTCACCAACGCGTTTCGCACACATACCGAACACGGTTGCACCGCGTCACACTGGCCGAGGAGCACCTACGACCGGGCAGTTGTGGCTCCTGAGAGCGAGTCCATCTGCGGCTGCTCGGCCGAAGAAACAACACAACAGTCCACGCGGCAGAGCATCGGTCAGTTTGCGAAAAGCGCCGCCTGGCGCTGCACGTTTTCCAGTTGGTTTTTATTGTTGAAACGTCGCGCACAGCACAACGCTTCGCAGGAAAGTGGCGCGAATAAGCGAATATTGCATCGGTACCGCACTGAACGACTTTTGCTAAAAGGCACAAAGAAAAAAGACGTCATCGTCGACTTGCAGGTCAAAGCAGGGCGCCCTGATCACAACCGACCGGTCGGGACCGACGCCAGCCAGCACTTCACGCACGCCGCGGTCACGATTGTTGAAGCCGGGCCGCCAGCTTCCGCAGGACCTCCACTTCGACGTACATGTTGCCTTCGCCCCTGTCGAACACCCGCTGCTCTCTTGCGCCTTCATCGATGACTTCCTGCACGCAAACACCGGGTGAAGAAGATCGTCGAACTGGGGCGTTCGTGTTTTTTCTCCTGTCCCACAGCGGCGGCCGCCTCGAGGACGCGCGCGCAGCTACCTGTCGTCAGCCGGCGGGCGATGAAAAATGACGTCCTTAAATGCTCGATGAGCAAAAGACGAATCCTCTCCTTATCGGAAAATGCGCGTCTTCTGCGTAAGTTTTCGCAAGCAGAAGTAAATATTTACTTTCCCGACGCGATGACACGGAACGTCGAGGCGAGCAGCTGTTACGGGTTTTACGACCTAACCCTCCTGCTTTCGTAAACGAAATTCGACTGCTCAATAAACAGCAGAAAGCAATAAAAACTATTAGTTGCTGCAACGGGGTTCATGCTGTGCCAAACCAAAGTTAGGACATCATGAACTTCTCGTGAGCTTAGTCCTGCTTTTCACCATATACGATGGCAAATCCAAGGACACAATACTATTTACAGGCATCAACGAGGCTTTCTCTTGTTGAGATTTGCAGTTAAATTGCTATTCGGTGAAGCATAATATCGTCTCATATCAGCACAGTAAAAAATTTAATCTGATACTGATCACGCAGAGGGCTAAAGTTTTCAGATTTTTCATCGTTTATCTATTCGAACATACCACTGCAGCAGTAACTTCCTCATTCGTTCATTAGAGCGAGCGCTGGGTAACTTTCAAAAGTTTTAATGTGTTCAGGAATGCATTACTTTTGATAAGGCGTTGTTAAGCGGAACCATCCTGTTGCGCAGGTCACGGCGCAAACAAATCAAAACCAGGACATCGCACCTCTCCCCGCCAAAGCTCATTCAGTTTCGCTTTGTTCCGGATGACGCCACAACGCTGGTTGAATGCCAGGGCGACTCGAAATACTGGCATGATAGCGTTGCACGAGCCCGGCGGATGAATCACCTCGCCATATGGCGCAAGTCCAAAAAACAAGTGCGAACGTATGATCGAGTTAACCAGCGCGAAAGCTTCATCACTCGGCGCGCAAGGGCGAAAGGAAGCAAATCGAATTACAGCTGCGGAATCGGCGATGCATGACCGACCCCTGTCAAGAAGCAAATGACGGTGCGCAGCTTGCACGTGAGCAGGTCCGTGCAGGTGATCAGGCACACGTTCCTTGAACCTCCGAAAAACGCACTTCAGAATCTCTCGTATTATCTGTTGTTGTTCCGTGTCGTTTCAGAAACGGAATTCTCTTTACAAAGTACACCTCGCCGGCGTCATTATGCAGTCCGAGATGGAAAGCGGAACGCGTTAAGGTGGCAGGACGTCCTTTGTTGCGACCGCGTTTTTTTCGCTTGCAGGAAAACTGAGCTCGTCGTGCAGTTGATTCATGCACGAGCGAATTACCGCGACAAAAACTTGCTGGTTGAGGAAAACACGAAGTCGTCCTTCTGACTTCCCAAACCCTGCGCGAGATCCTCTCCGCGCTGATTTACAAAGCGCAATGGCGGCTGCCGATGGGCTTTCATCCAAGACCATCACTGAGGCGGTGCGCAGTGAGTGGAGCAAAGCACGTTTTTCGAGCATGACGAAGCGCTGCAGCTTCAAACAGGCGTCGACGTTAAAAAAACACCAACGCACTGCGTCGAAGAAGCAGCATCGCAGGACAGAGTTTGCGGACGACGCCGATGTCATCATGCATCGGGCGATGCCCGCTGCTCGCGTCACGCGGTGCGGACTTCAGTAACTTGCCTAAGGTTAAATAAAAACGCGGCCGCCATTGACCGCCAGAATGCAGGGGCCTCTTGACGAGGTCCGACAAAGTTTCGCCGCAAACGCGCTATTTAAAGCGTGCGCTTCTATGATCAGCCGCTGTTGAAAAGCGCCCAGAAAGATTCATCCTCACGAACACCGGGCCACGAGAGGTCACGAGCGACAAGTGCTCCACTGACAGGCGACTGCGAAAACGATACCGAAGGTCACGAAGGTCTGCCCTACAGCAAAACGTTTTTCACGTTTGCTTTCGTCACGCAGGAGGAACCCAAGATGATGCGAATAACGGGATTTCGACACCGAAGTCGGAGAAAGAGAAGGTCAAACGCGCCGAAGCGCACTAAAAGCGCTGAACCGTAAAAAGCACACATGTGCTGGGTTTAAATTCGTTCGAGGCGAACTCGGAAGAGCGGCGCCTGGAACCGCTGCTGGAGATGCACGAACCGTAGGAAATGTTTGTCTGATACACTTCGAGTTATTGAGAAGACTCGCTAACGCGGCCAAAGATACCGATGGTGAGCTGCCAACTCGGATGGGATCGAACGCGAATCTCGACAGAAGAAGAACTTCTCCGCTTCGCTCGTGCAGCGCATGACCGGCATTGCGCGGCGCGGCTGGTGGCGAAATTATCGGCGGACGCGTTATTGTACCGATATCGCCGCTCTTGAAATGTATGAGCCCGGCTTGTTTTCATAATCATCGCCAAGCACAGCCGGCAAGAACGGGCACGTTTCGGACCACTTAGAGAAATCTCCCACGAAACGACCCGGGGCTGACCGCACGATTGTCGGACTCCTCATGCCAAATCATCGTTATCATGCACAAAAACTATGTTATGAAAACTCGCTTTTATCCGATAGCTTTCAACAAGCGCCTAACCCTTGTTATGCTTTTGCTGAGCAGCGTTGGCTTTCACCGGCCCTTCGACAATGACGCATGTTTACTCTTGTTCAGAATACACGCTTTGAAACGAGGTCAGGCAAAACGTGAAATAGCCAGTCTCGCTCCTTACCTCTTGGCCCACGTACGTCTCGATCACGTCACGAACGACAGAGCTCAAACGTTCCGCATCACCGACTCCGGGCAACTTCGCCATGCACTCGACGGCCAACTCGAGAGCGAAGGTATCGACTGACGGTTCCCCTGTAAATACGTTTGTTTGCCCTCGCACAAGCAAGCGAACTGGATGTGGTAGACGACAAACACTGGACGCCTTGAACACGTAGAGCGCAACGAGAAAGGCTGCGCGAAAGTCCTGGCAGCTTAACGAGCTCGCTCGCCAAGAAATCTGATAATCATTACACAGCAGGATGTGCGGTCATTTTAAAGAATTGCTCTGAAGTAATTGCTTGCTGAGTTGGTTGAGCGTTCTACGTACGCCGCAGGAACGGATGGCAAATTAGCAGCGATTACACTTTGGACCGCCAAAAAACATCGCTGAACGGTTTGTTGAAAGTGGCCAAAAACACGCCACGTACACCTTTGTAAGGTTACCGAAAGAAAAGTTTACATAACTCGCGGCAATGGTTATGCAACATCACGGACCACAGCAGAGCAGCTACGCTAGCCATGAAGTACTGCAGATACTGTCTGAAAACCAACACTACCGATTTTTTGGGTGGTTTGAGTTCATATGGTGACAATCGGTGATACGCGCGCTTTTAAATAGCAACCATCATAAGTTATTCATTTACTAGATACAGAATTATTAACTGGCTAACCATGCCAACTGGCTATTCTAAGCTTCATGTTGGTCAGATCTAATAGCTTCTCAGCAAACTAACTTGGCCAGTCTAAAGACTTGGAGTTGCCATGACTTTGTCAACATAAGCAGCATTGGAACAGTTATCTACGCCTGAATTAGAGCCGTTTTTTTTCATTTATGCAAACCGCTTTTTGTTCACAAATTGTGATTAACGTGAAGCGGAGAACAAGCGAAAAATACATTGCGTTTTGAATCAAAGCGAAAACATTTCGAAAAGAAACACTTTCACGCATTTCCAAACACATGACACCTCCAACAGCCATCTTACCGAAACCGCAGTTGAACTTCAGCGCCAACAAGTGGACGACATTCGCAGCACTTCGACGCACCAGCTCGTCTTCATCAACCAACATCGAGAGCAAGATCTGCCAGACGTTGAGCAGCTCCAGCTCTGCCACGAAATGAACGGCGCTCAGCAACAGTCGGGAATGCCAAACGTTGTCACGTCGACACTGACCATCATGGGCAACACAACCGGCGTACCGACATCACCCGGAGCGCGATTTCTGCACCTGTGCGCGCATTGCAGCGACCTGGCGGATGACCAGCACACCAATTGCTGCTACCGAGGCAGAAAAAAACAAGCTACGGAAAAGCGCGGCCCGCGGAGCGAACAAAACCGGATAAGCGGCAGACGGCTCATGACAGAGCGACTCCGCTCAGAATGAGCGCACTCCTGCGTAGGAGTCACGCCATCACGTGACAAGAACACCACGAGTCTCGTGATGAACGTGCACTGACTACTGACAAGCAGCTCAGTAGACATGACTTTTCTCATACCTTTGTTTCTATAAGGCAAGGCCAGCAGCGGTCTGCTATTAATTTGAGCAAAGTAGCGGCCGCAGAAAGAAATACATTCGCAGCATGCAGGCGGTTGGTTTTCCAAGGATGGTGTCCCAAAATGGCTGAGAAAGGCCCAGCATTTCACAGCAGTGGCATGTGTTTGCTAGTGGCTGGTTGCAACCTAACATTTACCATTTGTCAGAAACAAAACCTGCGTCATCTTTCTTCCATTAGTTTAACATAAAAACCGCGTCTGGTACTCGCACTTGAAAAATCAAAGCATCTGATCATCGACAGGTCTTACCAGTAGACCTGTCTCATTAACGTGGACCTTTCAGGCACGCTCGTTTAATGGGACAGAAAATGAAAAGGCATGGGCAATGTTCAGGGTTTCACAGGCTGGGATACGCGCGAAGGGCTTTCTGAAAAAGTTTACAACTTTCTCCAAGCCCAGCTCAGACTACGCTGAAGGAATGACATTAGGGATACTGCTAGGCAACGAGCAAGCGAAACGATTGGTTCGTTTTGTCCCTAAATGCAGTGAGTTTTTGCAGAAGTAGAAGATGTTTTTACTTCTGCAAAAACTCACTGCATGAAATCGGAGAAAACGTACAGGAATAAAACAAAGACATTCACGCAATGGATTTCGTGCCGCATTAGCGCCCTTTGGTGACGCGACATCAAGCAGGTGTCAAGCAAACGTTGTTGAAACAGCTGTGCAGCATAAAAAACCTTATGGTCACGAAAATGTCAGGTGGAAGATGTCACTTGCAACGTTCAATAACCACTTGAAAGCGAAGCACTTCAGAACACGGTATTCAGTGCCAAAGTAATGGAATCGACGTAACTGGAACTTTTCAACAGGATGCTGCAGCTCGTCGCAAGCATGCATGGAAATGGCCTACCGCGGCAGGAATTCACGACAGGGGAAAAATAAAGACGATCGCAGTAAAACGCTCCTTGGCGTACTGCGCCGACCTTTTTTGCCCTCCGACGTAAATTTCTATTCCAGGAATCGAGGGCGTCGGGCAGTAATCAAAGCCGCGACCATCCCCGAGCCCTGCAACGATCCGCGGTTTCCTGAAACGCAATATGGGCCGATTACACAATAGCGGCGTATGTCGCAGAGGAAGGATTGGCGCAAGCAGCAAGTCCTTGACAGCGCAATTGCCACGCACGCGGCTCGTACGTCGACGCTTCAAATACGAGACAGTCGCCGTCAATTGCACTGCTGTTTGTGTGTAACAGGAGCCAGTAAGATTGCGGCCAATCAAGCGTGGAACTGCACAAGACCTCACATCATCCCTTGCAACGTGCTGCGCGGGATTATCAGGGATGTGATCGGTTTTGCATCTTGGTTCGAACTTGAAATGCGTTTAAGGCACCAACACAGCAACACACCAGGAATGGGAGGGAGCCAGCTAAGTATCGGGGGGGGGTGGAAATTTGGTTTCAGTTACTTCGGCAACCATGTTCTACTTCGAACCAAGAAGCGAAAGCTTCTCGTAAACTAAACTTGACTTGCTAAGTAAAAAGTTAGTGCCACTAAAAACAAATACCTGCTGGGGGAAAAACGACGTGACATGACAGTTGCCGCGCAGCAGTGGCCATCAGGGACGGGGAATGAAAAAGCGCTGCTCAGATGGTGGCTTTGTCAGATGCGCAGAGATGCGCCGATGATAGATCACAATGCCAAGTGAAGCAAACGGGAAACCGCGATCGTTGTCCGAATGCATTTCGCAAGTGATGGATGAGGATGGCAGCTACCGGCATCGCACCGCCGGTGGATGCTGCGACACGCATCTGTCGCGAATCCGTGTTCGCTTATTTCGAACCGGCGAGCCTTGACCGAACTCGTCCGGGGGAGTGACAGGCGACGCCACGAGCAGCGCGGTCTGATCAACAGCGAACGAAAATTGCTGGGAGCGAAACGCGCGCGCGAAAAAATACGCAGGAGTGTCAAGCACTGAAAAAACTTGCAGTCACAACAACCGAGGGAAAAGACGCGTAATCCGGTCG
>JGI24158J21664_10015063_pt1 | contig 10105 bp, 10 predicted proteins | sample Ectturendosymbi3_FD_21664 | JGI IMG/M metagenome (IMG submission 21664) | reverse complement strand
GTATGTATCCTCGTCTTCCTTCATGTATTTGCGTTTTCCATATTACTGCGATGCATGCTTAAATTCAAGCGACTTGCGTGTGGGATTGAAGCCGTTACTCAATGCAATACAATCAACTCTAAAAATGCCATTTCTGCTGCCTGATAGGAAGCATAAATGTAGCCTTGCTTATCAACAGTCTTTGCAGCACAACAGCAATAATACAAGAATACTTTATAAACTAAGAAAATGTCTTATAAATTTAAAGATGTAATGTGGTCACAGCTATGACAATTGCTTGTTGTCTTATTTTCTGATGGAAATGTTCACAAAATTACATCACAAGAAATGAGAAATTTGTCTAACCTTTTCAACTCAGAGACAAAAGAAATCCTTGGATAAAGATATGAATGTTCTAACTAAAGCATGTGTTTATCAACTTAATTTTTATAAAACTTTAGTTTTTGTGTATGGTACATTTGCTTATGCATTAGAAAAACATTGCTACTATGAACAACTTGGTTGCTTGAAGCAGCACTCTCCTCTGTAGGCTCACCCGTACCACCTGTTACAGCAACCAATCGGTCCAGGAGGCCTTTATATTTTTCATCAGCCTTTATTCTTTCTTCCTTTTTCTGCTCCACTTGGATACTTTCTGTTCAACCGTGGCATTTTCATAAAATTATCATAAAACTAAATACTTAAATCTCTCAAAAACATCATTTGGTATAAAAAGTTATCATCTGGTATAAATATTTGCTCTTATTTGATCGTTTTTTTTCAGAATTTTTGGAAGAAATTTTCACCCACAATTTTTTAGGTGTAGCAGTTGGTTTGAAGTTTTTCTTTATTTGCACATTAAATATGGTTGTGGGCCTCCTTTGAAAGTACTTAGCCTACCCATTACAGTTGCTTTTGGGGGTCCCTTTGAAAGCTAGGTACTTAATTACACATTACAGTTGCTGTTGGACCCGTTTGAAAGCAAGGTATTTGCACATTAAAGTTACTGCTTGGAGCCCCTTTGAAAGCAAGGAACTTACACATTAAAGTTGTTGTTGGGCCCCTTTGAAAGCAAGGTACTTACATTAAATTTACTGTTGGGGGCCCCTGTGAAAGCAACTTGCTTACACATTACAGTTGTTGTTGGGGGTCCCTTTGAAAGCGGAGTACTTACACACTACAATTGCTGTTGGGGGCCCCTTCAGTGAAGTTTAAAAGCAGAGTACTTACGCATTTCAGTGGCTGTTGGGGGTTCTTTGCAAGCAGATTACCTTCAAGTTGCAGTTGTTATTGGGGGCTCCTTTGAGTTGAAAGCAATGTACCTGCTCATTACAGTTTCTGTAGGGGACCCTTTGAAAGCAGAGTACTCACTTATGATCTGCTTTTTAGTACATTATATGAGTGGATGATAAGTTTTTCACCAAAGATAAGGAAAATTTACGCGCGTAGCATCTCGAGGAGGGGCCCCCAAAAAGGTGGGGCCCGAGGCAAGTGCCTCGCTCGCCTTCCCTTAAACACACCACTGGTCATTGCACAAGGATTTTTCTGTGAACTTACTTTTCTCTGCTATTTTGTGCTTGCAAAGGATTGCACAAGTGTTTTACTAAGCATTCCCAAACGGTTAGATATTCCTCACCACAATTAGATCTATCTAATCTTTTAGTCGTAGACAGGCTCCCCTCGATTAACTTGTAACTAACTAAACTGTAGAACTTAAAAACGGAACAGTAAACTAATATTCGGCAAAAACTCTCATATCTTTTAAATAGTTACTTCTGTCTTCGAGAGGATGTTGTACAAACATAAATCAGTTTGATTTATCACTTGAGCGAAGTATCGACATTTCATAAAAAAATGTTGAAGTTTAAACTTTTCAAAATACTGAAGTAACAAAATATAAAATTCAAGAAGTAAATTCGATACCAAATAACAAAAAGAAGTACTAAACGAAAACATGCCGGCGCATTTTGAGACGAATTAAGCTTGAAGTCGTTTTCTTGGTTGAACCAAAGTTTTGGAAACAAGTGTTTTACAGTTGTTGATGACTGCCAGCAGGATAGTTATAAATAGATTCCGTGCTACATTTTGTTGCAGCGGCCAAACTTCAAACATTCTTGAGCTTTTCGTTCATATACGCCGTGAATAGATAATGCTTTATTTCGAGCACTTGCTCAAAAGCAACAAAAAAAACAGCAGCTTATTTGCTGAAGCTACCAATTCTGTGGAACATAGTCAGTATGGAAGTCGTGCAAAGACGCATGAGAAACTCTAGTGTGACAACCAATGGGGACTCAAATGAAAGCGTGTTGGTGGTTTCGAAAACAGTTGTGCTCATTATTTATCAGCAAGCTTTAAAAGGAATCCAACAAATTCATCACAACGAGATCACTGCTCAGAAAATGTTACGTTCGGTGCGGATCAATGGGCTTGGTCGTTCCACCGCAGGCTCATAAAACAAGCGCAAGCGATACGTTTGTTTAACCAACACTTCATCAATAACCACAAGTAACGTCATGCTATGCCGTGTTTATCATCTCTTGCCTTTTGTTGTGTGATCGAAAATAGGTGTTTGGAAAGACGCCTTTGATTTACAGTAACTTGGGGAAATCCAAATATCCGAACAGGAGCATTAAAGCGACATAACAGTCATTGTCACAGACCTTAAGCAAACTCATCAGCATTGCCATATAAAAGTTTACCTTCGTCTGAATTTGGTCTGTCCGTAATTCATAAGCTCAAAAAATATCAAAGCCTGCTCAAGACAAGAATGTGCGCAAACAACAATAATATTTCAGAATTATTGTCGTGCATTTTACGATAAAATCGTAATTTTTTTTCGATTACACCGCAGGGACTACAGCTTGCGATTTACGAAAGAGAAACTGTTGGTACAGTTTGTCTTCAAATATCTTTTTTATACATTAGCATTTGGGCAGATTAGGCCGATTTGTGTGTATGCAAACGACGACTTTCTGAAGCACCATTCTTGCAAGCCGTAATGTGACGCTGTTGCACGTAAAGGGCAAATTTGGTACCGTTAGCAAAAAACAAGCTTCTGCTTTATGATTCTGTTTTGCACAGACGCGTCTTAAGCAACCCTGCTTGTCTCCGCAAGTAAGCATGGGATAATGAGCATCTATCAGCGTACCACATTGCAAAAAGTGAAAGTGTGAACTTGCTGGCTGTAAACTACATAAAGCAATTCATAAACAGTAATAAAAATTTGCCTTTGCAAGCTGTTATCACGTATTGCTGGTTAGTACATATCACAAATCTCGCAAAGAAGTGGTGTCAGTTGTTCCCGCTCTTTCCACGTTGATGCAATCTGTGTGTAAGTGAAATGAAGAGTCCGCATTTCTGTCAACAACGATAAAATTTTTGCCAGAATCTGTTTTCTGTGCGTCTTCCTCGTTTTGCAGTATCTCGATAAAAAAGAAAGATACAGGTTTCGGTATTGGTCGATTTTTTCTTTTTCCTGCGTGTTAGGATGGTCTGCAAAGGTAAAATGTTTTTCACTTAAAACTGGTTTATTTCCTTTTCCTGGTTCCTAATAACATGAAACATCTAAATGCGAAAATATGAGCAAAAAAACAAGGGTGTCTGTTCAAAACAGCCCTGTTCACAACAGACCTCTCATAACAGGCCGCTCGAAACCAGGCCCCACGAGAAGGGGTGCGGCCGGTGCGCCGCACCGGGGCCCATAAGAGTCTAGGAGGCCCATTAACCTCAAAGTTCAAAACTGAAACGGGCCATTGTGCACAAAGTTTTTTGTTGTTATAACTTTAACCATACAGTCTTATGCAAATTAATTGACTAAAGTTGTACAAGCAGGAGCGGAAACGTCCGACACGGTTAAGCCGGACTCAGGCTGTTCTTGGGATGGTCATTCCGAGGGCGTGAAAGTGTGGAGTCTTGTAGGGTTGTCTGCCCACTCCGCACTCCACTGGTGATGCGTCCTGTGCGCCGCACGTATGTTGTTGTCAGATAAACTGATGAGTTGTCATGCGGCGGGTACAAATGGGTGTCTCGATTTGAGGCGTCGCGCATTTGCACTCGATGGGCAGGTAAGCGCTGTGTGGAGCAGGTGTCTGGGCTCCTTGGCACGGCGTGCTAGAGACAGTGTGGCTCCATTGCGAAGCTCAGCAGGTTGGATGCCTGCGTGGATGGTAAGGTTGTGCGCTAGTGTAGGACGCAGGCATCCAGTCATAATTCGCAAGGCGTTGTTGATGGCGGGGTCAATGAGGCGGGTATGAGCACTGCAGCACCAGACAGGAGCGCAGTATTCTGCGGTTCAATTCACCAGGGATTGGGTGGCTGCTCGCAACTTTGTTACTCCAGCACCCCAAGCTGGCAAGCCTCCCCAAGAGCGGGAGGCGTGATGTCAGCTTCTTGCGAATTGACTCAAGGTGTCGGCGATATGTGAGCGACCTGTCCGACGTTACTCCGGGGTATTTCGGCTCGGGGCAGAAAGACAGGATTCCATTATTATAGTTGACTTTTAGCTCACGTTTAGCTCCCTTGTTGTTAAGATGGAAGGCTGCCGACACCGTTTTTGTAGTGCTGAGCTGTAGCTTCCAGGTCTGAAGGTATTCACCTAGCGTTGCCATGTCCTTGCTCAGCACCCACTTCATGCCAATCTTCATTAGCATGCATGATTGCTAGATCGACAGCATATGCATACTTTCTGGAGACGATGGTTGGCAAGTCAGAGATGCAGATGTTGAAGAGAAGGAGTGCCAGGACAGATCCCTGTGGGACGCCGCTCTTTAGGTGTCGTAACCTGCTCCTTTTGCCATTTCCGGTGGTAACGGTGATTACCGGTGGTAAAGGTGATTTCCTTTGGTAAGGGTGTTCAGTTGTGCAGTGGACCTCCTGTACGACGATGATGAATGCCTTGTTCTTATAGGTTAGCTGCTCAATAACGCTGATCTTGTTTGCAGTTAGCCTCTCGGTGTTCAGCTGGAGTATGCTGGGTCGTGGGTCATCTTCGGCAGCAGCAGAGCTGCTACAGCGCTTTGCGCCAGGCGTTTCCCTACCCAGCCAACGCTGAACGCATCCAACACGGGTAGCAGTGATTGCTCTCTTAGTGACAGGTTTAGTTGACATTTCAAGCAATGTCGTACAGGGCAGGCCACGTGCAGGCACCTGTTATCCTCCTTGTCTGGTCTGATTACTTTGGAGTCGCTCATGGCATCAGTGCGAAATTTAGATTGTGTAGGCTACGTTTCATATACTGTAAAAGCAGAAACTTTTAGACTTTATTGACTTTTGGTTGCCTTAGTTATAATGTAAAACAAGAAATAAAGCATATCATTTTCTAGTCACAGCATTGAAAAGCTAATGAATTCTTGATCGGTTATCATGGGCGTCGGAAGGGGGGGAAGGGGGCCCTTGACCACCTGGATTTTGAAATCTTTAGCAAAAAAAGGTTATTTTCTTAGTTTTGAGTGGGAAAAAACAAATTTCACTACTTTTAACCCCCCCTGGAAGAATTTTTGAAAATACCCTAGTGTCCCCCCTTGGAAAAAATCCTCCCGACGCCCATGCCAGATATGATTTATAATTTTTAAGGAGGCCCNGAACAGGTCTCGCACCAGCACACATTTTTCCTCTCAAGGGCCCTGCTCGAAACAGACTACGTTCNTAACAGACCACGTTCGTAACAGAACCGTACCGTTATGAACGGGTCTGTTATGAATGTGAACCGTTATGAACGTTGTCTGTTATGAACGGGTCTGTTATGAACGTGGTCTGTTTCGAGTGGTCCGTTACAAACGGGTCTGTTTTGAATGAGAACCCAAAACAGGTGCTCTAATCTGAAAAAATACTTGGCAAGAGTGTTAACAAACCCTTAAAAGCCTTGCTTGGTCACATCTTAAGGTGTAATCTACTGCCAGTACTGCTTTTAGGTTACAAAAATATAAGTTGTCCAAACCAGTGTTTCCCGACCGGGTTGCCGCGGCACCCTAGGGTGCCGTTTGCAATGCTCAGGGGAGCCGCGAGCTAATGTTTTTCAATGCATCATCAAAAAATGCATTTTCCCAATGTCATCACGCCTTAAAGCAAATTGCTTTGAGTTCGCCACTGGGAGCCGCAAATTATATTTCTCTTCTGTAGGGTACCGCAAGCCAAAAAAGGTTAGGAAACAATACAATACACTAACCTATTTGATATGGACCTTGAGTCTGAAATAAACAAATGAATAAGTCATACCACGTTTTACGATGAATCAACCATAAAAAAGCTCGTGTTTCAGGACATGGCCATTGTAAAAAAAACTTTTTACATGCATACAGTTCTCGCAACCAGCTTTACTTACTTCTAAACATAATGTATAACTATTTATGATATACTGTCAGATTGAATGTCAAGTTACGTATTTTGATGTGAAATTTTTTAAGTGTAGGTACTATTCACTTGCAAACGTACATTGCTGCGACTGTGAATGCACGCTTTTGTCTTGTCTTCAAGTTTTCCACGTTCAGAAGCAGGGCTTTCCACGTACAGAAACCTGATTTTTCTGTCTTCGTCTTCAAGCATTTTGAGCTCAGAATTTATCTCAGCTTGGACTTGTTCCGCACAGATTTAAATGTCAAGCGGAAACATCACTTTTTTAAAAAAAATTAGACCAGTGATTCTCAACGTAGTCCAGGTGGACCACCGGTGTTCCATCTGAATTTTCTAGTGGTCCACAGAGAGTTCCATAAATCCTTGATAACACATTCACTGACCTATGTGCAATACAGTTTCGACTAGTTGCTCATGAGGTGTCAGCATAGCAAAGTGGCCCACCGGATATTTTTCACAAAGACGGTTCACGGGCCAAAAAAGGTTGAGAACCACTGCATTAGATCCAAAAAAGATTTTTACCTTATGAATCCAAGCAAAGGCCATGTAAGCAAAATCTATTAGTACCTGAATCGAACATAAGAACGGCAATAAGTAGACCATATTCCCTGTCATCCATTTCCAACTTTTCTGTAGTTGTGAAAAACTTCACTAAGATTTTCATGCTTGATTCTTTGAGACCTGAGTGCAACCAATGCACGCACATAGTGATACCAGCAAAGCCTATTAAATAGCAGTTAAACAAAAACGATAATGGAAGATCGCTAACAAGATTTTGTTTCGAGCTAGTTTACCAACCCAGTAGTCCATTCTGATAAAAATATCATTTCAGTTTTTTACCAAAATGCAGTGTACTGCATTTTCAACACGCATCTCAAGTTTTAGTTTTCTTTGCAGTGTTAATTTTCAGTTAGGCTTATACGAGAAATAGCAAATTTCGTTCTCAAGATCCTGCAGAAAAAAAAACTTTTTCGTCTTTCATGTTGACGGATACTGTAGATTGTTACACAACGGCAAAGGCAAAATGTGAGTCAAACACAATCTTGAACAGACGTCAGAAATATCCATACGTTATGTGCCTCCAGCCATACATTTGCTCTTTACCTGGAAGCGTTGCCGCTTTAGCATATTCCTTCTATTGTTGCAACCTCTCCGCTGCATGGCATTGCGTTGAATGTGTGATTCACCACGAACGGGATGTGCGCGAAGAATAACACCCATATATTCGTGGCGCGAACAAGCAATACTACAGTGATCTCGTCGGGTGATCTCTATTGTTGGTTGTTGCCACAGTGTGAAGCTTTGCGCACATGCCGCTCGGACTTTCCGATCACAACACTGTGTCTGCACTCAACTTCCTATCTCCTGAGCACTGTACAGCTTGTCTTTTCAAGTAAAAGTTTGGAAAGTCTACTTATTTGCATGTACGACTCTCACCAACTGAAGAAACAAAACCATTGGAAAGTGGGTTGCTTGGATGTTTTATGTGATGAAAATTGGGGGGCTATCGCACAAGGAGGAAGCCCTTTTTAAATCCTTATGCTGTACAAAAAATTAGTCAAAATTGTATAATGATTACAGTTTTTTGGGACACCCTCAAATACCGTCGTCCAGAAAATTTCAAATAATTTGATGCCAGTTTTCTCGCACTCTGTGAACAATTCCTCATGTAGACTGGTGGTTTCACATCAAACAACGCACTATGCGATTATTTGGTTGTGGATGAGTATGAGTCTCGAGTTTGATAAATTGTACATAATGCGTGTGTTTGAACTTAAAAAGTTTGAACTTGTTTAAAAACTTCATAGTCTGCCTGTTCAAGATCAGAGGTCTAATTACTTTTGCAAGGTTGAATGATTGGCAATGAAAAATCTCAAGCTCAAGATTATGAGAAAAAGCTAAATTGACCAGCATCAAAACCTCACTGAAAATGTGCCCACTGTCTGTCGCAAGACAATGCTAGTCCGTCTAATCCAGGGGTTTCCAACCTTTCTCTGACTATGTATCCCCTTAGCATTTCGACAAATGAGCATGTACCACTAAAATTTCTTATGACAAAATATTTTATCATGCGTAATCATAGATATATTGAACAATAAAAATATAATGATTTTTAAAAATAAAATTGACTGATATTTGTTTAAATATTTGGAAACAAATAATATAGAAATACCTGTTTCCCTTCTCTTGCTAACCTTAAATGTACCCCTTCAGATAAGCAAATGTACACCAGGTTGGGAGCCTCTGATCTCATCGAATAAACAAACCCAACATGTCAGTCAGCAAAACAAAACTTTGCAGACTTGATTACCATAGAAAGCCTACAAAGTCTTTTAAATTACTGCACATCACAAAGTGTCTAAAAAAGGTTATTCATCGCACCTGTATCCTTGGCAACAGTCGCTATGTTGAATGATGCCTTCAAGTAGTTGTACCCGCAGCAATTACGAAGAAGCATAACTTCTACAAAACTTCCTTTCAACAACGCGATCTGGTCTTCCGATTTCAAATGTTCGAATCCTGCATTGGTTAAACGATCAATGGATAGAGGAAGCCCAACATCAACAAGAAAATCTTTTACAACCATTTGGATGCTGTTCACCTATAGACAATTTACTTTTGTCTTTAAAAACTGAGACAACCAGATTCAAACTCAGGGAATGCAAACGCAGAAACAGCGATTAACGCTATACTGCAGTGTGCAACAGAAAGAAAAGTTGCGATTAATCATCAAAACAGCAACCAATATATACTTGACCTCCTTCCCAATTGTTTGGTAAAAACAGTATGTTTACTGGAGAACACGTGTTATAGCAGTGCTCTTCAATCTTTTTTGTTATGGTGCACTCTTAAAGATGTTTTGACGAACTCGTGCACCTTATTTACTTTAAAGGTAAACCGAGGTGAAAAGAGATATGAAAATCATCCTGTAAAGAGACTATTACACTACAATATTACATAAAACACAACAAATCGATGAAATAATATTTAATGGCTTTTTTGTTGTTGCATGTTATTAATAAACAACTCAAACCGAGGAATAATCTCCTTTTTGATTGCTCCCCTCCTCAATGGATCGATGTGTGTGATTGAATTTCTCTTTCGAGATTTGATTTCACACAAACAAGAAAAACCACTTCGCATAAATACGTTGCTGGTATTTGCATAAGCATAGAAATTGCCGTTTCTACTATGCTTCTGTATTCTGGCACATTTAACAGGTGCACCCAAAATTCAGTGTGTGGTGTCTCTTTAAATAATGTTTTCATGCCAAAGTCGTAGTGGTGTACCCCACGCATATTTTCGATGCACCCTGGAGTGCATCGTGAACACCTGTTGAAGAGCGCAGTGTTACAGCACAAATGAGCTAACCAAATCAGTTAAAGAACTTTTTACTACAAGAAACCAAGAACATTTCATGTGGAAGGCGATCACAATTATTTTCACAAAAAAATCCACACCGAGTTGCAGACTCCAGTTTGCTGTGAGGTGTAAGCTTGAGGCAGTTTCTACGATGCGCAAACAGAGCGAATGGGAAGACTGTGAAAAAAGAGGTAAAGAGTAGAGATCGATCGATATGGCTTTTTTGAGGCCGATACCGATATGTCCAAAATTTTAAATATTGTTTTCTGCTTCATTATCAAAATGTGATGTATTTTATGCCTTACCTGTTTTCTAAACCTTAAAAATCAGGATTTATAAGCTAGAATTTTTGAAATTGCAGCATTTTCAATACTTGATTAGCCTAACTTGTTAGCATAGTATACACTGTTTACAA
>JGI24158J21664_10015062_pt1 | contig 10106 bp, 9 predicted proteins | sample Ectturendosymbi3_FD_21664 | JGI IMG/M metagenome (IMG submission 21664) | reverse complement strand
CAGGCTGGAGTTAATTTTGAAAATTTCACTGAAGTGAAATTCCGGGACATTTTGCTAACCGGGACGGGACACCGGGACAGACGTTTAAACCGGAACAGTCCCGGCCAGACATATGGTAGGTCCAACCTTAACCAAAATCTAAAACCTAAATCTAACTTCAGGTTCATTTGTGAAAAACCATTTGCTATTCCTTCTTTTGACCAAAAGTGCCGCCCCCCGAAAAGTGCCGCCCCGGGGCATTGCCCCCCCCGTCCCCCCTAGTCGGGTCCCTGCTGAGGAGTTCCTGGGGTTGGTGCCTATGATCGGTACCACAACAGCCAATGGTATTTTCTGCTCTCTCGTTGGAGTGCTGAATAGGGTCGGAGTAGACTGGTCCCGTGCTGTCAGTATTGCTACAGATAGCGCGCCATCAATGATCGGGAAAAAAACAGGTAGGTATTGCGACAAAATTTAGAGAAAACGTACAGGTTGTAAGTGGAGAACGTGAATTTTGGACATTGCACTGTATTTCGCACCAGGAGGCATTGTGTTGCAAGTCGTTAAAATGGATCACGTCATGCAAATGGTTGTCCGGACAGTTATTAATTTCGTCCGAGCCAGAGGTCTTGATCACCGTCATTTGACAGACTTCTCAGTGATAAGGCATTTTTTTGATTTACATGGGGAAATGGAAAACTTTGTGTTTAATAATCAATTTCAGATAAGCTTGAACTTTTTGCATTAAAGTTATGAAAACAGTTGGAAGTTGTCAATACTTACAACCAGGGGTTATACAGTGATTACATTGGTCCGGTCCGCTTGAGATTAAATTTGCCTGAAGTGACCCCTGAACTGAAACGACTTTGACATCCCTGATATAGAGTATATCACCTTCAAAAATGTTCTGGGCGCTTGACCTTGTCGATGAGGCAAGCTTATCACGATACGCATGATAGAAACTTAGCTTGACAAAGAAAGGAATAACATGTTTCAGTAAGTAAGCTCGGGATGGCCGGGTACGCAGTAAAACGTGAAAACGTCGCGTAGTTCCAAAATAGCAAATAGCCTAAGGGTATGATAATAACGTTTATGAAATGCTTTGTGGTTTGTACAGCCGGCATTGCGGTACTAACCTTGCTTGGACAAACTGAGATATTCTACCGCAGGTCTCTTCAAGCGTGCGTGCTGGTGTTACTGACATATGAAAAACCTGCGACACAAACACAGTGGCTATTTTCCAGCACCCCACACGTGAGCTGTTCTATACACAGATTTTCATCTGAAAATCTAGTTCTGTCCGCCGTGCTTCTTCGCCGCAATATTGCAGCGCAACCTTGAGCTGCCCTTGTTATTTTCTGGTTAAAAATAATTGCTTCGTCATCATTGTTTAACAACCGCTTGCCATTAAAATGTCGATCCTGGTAAAAACAATAAAATCCAAAGTAGCAAATGGCAATGAAGCCTGTTCTAGCCGAAAAAAGAAGATTATACAAATGTACTTGTGCACAACATTCTAAGATCGTTGAATAAGGGAAAAGATTTCGAAGTATTTTGGTCAATTATGAAAAAATTATTGGTTCTTCTTGAAAGTCAACAAAATGTAAGCTAATGCGTTTTCAGCATTTTAAATACTTATTAAAGAAATGGAAGCTGTTGGATTTTTAGTTCACATCAGTGGTGTAGGAGCTGGAGGTTCAGGCGGTGCAAGCGCACTCCAAAAATTTAGATCTGTCAAAAAATTTGGGAAAATGTCAAAAATTTGGGCAAAAAAGCTTCGACACTTTTAAAGTACTTAATGGAAACACAGCCTACTTCTTTATTATTGAAGGTATAAATAAAGGTTTATTATCGAATAGAAAACACATTACATGTGTATAAAATCAACTCCGTGTTTTAGTTTGTGAGAGTTGATGAGTAACTGCCTCACTTGAATGTTCGGACAAAACAAGACATTTCATTTGTGCTTTGTTAATTGTACAGTGAGGTAAGGGATTACATTTAAATTTTTTGCCTTGCCTGGTTAAGCCGCAGTGCCGCTTCAAGTGTACTTCACGTTTGTGTAATCTGGACTTTGAAATAGTGGTTTTCCACTTATTTACGCTCGCAAATGGCCAAAACACAATGAAAGTTTGTTAGAGTGGACAAATGATAAGAGTAATTTAGTGAATCCAACGAGCAACCATTTGTTTTAGTCTTTGCTCAGCCTCGAACCAATGAACACTTGCCTGTGAGTGACTACTGTACTTTTCATGCTCAGCTAAACGCACACTAGCGTTGGACCAGTCAGAAAACTCATCAGCGGATAGCACGGCATTAACATTGGAAGAAAGCTTACAACAAAAGCAAATATCCAATTTTTCCAGCTGAGCACACCAGCCATTTCCTTTGCAGCACCTGTCCATTGGATAATTTACGTTGTAAATAATAGTTTGAAAATTTCCTGCCTGCTACACCTTCAGGAAATTCAAAACTCAAATGTAACTTATGTGGACCTTTCGGGATTAGAAAATCTCAGCTGTTGAAAGACATTTGGGTCAAGACGCAGAGTCCTCACAGTTTTCGATAAAGCTAACATTAGGTCTGTCGTTTTTCCTCTCGGAATCTGAATCACACTGCTGGCCCAAGGAAGACGACGGTGGAACTTGTTCCGCAGGGTGCACAGCAGATACAGGAAAACTGTGCAGACCTCGATCTTTCAAGGAACTGAGTGACTCGGTACTTGATTCCTCGATCTCGGTACTGTACTATTCTTCCTACCGACAAATTTCTTGGTTGCTCCGCTGACATCCTTTATTTCACTTTCCTTCGCTGCTTTTATCTTCCTCTTTTCATTGCCACTGCCGCAGGTTCTGCACATGTCACGCTTTCTTTTCGAAATTTCTCGTAATGTGGAATGTCTGAGTAACAATATTTGATTGTTTCAACAAAGTCGCCAGACAGCAAAAAATCTTTCAATTTGGCAGTTTTTCACATCGGTTTTGATTCGCATTTGAAGGCATTGAATATCATTTGCAATTAGATATGACTTCAAGCGTTGTCTTGGCAACTTCCTACAAACAATAGTTTCCGACCAGGGGTTAATACTGCCGCCAGCAGTAATCCACAGAGGCACAACAACTGTTTAAGTTGATTGGATCTATGAGTTTCGGGCTATCACAAATGAAGAAGTTTGGGGAACAATGAATGTGATGTCTGTAACCAAATCGTGGCGCACTACACATTTTACTCAAAGCGAAGGGCCCGGCGTGCAATTGCATCAGAACAGCGACCAACAATAGTTTCGGCACAACCAGCGTTGCTACTCAACAGCTACTGACCTACTGCCCAGGAGGCCCGCAACCAGCTCGGGACACCAGGTGGGCGAAGAGTTTCTGGGAGTGGCCCAGATTTTGTAAACAATGTCCAGTTCTTTCAAACTATGTCGAACATAGCTTTCCAGGGCGGAGAATTACCCCCTAGTTACAGGCATGCTGCCCAGACAGGCTGACACGGTTCGGTGTCCAGTACAGACCAAGCCGAAAAATGTAAAATAGAACACATGTTGCTGTTGGTTAAATGGCCAAATGCTGGAGTCATCGGAATCGAACAGGATACTTGCGTCTGTGCGTTCAATTTTACATCTTTTGTCATCTGTGTCAATGGCATCGAGATAATTTCACATGAAGCAAAACTGCAGGCCTTTGTTAAAATGCAGATGACCCGCAACCAACCAAAAACTTTCCAAAACAGAAGGAACTTTCGAGAACTGAGCGACGTAACGCCAGCAGAACTGCCATGAACATTAATACAACAGACACAAGTTTTGACCTGTTCATCGGAAGTTTAATCCCTACACACCTGGTTTGCNAACGCTGTGCGTAGGCCTACTGCAGTCTTAACTGGCACTACTAACAACCATGTTCCATCACNTAGTGGGACGTGGTAGAGCAAAGATANAAATCCCTACCAAGATAATTGAGGACGTTTGATAGGCCTTACAGAGGAAATTCATCGTTATTTCTAACATCAGACTTATAAGCAGACCCGTAACTAGTGGGGCACACCCCTGGAAAGATGTGCTGGACATAGTTTTGAACAACGAAAGATAGCTTAAAAATTTGGGCCCATCTCAGAAAACTCTTCGCCCCGCTGGTGTCCCAAGCCGGCAACGGGCCTGTTTATAATCCGCTTCTACTGCATTCTCGAGCGCAAGAAGTGACCGGCAAAAATGAATATGGCCAAATACCATGGAGCGGGGCCCAATGCGGCTGCATTGGCTTCAGGCCGGCCCTGGACACGGGGGAAGTGCCACTCTTACTTTTTTGCGGTCCCCCAAACTTTGTTGTGGCCAGAAAATGTTTTTTTAAACCAAGACTCTTTCCCCCCTAAAAATGTCATTTGCGCCCCAAAACCATAAAACCTGGCCACGGGTCTCTATCCTGCTATCTAAATAACATAAGGTTGGAAACATACGTCTTAGGATACACCGGATCTTCGCCTAATCCGGATGAAATTATCTGTCAAATAGAATTGGGATTAACAGAGGTTCACTGTGTTTGTAACTGGCGAAGCAGGTGGAGTCTACGACAGATGCTGCTATGAGTTGCATTCGCAACAGTAGGGACGTTATCAATACGTTTGTGTAAAAGAACTATTTCAAGAACTGTCACCGCCTCTCGTCACAAGGAAGACGAGAAAATAGTGTTTCCGCAAGTTTCCTTTCAAACTAAAACAACACCAACGCAACCACAACAGCGAAAGGAAACGGCGCACGTGTTCAGTCGCTACAGCGACTTACTAATAGAAATTAAACTAAGCGAGAGACTTACGACAAACAGCTGGATTTTGAGGTCATATTCCAGCAAAAGCGCTGCGTGCATTTTTAGCAGAATTTAACGACGCGATCAATTGTCTTGTAGTTCAAACACAGTGGGAGTAGCGGCAATCAACGCAGAATCGCACCATTCGTAGGCGGTCCATTTATTGTTCAAACAATTCGAAGCCCTTAAGCGCGTGAGTTGCTGATTCGAAGCGGTGTGCGAAGCGGAAGTTGCACGTAACATTGTGCTAGGCGCCATTATTATTGTAAGCCATGCATTGACGCGAAGTCCAGAACAAGATTGACGGTTTCCTGGCAACGCTTCGAAAGTGGCGAAATGCATTCGTGTAAACATGGTACGTCGTTTAGTTTGCAAAAAGCACAAATTCATTACGAAGTACCCGACGGGGGGTCGAAAGGGGGTCCTTGCCCCCCCCTGGGTTTTGATATCCGTGAGGTTGTTTGCTATTAACTCTTCACCGGATGAAGGTTTGCCTCCTAGCTTCGGAGTTGGTGAAACGAAATTTCACCACTGCTGGCCGGTCCCTTAGGAAAAAATGCCTTTGGGCCCCCCAAGGAAAGTCTACAATTACTCCCCTCCCTGGTAAAAGGGCCTCCCGGCGCCTGCGGAAGAACCACTGACGAGTTCCGGGTGAAATAACTGAAAAGCAGCAAAGAACACATCACGGCACCGCAGTCACGTGATCAGATCTCTGCGCGAAAACGTCTTCGGCTTCAGGCGCAGATAGGACGAGAAGAGTGTCAGCAGGTCGCCAACACAGAGCAGTGGCAAAATGCCGGGTGATTTTTCACTGGATCTAGTGATTTTTGCCAAGAAGCCAGCACTGCCACAAACGGTGGCGTAACCAGCTCAAAACTTTTTGGGGGGCAAGAAATTGGGGGACAAAATGTTTTATTTTAGGCGAGCAACAGTATTTTTGTTTGGGATACCGCCTTTCAAAGCACAAAATGACTGGATATTTTATACATCTGGAAGGGGTGTCTGGCTACGCCTATTGCCACAGATCGCTTTCACGTTTTGCATGCGATACGCACGTTACGAACAATCACCGTTGCTGAGACGCGCCGTCCCCTAGCAACCAGCGACATATGTCGCTTTCGTTTAGTGTCGTCAGAAACAAACTGTAACGCAGAGAAGCCTTAGGTGAGGACCAGAAAGACGAACTCAGATAATTAAAAATAAGGGAGAGCTAAACGAAAAACCTAAAATTTTGGTCGTTCCTTCTCAGAGGGTGATGCGAGTCTGTTGTTCAAAGCTTGCTTGCAACGATCACACCGGCTTTTATTTGAAAAAATCATTTCTGAGTTTTTATTCCAACGTCTTCGCCTTCTGCACCTTGTTTACTAGCGCCGTCTAGAGACCGTAGAGTTCGTTGATCTTGTCCTGGTAGTGATGCTCGAGAGCTTTTCGCTTTAGCTTAAACGCGGCCGTGATCAGACCGTCTTCCGGGAGCCAGGGTTTGGGCTCAACGTGGAACTTTTGGGGAATTTCGAACTTTTGTAGTTTTGCTGCAACAAGAAAACAAAAAGCTCACGATCTTGGCGAGAAGATCGACCCAGTTTGTCAAAAAGTCACATCAGAAGCAACTCCAGAAAAAGCCGAGACACTGTGACGTGTCCGACTGAAATGTTACAGCGGGAGGCTGTTAGCTACACATCAAAAGGGAGGCTTCGAAGATTGAAAGCGCGACTTCCAGCTAATCAAACATTCGAAGCGAAGTTTTTCAACCCTATGCCAGGAACTGGGCGAATGGATACTTGATGACTGCATGACAGGAAGCCATGTGATACGGATAAAGTCCACAGTATAGTAACAAATTCCACATCAAAGCCACGCTTTTTACGCAGAAGGCTTCCAAAACTTACCAAAAATCATAGCGCTATATCNTTATTGAGTATCTGTGCGCTTTGCCGTTCATCCACAAGCGCGTTGCGTCAAGTTTTAAAATGTACTGGCAATAGTTCTNCCAGCTTACGAACTTGTTTTTCTACAGACCAAGGCTTGTGACTAGGGTTGCGGAATCCGTGGTTTTTGAGCGGAGTCGGAGTCCCAAGAACACTACGAGTCGGATAAAAAAATCCGACTCCAGAAGTCCAATAGAATCACTTTTTAACATCGCATTGCTAAGTCAGGAATCCTAAATCGTGCCTGTTGAAATGGCACAATTTCTTTTGAAACTTTTATTGAAGCAGAGAATCTTGCTGTGCACCACGAGTTCCATTGATCGCTAGTTGCTACAAAATTGTTGAATGCCAAACTTCATTCAAGTTGGGTAGAGGCAAGGGTGGGGGACCTGCGGCCCGCGTGACATTTGATATGGCCCGCATCAGAATTACCCAAGTTAGAACACAAAATCGCGCCAAAACGGAACTCCATGATAAGCAGGTACTTCGATTGTATGTCATAAGAAGACTATCCCTTGTAGTAAGACAAATGTAGAATTGTAGGATAAAATCAATTGTTATTTGCGACCTACCAGAAATAATCCACAATTTATGCGGCCCGTGACAGTAAATAGGTTCCCCACCATTGTGTTAAGGAGTCGGAAATTTTGGAAAGTTCGGAGACGGACATTTTACCTCCGATTGCGCAACCCTGGTTGTAACAGTCAGTTTCATTTGCACTCGTTTTTCTGTATTCTTTCGAAGTGTCGCGAGTGCTCTGCAGCTTCCCTTGCTCGGCTCCATGGTCGAATGTGCAGCGCCGTTGACACAATAACAAACGTGACGCCAGGACACGGTCGACTCGGATGAACTGTTTACATCTCACGGGCCAAAAATGGGTTCAAGGCCATCGTGCTTAACAACACACGAATTGAAACACCAAGAAAGAAGCTCCTTGAGCAATAAGCAACAGTAAAGCGCGTAAACATCGGAGGTCAGCCTCGATCCTACCTGACTTGGCGGTTTGAACGATGGCGTTTTTCAGTTCCTTAGCAACGAGGGGGTCAGAGCAGAACTTCTCGAAGTTGATCTGAGCGCCCTTGCCGTTCGCCAGTGTAGTGACCGCTTTCTCGTTCGGGACGACGAAGCAGATGGCGTATGGCTGGGAACTGCAGACAAAAGCGTTCCTTGGTCATTGGACCGAAACGAAATCCGATGTTTACGTTTGAATGCGAACAGCTGAGCGAGCGTGCTCGTTGTTCGCTGGATGTCCGGTCGGAATCAACAACCGTGACTCGATTGCCGCTGAATTCAAATTTAAATTGCGCGCCAGCGTTTGAATAACAACAGAGGTTTTTGAGCTGGTCGGCTTGTGCTGCTGTTTCAGGTCAAAAGAACAAATGGCGCCATCGACTCCAGTCATTTCCATTCATTCTGCTTGTTTTTTTACGGACAATAAATATCGTCAATACCAAACCGGTTCACGTCTTAAGACCTTTCAACTTCCAGAAAGTTCTAATGATTTGCTAGAGCAGAGGTGCTCAATAATAGGTCGATCGCGATCTACTAGCTAGTCGATCTCAAAAATACCGTGGATAGATCGCGTGATATTAATTTCGGCGCCGGCGGGCGGGGTCCCCGACGGCCATGCTTCTGGCCACAGTCGATGGAGGTCAATGCTCACCTGACAGCGTAGATCCAAACGTTGTCGATCAGTGGGGAGGTCTTCAGCTTCGCCTCGATGCTCCCCAGCGCCAGGTACTCACCGTGGGCGAGCTTCACCAAGTCCTTCTTGCGATCTGCGGATGAATATTTGAATGACACGGCCGCGTGCGATGGCGTAAAAAAGTTTTGAAAAGCGCAGGCCTGGTTTTGATCTCAACACGACTTTGTAATTCCGTCGTTCGTTCGCTTTATTTCAGCTGTTCGTTCCGACACTTGGTTCAATTCTTTCGATTTAATCATGAAGCGCTATAAGGAAACGCAATATCTGAAACGATTTTGCTGAAAGCAAGACGATGTGCAAGAAAACAAAACTTTAAATCATAACTTATAAAACCGCTTCTATTTCAACGGACACTTTTTGAATATCTTTTGCAATTGAGAAAAACAGAGCAGAATTTTCGTTTTCAAGCCAAATATGAATGAGGAGGTAAGCTCCTGTTCCGAAGGTCAAATAGTGTCTTAGTACGCACTTCGCGTAATGAATTTTGCCTTGTGACGTAACTACAAAAATTACTCGCAAAAGTAGGAAACGAAACAAACTGCCTTAACCTAACCGGAAAAAAAAATATTGTTACCCTAATTACAATACAGTGCACGGGACCATAGCTGCTGAATTAATGTGGAATCATCTCGGACCTTATCAACATAATGTTATTTTCAATGAAATAGCTAATGCAATGAGAACACTCACACAAAAAAGGGGATTAAACCAACCTATGACCCTTATGGCGCCGTCATCGTCCACCTGGCCAATGTCCCCGGTTTTGAACCACCGTTGTCCGTTGTCGTCCACGTAGAAATCTTCCGCCGTTTTTTCCGGCTTCTTGAAATAGCCCTGGGTGATGTTCGGCCCACCGATGTGTATCTCACCCTGCGGGTGGGGTTCGTTGGTTGGGGAATACCCGCCTGCGAAAGTTGCTACTTCATTAAAAACAAAGTGCCAGGAATCATGCAACGGACACTGTGACCACGTCTGCCAACTTGAAGGAAGGGCGCAAGGGTTTGCCTCAGACGCCATTTTTTTCACGCGCGGCCCACGTTGGACGCTCAACTGACACGCAAAGGGCTCATCACCGGCAAACGCTTTCACAGATCGGGGGATTCCCTGAAAGCACGCGCGGCACCACAAAGTAAAGTGCAAACGAACACGCTGTTGCGGCTGGAACTTCGGTCAGAGAAAACTTAACGCCAATCAAAGACAAACGATAACTGCTCGCTGTATGAACCAAGATCAAAGAACGAGCGAACTTTAGTTTTCCAACTATCACGAGAAAGCATTATTTCAGTTGGATGAAAAAATATAAACATTATAGGAATTGTCTTGTGTTTGTTTCAGAGTTGGCGGTAGTTGGCGTTGCAGAGGAAACGTTGCCGAATCTCCGAATATACGAAAACGCTACAACTGATTTGAATGCCATTCGCGACTGTCGAGATCTTCACAAGCTCAGGTATTGAGCGCTGGGGGGAGGGTTACCAACATCCCCGTTAAGATTTTTCAAACCGAAACAAATGTTGACTCTCGAACTGGCAGTGTCCGATGTAATTGATGTTGGCGTCAGTAGGGGAACACTTATCTTCCGAAAACGGTTGCAACTTTTTTGCCGTTGCTATTTTGCCTGAGTATACGTGCTCGAAGAAACATCAAAAAACGGCATTGTGATTTTGCTTCCAGAGCTGAAAATTCGAACCGACATTTTTA
>JGI24158J21664_10015061_pt1 | contig 10107 bp, 8 predicted proteins | sample Ectturendosymbi3_FD_21664 | JGI IMG/M metagenome (IMG submission 21664) | reverse complement strand
ACAGGTTTTCGTCTCGTCTCGATATAGATGGAAAAAGACATTGTTGAACTTTGTGCAAAACCACAAAAGCGCCATAAAAGCCACAAACTGACGTATAGTCAAAGGTTTTAGTATTGCCCCCCAACAATTTTGGTTGGCCCCAGTTTGGCCCCCCCACTTTTTGAACGCTAGAATCGCCACTGAAGGGGGAGTACTGAGTCTATACTTGTTTGCTGTTTAGATGATTTATCCAATGAACTAAATAACATTAAAGCAGGGTGTTATATTGGTGATGTCTTATCAAATCACTTGATGTTTGCTGATGGTATTTCTGTTTTGTCCAAGTGTGCGTTGGTTGAAAAGAATACTTGATGTGTGTCAGGCTTATGCAGAATCGCATGGGATTATTTTCAACTGCAACAAAACTGTTTGTATGTCGTCTAAGGCTAAGAGTGCAAAAAGCACAGCCACTCCAGTATTGAAATTGGGTGGTCAATACGTAAAATCTGTTGACCAATACAAATATCTGGGGATTGTATTGGATTTGGATACTGAGCTCTCAGATGACAAAGACATTCAGAGACAACTGCGATATCAATATTGTGCAGCAAGCAAGCTGTGAGCCTCTTTTTCCCGTTGTGCAAATGCAGTTAAAAATGTACTTTTTCGTTCCTTTAGTACGCCCATGTATGCATCACAATTATGGTGTAATTTCAGGAAGTCATGCATGCAGAGATTGCNTGTGGCATACAATTTTGGTTGCAGTGCTCTATACAACTTGCCCTAGAGAGCGAGTGTTAATACAGTAGCTATCAGGTTCAATGTAATATTCCTACATTTGAAGAAGTCCATAGTATAAACACACACACTCTGCATAATGCAGGTCGATAAAAACAGACATAACAGAACCAGTGGCGATTCTAGAATGAAAAAACTGGGAGGGCCACTGCGGGGCCAAGGCAAAAAGTAGGGGGGCCAACATAGATGTTTCTGCATGGTGATTTCCCGTTTCTTTGAAGATTAAGTTGTTATGATTAACCCAATCGAACCCAACACAGGCTTGTGAATATCGTTAAATATGAACTACCATTATTATTCACCAGAGACACCTAAACGCCACTGTAGATGCAAACACACACGTGTACTGTTTTGTCGAATATTCTGTGCTGACCATGCAACCTCCACAGCAATACACATGGAAAACGAAACACCATTTCCCGCACACAGTTGTGTCAACCCCACATGAACGAAAACAGCTCTACGAAAATGTATACAATTCACATGAAAGCGAAATTGTTGCAACCACGAATTCCATCTTGACACAGAGACAAGCAGGCTGTTGATTGCCAACTGGTTCCATCAAAATATTCTTACTGTAAAGCACATAAAAAATAAACCATCTGCCAACAGATTGGTGACTACTGACTATGCGTTTTTGTGGTAGCTTATGGAGATTTTGTGATTGTGCTGTAACCATAACAATGTTATTATCCAACTACGTACTGTACTATTACGAGCGTAATACCCATCTGCAGCGTGGATAGGGTGAGGACTATTCAATGCAGTGTGCAGTTAACAGCAGCAAGGTTTCGGCATCAGTTACACCTAAAGTAGCATAGCAGCGTCGCAGGTAGGTTTGCATCTGCGTTTAGGGCGTGTACCTGATAGAAAGATGTAACAGAGGGCGTAAAACGTATTTTGCAGAATCTTCCCAACAAAGTCGTTCATTTTAAAATATTCACACTGGATATCCTCTGACTGATCCTCAAAAGCTGACTTTTCAAATAGACAATAAGCAATACCATTCCCACACAGATCCCTGCACAGTCTACTTTAGAATTTTATATCATAATCACCTCAATGCAACTTAATCCTTCGATTATCACGTCGACTGTCAAATTCATCAACGAAATCATCGAAACCTGTTTTTCAGTTAGTGCCCTTCTATTGAAAGTAGATCAAATATCAGGGCCGGATTTAGCTGATGCGAGGCCCTAGGCTAATCCACTTGTGAGGCCCCCTCTCCCATATTTACGAGGAAAAAATGGAAAAGCGTTAAGCAATTTGCGAAAGCCGAAAATGACGATATTGACGCTCTAAAGTACGGTCAATAAAAATTCTATATCATTACTAGAGTGCCCCACGATCGCTGCGCTTGTTGCTATCTTCGACGCAAAAAGTTCAATGACATGGAATTGTGGAAATTGTGCTTGGCCGGCGGGAACAGGATTATTAATTTCCAGAGGCGAAACAACCAAAAACGCCACGGTTAAAATATTTGAAAAAACACATGGCCTACATTTTTGTAAGTTTACATCTGTCTTTTTTTATGTGTGCTCATAAAAACAAACCACACTGCACATATGTGTGGCGGCATAAAGAAGTTAAAGCACGACGTGAGGACCACGTTGCGTCTCGCTTACCACGGCTGCAAAAATCCACACACACGAACACAACACGTCATGTGAAAGGCACCCAACTGGTTGAACTGCTAGGTTCACGATTCGCATGTTTGTTACTTTTTCTGACTGCAAAGAATCGAACGCAACGAAACCGTCGCGCGAAATTATGTGTGTTTCAAATCAGAACCGTCGCCAGAAAGTCTTCGATAGGGGGGTATTACACAGGCGCAGGGGGACTTGACATTTTGAAAATTTGATAAAATCTCCACTGATTTGTAGTGTTTTATATTTCAATTTGAGGGGCTGAGAACTGTGCACTAATCTGAGGCATATAAGAGCCACTAATCTGAGGCATAAGACCCAAACGCGCTTTTGTAATTTTCGTTCTGTTTCCTATTTTTTGTCTCTTTGGGGAAGAGTTCTGTGGTTTCCAATNAGCAAAGTGACTTTTGCTTGCTGTTCAAGATAACCAATATCTCTGACTTTCTCAGCATGGGGGCAGTACCAACTTGCGCAAGTACTCAATAGCAATCTGATTTCTGAATGTCTATCTGAAAGAAAATTAAAATGGAAAGAATCACATCTAAAAACACTAACAGAGCTTTATCTAATAGAAACGCTGACAAAACTACTGTATTTGCTCAGAAGAAGCAACTATGTTTTGTTTAGGATACTGCTGTTAGCCCTGAACATATAGCTCTTATCTGCTATAGCCAGAGGGAGAAATTTAGCTTAAGGGAACCCACTGACCAGCCCTACACTCTGAAAAAAGTTGAAAAATAATAGTGAATTCGGATGTGGATGGCTATACTAAAACCCGAAATCGCCGGAAAACACTCCGAAAAACGCAAAAAACAACTTACTGAAAAACAAACTAATAGTAAATAACAAAATGCAAGCTGCATGAAGGCCCGGTTTTTACATTAGCTTGCCCAGGGCGGTACGCACCCCTGCTGCTGCCCCCGTCAGTTACGCCTCCTATCAGGTGCATTTCAAACACGAACAGCCACATGTTCTTTCGCCTGATTCACTCGTAACAATCCGTACAATTCAGCAAACGCAAGGCGCAATCAGCGTGCTTTGCGTATATCGACACAATAGTCGGCATGCGGCTTGACCAACCGTCACACTGAGATTCATGGAAATTTGTTGGAAGGCTCTGGCATTATGACCACAAAATCTGAATGGATGACTAAAACTGAATTTCATGAATAATTCTGACATAAATTTTTCATGGATATTTATTGAAATGATCATAAACCGGCAATGTGCTCTATGCGTAGCCTACCACAGTTTGTTGGAGGCCCCCTTGGATCTTGAGGCCCTAGGCTTAAGCTTATATAGCCCACTGGTTAATCCGACCCTGAGATCAATGTTACCCAATCTTTCACTGGTCATGGAATTTCTGGGAAATGTTTTCACTAATTTCATTTTTGAAGAACCTCTCTCGCATGAAGCGCTGGTGACGGGAAGAGTTACAGCTACCAGCAACAAACAAACGCAGCTTTGTAACTAGCTATAAATGAAAAAACTTGTTCGGTCGATATACGTAGCTTCGACTCCTTCCGAAGAAAAATTATTTGCCAAAGTTATTTCATGTTTTAAATAATTTTCGCTAAATAAATATAACGTGCGGATTCTGTCAAATGTTTTGCTGAGAGAAATATTTGACCTCCGGGGAAACGAGCTGAAATAGGCGTAAGAATTGCTTCTGAATCATCACAGAAAATCCGTAAAAAATTTCATGAGGCTGCAGGACATGTGGGTAGAGTTAAAACTGTAGTCACGAACCACTTAGTAAGATGCCTCCAAGTTGTATACACAAGGCAGCATAACGCAAAACAGCAGCCAAAATAAATTCGGATAAATAAACTGAAAACAGTTCTTAAGCTTTCACAAACCTTTTGCCACTGGAACAAGCAATAATCTGCTGACAGTAGTAATGATCCAGTTGCATTTCATACTGAAATGCACGAAAGGTCAATCTTCCCACTTCTGCGACTGTTTCTTAGTTTCGAAATTAATTTTTCAACTCCACGACCGCGGTCTGGCTAAATTTCACGCAGTATCCGAGCAACCACTGGTGTGCGACGTCATAATCATCTTTATTTACCCGAACGTCAAAAGCAAAGCACAGCTTATCATGCATTCGGGAAATATTGAATGCAGGCTAGAGGTTTCCAAATTGCCGTTTAAAATATTGCTGGCCGAAAGTTATCTAAGTGTATATGTCTACCAAATGAACTTAAACGGGAAATTAAGAAAAAAACTTGGGGGGTCAAGCAGGGGGCCAAGCAAAAATCTGGGGGCCATAGCCCACCCAGGCCCCCCCTTAGAATCGCCACTGAACAGAACGTTTTACAAGGCATTGGAGCTGGCGGAATCACAGGGTTACAGACACTTTTTGCAACCGCGTTGAAGACAGCAACAGCATCATAGACACACTGTTAACACTAATGTTAGCTAACACGTAGCACTTGTTACAACACTACTGCGGAGTAGGGCGCCAATTCCTAATACGAATACATTGTGACATGACACGCCACCAATCAAAAACACACTGCAAAGTTCGATCACTCATTCACAGAATAAAATGCGATTGTAGTATTCAAAGAGTAGGGACGAATACAAACAATCTGACTGCATCAAAGCATGTAACCACATGTTAGATTTTCTGCATCTTTCGAGAAACAGGTACGTGTTTTTTCGCAACAGAGCCTCAAAGGTAGGAATGTTACATTGAAACTGGTGAGTGCTAACACTCGCTCTCTAGGGCAGGTTGTATAGAGCTCTGCACAGGCATACCATACGTCCCGTTTTAGCCGGGACAGTCCCGGTTTTACAGCTTTGTCCCGGCGTCCCGGTCAGACAACCAAAAAGTCCCGGTTAGGCATTCAGTCAGCCAGCATAGCCCTACACGAATATTAGCAGGCTGTGATTGGTCTGTTTAGCCAAATTGCTGAAGAGTGATGTGGGGTTTTGTCTTTTCTTGTTTCGTTGTGTTACATCAGGACAGCTTGGAACACTAGGAGGGGCGAAGAGTTTTCTGAGAGAGGTCCATATGTTCGAAACTAGCCTACGTCCAGTAATTTTAAACTATGTCCGACACATTTTTCCAGGTGGGAAAAATTTTTTCATCGAGGCTTTGCCCCAATGATTACAAACCTGGATCAGGGGTTTCAAACACACGGGCCGCATGTGGCTCACGAGGACGTTTTGTGTGACTCACATGCTTTTTGGGAATTTTCTGATAATTAACAATGACGTTATTTATAATTTATTCACCTGTGTTTAAAAGAGTTCGGCTAGCGAGAGAACAAGTTCCTAACGAACGTACAAACGGCTAGAAATGATTTGCCTATAACTCAGCGGTGGGCAATTATCGTTCCGCGGGCCACATGTGGCCCCACACAATGTTTTCAGTGGCCCGGGGAAGCAATTAGGGAAAAACCTTTTAATCAGAAAATTCCTCCCACCTAAAGAAATATCAGTGCTGAGGCTAACTTGAACTGAGACTTGCTTCTATTTCCATTAGAAGTTACGGACCTCCACTNAACGCGGCCTTCTTAAAGTGGCCCCCGAGTTAAAGTAATTGCCCACCCCTGCCATAACTCATTTCTTTCTGCAAAATCCANTTATCATTTTCTCATTTCATTGAATCACTCTGAAAATACTGGCAGGCCTATGTACTTTTTCTTGTCTCGCAGTTTCTTATTTAGGCTTCGATTTGGACCATGTCTAAAATTGCTGTGCTGAATTAGAATTATCAGTTTTTTCAAAAAGACATTGCGGACGCTCAGATATTGACAACCACTTGGAAACCAAAAAATACAAATCTTCTGTTGAAGCTGAGATGTCATCTCGTGTGACACACTTTTTCAAAGCTCTCATTCTGATGAGTCTGTAGTCTTAGCAGAGAAAGAAGCTATATCTTTGCGTATCACGCTGCTATTTACAGACAGTATTTTGAAAGTTTTGATTGCAACTCTGAGCTAGTTTCAAAATTTTTTAAACCTAAATTTCCCATTGCAAGAACAAAATGTGAATCAGTAATTATCAATTCCATAGCCCTAATGTTTACTGCTGAAGTACGCCAAGAATTAGATAAAGTGAATTTTGTTTCGGTTATTACTGATGCTTCGAACAGAAGAGCAGAGACGGCGGAGAGTGGGGACAAAGAGTAGGCGCTGTCCCCAGACTTTTTGTAAGGGGGCAACGGAGGCGGAGGTTCCTTTTTATAAACGTATCGCAGGTATTTTCATGGTTTTTCAAGATCGACTCGAAACATATTTATTACAGCTATTCGCAATTCCCACTCACAGAAACTTCAGAATAGTTTTCTATAATTGTTGTTATTTTTGAGGTCAACATTGTCGCTGAACAGAAACAAGCATTATTGGTAACGATTTTTTGTTTTTTAAAGATTACATTGCCTTAACTGTTTTACTTCCCCCTGCCCTACCGCTGTTCCGGCATCCCTGGAAATGAGGGCAAAAATATTCGTTGTGGTTCGCTACGTATTACCTGATATCGGTGTGAAAGTAAAGCTTATAGAATTGAAACCACTTCAGGTGAAACTGCTGCAATATTTAGCGAAAGTAGCTACATACTCCAAGTAAGATATAAACCACATTTGTTTGATAAGGCTCGTTGTTCTGAAGTGTCCCGGTTTTCACTCACGAAAATATGGCATGCCTAGCTCTGCATCCAAATTATATGCCACACGCAATCTCTGCACGCATGACTTCCTGAAATTACACCATAATTGTGATGCATACATGGGCGTACAAAAGGAACGAAAAAGTACATTTTTAACTGCATTTGCACATCGGAAAAAAGAGGCTCACAGCTTGTTTGCTGCATAATATTGATATCGCAGTTGTCTCTGAATGTCTTTGTCATCTGAGTGCTCAGTATCCAAATCCAATACGATCCACATATATTTGTATTGGTCAACAGATGTCACGTTTTGACCAACCAGTGTCAATAATGGAGTGACTGTGATTTTTCACTCCTAACCTTAAACGTCATTTACATCTAGGATTCTTAGCAACTAACGCACACTTGGACAAACTTACACAATAATCAATTTGTTTAACTTGGAGTTCCTGATGTTTATATTTTAATCAACATTAAATTAATTTCTGCTCTGTGTTGTTGGTCTTCTTGCTACGTTGCCGTTCATGTTACTTCGTGATTTGAGTCACAAAACTGTATGCATATACCATTACCATAGGGCTAATGATTGAAAATTGTTTATTCCCATGAAACCCGGAAAAGTGTTACGCGTACAACCTCAAGGTGGCGGCAAAGCTGAAAGGCTCATAGAGCCTTGTTTGAGGTAGAGTCCGCGGTACCGAGTTTGTGAAAATTTTTTGCATGAAATGACTCAGAAGTTGAGAGACTAAACTGAACAAATCAGCACACACCAGCTTCGTTAGGGCAGCAGCCACAATTGCAAGTGTAGAACAAATAAAAAACAAAGCACAATTTTCATAACGTTTGCATAATGGTGAAGTGAAATAGCACTTTTTCAATTCAAGGGAGATGCAAAAGTTGTAGAAAACAACAAGCATTGGGAAATCAATGTCAACTTTACATTGGGTAAAATGAAATAAGGGTATGTGGCAGGCAGTAATACTAGCAAGCATGATGAGTATAATACATGGGGTAGATATGACTATCACTATGTGACATGTCAAATCAGGCTCACGCCCAACAATGGTAGTGTCCTCAGACAGCTAGATACAGTAGTAGATGAACTTCTCAATACTTCAGAAGTTTCAAGTGGAATGGAACATATCACAACATTGTAGCTTCATCATATTCATAGGCTACTACTATGTGCTAGTCAAGTTAGCTAAAAAATTAGCGAAATAACACTGACTCACTTTGACTTTCATGGGCATAATTTTGTTGTAAAATGTGGGGGGCAGCTTGGCGTGAAATCAATATGGTCATTGGGTCGATGCAGAAGTGATGTTTTATGTAGGCCTATACAGATTGCCAATCTTATTTCTAGAGGTGTTTTGAGAGCAACACTAATCACGCTTTGTTTTGTCCTTGCAGATGATTTACATATGAATATTATAATATGATTTACATATTAATATACTTATGTTTGTTGCTGGACACGGTACTGTAGTTCAGCCTGATTCCATGAATATGGTATTTGGCTGTAAACAAACACAGCCATATAAATAGTAGAACACATCATTTGGGTTTTATCAGAGTTGTCAGTTGGAGTGCACAAAATGCTGAATCGCATTGGTTGTACGTGCGTGTCACTCTTACAGTAGAACACTATAATTTTCATGCATTTTATAAGAAGTGTGGGTTACAGCGCGATTTTATGTCTTGTTCAAGTCGCTTAATGTTACAAAGAAGATAAATATTTTTCTTGCACATTTCCGTTTTTGAAAAACTAAAAATTTTTTATTCTACTGGGCATCATGCATGCAGCCCCACCCCTACCAAAATCTCCATTGATATCCTCTTACCAGCAGCAAAAATGTTTGGCCTATTAGCGTAGCCTACTTTACAAAATGATTTCAATCTATTATTACTGTTGGTGGGTTTTCAATCTCCCTTTGTTGGCCCCTGCCTACATACCCACACGGAGTTGTAAAAGGGCCTTATTTTGAAGCCTGAGCCCGGCCGAGCCCGATATTTATTTTTGAAGCCCAATTTAAGCTTGAAAGCCACATTTACCAAGGAAGTTAAGATATGCCCAACAGCGGAGTAACAAAAAACGTTGTGTGCAGGTGTAGTTGCAGGTACACGGTTTATCACACCGAAAATAGCAACCACGTATGTATGCAGGGGCCAACAAGGGGAGATTGAAAAGATACGTCCTCTACCCACCAACAATAAAAATAGATTGAAATCATTTCTTGAAGTAGACTACGCTAACTTTAGGCCAAATGTTTTATCTGCTGGGAAAAGGATATCAATGGAGATTTTGGTGGGTGGGGGGGGCTGCATGCATGATGCCCAGTTGCATTGAAAAGATTTGTAGCTTTTTCAAAAAACGGAAATATGCAAGAAAAATATTTATCGTCTTTGCAACATTAAGCAACTTAAACAAAACATCAAATCGCGCTGTAACCCACACTTATAAAATTGATAAAAACTGACGTGTCCTACTATAAGAGTGACATGCACATGTGACCAGTGCGATTCAGCATTTTGCGCACTCCAACTGACAGCTCTGATAAAACCCAATTGATGTGTTCTGCTATATTGTTGTGTTTTTTTACCTCTAAATACGATATTAATGGAAACAAACTGAACTACAGTACCGTGTCCAGCAACAAATTTAAGTATATTAACACCTTGGCGTCTGGGTGGTTTTGGCAATTTTTGCAAAAAAAACAGTTTTCGGTTGCCTTGCCAACGCCCTAGCTCCTCCGTCGATTGCGCAAGAGAGCTGTTCAACGGCTCAAACGGATCAGCCAGTCTAGTAGATTGTATTCGAAAAAAAAATTTTTGCTTGGGGGGTGCAGGTTTTTTGTGAGCGACGTCATAAGTGAAGTAGTTTTAGGGTCATTTTGACTCATGTTGCCTGGCCTAGAACCCAACCACTAGGCCAAAATGTTTCGCTGAAGTTTTCATTGGAAACTAGACTCAATTCCGAGTCTTTTGAGCCTTTGATCAACTTTCTAGCGTTTCTGGTTCAAAAGTTATGATCTAAAATAAACAAATTAATTAATTAGCTAATTAGTCA
>JGI24158J21664_10015059_pt1 | contig 10107 bp, 5 predicted proteins | sample Ectturendosymbi3_FD_21664 | JGI IMG/M metagenome (IMG submission 21664) | reverse complement strand
CACAAACGCAACTCTAAAAATCCCTAGAACAGTACCAAAACATTCCAAAAAATCCCTAAATCTGTGGTGGTGCAGCACGTAGGAGTAGGAGCAGGTAAAATTTTGGGGGTGCGAATGATCTCTGCCCGAATTCTCCCTAACTTGCCCGAAAAACTCCATAAAAAGTGACCTACAAAAAAAGTTTTTTATGTTATTTTGGGCGCAGTTGGGTGCCATTTTTCCTCATATTAACAGGCGTTTGCTAAGATTTTCAGGGATTTTGTGAAGGTTTTCTGAGATTTTGTCCAGATTTCCACAGATTTTTCCCGGATATTCACCAAATCAAAACTGTTCGTTCGCACCCCCGCATCCTNCACCAGTGGTGCAGCATAAAATCGGAGTGCTGTGATAAATGTTAAAAATAGAACCAAATATGATTTCCAAAATAAACTGAAATAGTTCATTTTACACATCTTCATACTTTTCCGAAAATCCCGAAAAAATCCCCAAAAAGGGCCAAAAGTTCCAATCTAGGGACAAAATCCCTAAAAGTGAGTGCACTGGTCAGCAAACTTCGCCAAAACGTTGGATTGCAAACAGGAATATGACGTCGTGCTGTGACGTCACAAACAGTGTGTGTCCAGTAACAAAGACCACCATACGCCACTGCTCAACATTAGCATTTGTTAGGGGGCATACAATCAAGCAGTCGCCCCGGGCATCACCAGACCTCTGCACGCCACGGGTAGGGGGGCGATAGAAATTATTTGTTTGTCAGAAAAGAGGGCGCTAGCCAAAAAAAGATTGGGAAACACTGGTGTATAACGACAGTAGCAAGTTTTCTTCACAGCTAGAAGTTTAAGCACTGTGAAGCCGGCGCACAAACCTTTTATCACCGAAAAGTAACGCTGTTCAGCAGGGAATTCTTGAGCCGTTGGTGTGACGTAACAGTGACATCATGGAATCGGAGGAAATTGTTACATGTTTTAACTGTAATGTACTGTGTTAGGGATTGTTGCGACTGTAGCCAATTTGACCCAGGGTTGCCAGATTGGCTTTGTTGACGCCAAATTTCATAAATTCGGCTTCTTTTGGAGGCATTTACAGTCAAAACAATTGTTTAGCTTTTTGTCTTTTTTTCTTCAATATTTGGCTTTTTTGGAGGCAGTTGGCATATACTATTAGACTGGTGTCTTGGAAGTTTTATTAGGCTGTTCTAGACAGTGCTTGGTGTATTTTCTCAAAAGTTATCTGGCAAGGCTTATGTCAATGCCAAAGGTTCGTGTGGGAATACTGTGGAGAAAGTGGAAGATGAATATTTGGAATTTCCTCTTAAAAAAGTGTAGAGGTAACGTTCCTCTACAAAGTGGAGAGGTAACGCTACAACTTTATTCTTCTAAACTGTCCAGAAACTAATAAAGGATTTTAAATTACATGTTATTTAACAATTTGGTTTTATTTTACCCGGTTTGACTTTTTTAAACATGTTTTGGCTTTCTTTTCAAAAGGTGTCTGGCAACCCTGATTTGACCGAGACTTGGTAGAGCAGTGAGTAGAATGTCGAATTGAAAAAGCAGTAGCCCATGGTGCAAAAAGTCTCTAACAAAATTCAAAACATGCGCTAGATAAAGCTGTCTCACGAACAGCACAAACGAAACTTACCGACTTTTTGCAAGAACGTAATGCAGTATTGCACTATTGTATGCTCTGTATTGCATGTAAATACTATTCCCAGTGTTTTCAAATTGTTGTTTGTGTTTTTCTTATCGGAGTAGCCTATTCGTAAAAACACGATACAGTAAGCGGCAATCCTAATCAAAAAATACTTTTAAACCTTTCCTGGCTCTGGCCTTCAACTCAAACGCCATTTCAGGAACGATTTGCTGTGGTTCGGCTGTGAGGTCAGTTCGCCATTAGCGACACTTTTTCTCCGGTCCCTTGAAGTGACGTGAAAAGCAAATTTACTGTATTTGAAAAACACACTTTTTTCGTATAAAACATTTGCTACCACCATCGTCAAAACGTCCCGTCGCCGAAACGGCATCGCCGATCTGTCCTAGACCCGCAAATATCAGCAAAGTACCAGCAGTTTGCTTGGATGTGAAAGAGCTATGGCAACCCTGACAGAGCTTCATGTGAGCTACACCAGGGTTTTTTAAGGAGTTTTAGGGACCCGATTCGGGTCCCTAGAATTAAAAACCGGGTCCCTATAATCAGCGAAATTTGTCATTGGGTCCTTAGAATCAGAGAAATCGGGTCCCTACTGGTCCATACTGGGTACCTAACATTAGCCTTATAAAAAAACCCTGGCTATACCTACATTTTCTCTTCCGCCCAAGTTCTCAACCGATCTCAGCACGCTAACAGCAAAAACAGGAAGCGACACATAAATTTTCTACGCCAGTTTGTGGATCATTCACTTAATTTTGAAATGTTCGGCAATCTGCTGAAAATCAAACTCAATCTTCCGCCGATAGGGCACACTTAACTATTCACTCTTACGTTTAACAAAATTTTAAGGGTCATTTGTACAGAAAGCTTATGGATTTTTCCAGTGGAATAACATTTTGGTAAATAGTCATCATTTGGTAATATACTAATTTTTAATAAATTCGCCAAGATTTCTTCAGAGTTTGCTGCCATTTCTAATGCTTTGATTCCTTTTAATTCCTTTCAGGTGTTCCAACGCCGATTTTCTGGCCATGTGTGGTTTCACAATAGAACTTGGAACGAGTACAAACGTGGATTTGGAAATTTATCCACTGAATTTTGGACGGGTAAGTCAATGGAATTGGTGGAATTTCCAGTCTTCCATTTAAACAGTGCTGACATGACTGTTTTCCAGTTAACTTATCAACTGTTTGAAGTAAGTTTTTTAGGTCGTGTTTTGTCAAAAATCTTACAACATGCCATAAATTTACAATCTATATCTGCCCGGAGCCTCCTTGCCTTACCTCGTAATTGGTCAGATGATCTAACTAAACAGGATTGAAAAAAACTTAATTTTCAATTAGAGTTTTTTCTTTTAGGAACTTTTAGTTCTGAGTATTACGTCTCTTATAACTCGATAATTGCGATGATATGGCGCTTTCGTCAATAAAATACAACACAGAGATCGTTACTTCGAAACAAGAAAATTCCACTTGTGCTCATAAAAATTCTCGAGAAAAACACGATTTAATGCGCAAACTGCGACAGACACTACAGGTTTGAACAACAACACAAAAATCACTATTTCACAGATCAAAACACAACCACAATCACAACACAATCGCGCCTTAGGAAATATACTAATTGTGTTTAATCCGCTTCTTTAAGTTTAAGTAAATTTGGTCAGGTTCCTATTTGGGCTAAAATTTGCGGAGAGTTTTCGTCGTTGGCGCGGCCGCAACTCGAAACGTTCTCAAAATTTCGCAACTACCGAAGGTTGTTTTCTCAGCTTTTATTAAAAGAACTAAGCTTGTTTTTTAAGCGAATACCCCTGCGTGTCTTACGCGTCTTAGTAAATTTTATTTTGATTTTTGTTGCATTTGCTTTCTAATCTATCGTCTCGCGACTCGCGCAGGAAAGTTTTGTGGGTGACGCAAAGCTCCTGCCTCTCAGTCGCCACCTCATCCGCGACATCACACGTCATCCCTTTTTTTCTTTACGGCGGGTGTGCGGGAAGACTTGTGTGACCTCATGAGTACATTTCAAAGACTACAGTTCTGAAGTCCTTCTTGGTTTGTTTCTCGTGACAGCTAAATGGGATTTGATTCTTACGTGTGTTTTCCTATCTCTTTACCCCAAATTGCCTTAAAACACGTTTTCGGCTTTGAGTTCTATTTGCTCTTTTATTTTGAAAAGATGCATTTTTGGAAAGATGAACCAAGGTCTTACGTCAATTGGAATTCCAACGTGCCATTGCTGCGAATCTGGAATTTTGAGCAAACGCTCGACTCTTGTTTTTTGCGCGAACGCTTGCTATTTAGCGCGAGCGCGTTTACGGGAAAAGCGCAGTTATTACTTGCAATTCAGACTTTGCATTCCCAGTTGCATTGATGCGACTCGCAGCGCCTTGTTACAAATGCTGAACAGTTTTCAAAATCAGTCAAACGACGTGCGCGAGATAACTGCGGTGCGAAGGTTAAACAACGCATTTCGATTTGCGCCTAATTCCATTTTTTTCCGTCTGCGTACAAACACTTTTTACCAATTGCACATTACAGAAGGGGACGAAACAAAATCAAATAAAAAACACAAAATACGTACAATTCACGTTACAAATTATCAACACACAGATACGTCACAACCGCTTCTACCGTCCGGTTGCAGTTGTTGATGGCTGGATAGTCCAAACCAGGGTTGGGAAATCCGCTTGTTTGCGGCTAAAATTGTCAACATACGGTCGTTTCCAGAAGTGTTTGGCTTTTTGACCTGTTCTGAAAACTTTAACAAATTTGGGTGAGTTTTGACGTAAGTTTTTTGTGGTGCCATATTCCGGAATTTTGCAGTCAAAATGTCTCCATGCAAACTCTAACAAGCACCCTTCCTGACAGTTGAATATACCTAATTCGGCATTCTACTCTCAGGGAATGGAAATAGTTAGCGACGCAAAACCATTGTTGTAAATAATCGTTCGATTGAACTTATTAATCAATAGTTTATTTCCTGAAAATCACGTTAGGTCTGAAGCGAAAACTACATTTAACACGAAACGTTTTGGGCCGTTGTGACAGTTCGCCTGGCCATTGCGATGATGAAGTATCCACCAGCACTGGTACAACCTGCGGCGGCATGATATTTTGCGCCACGTTCCAAAGAATAAGCATACAATTGCAGATGTTAGATAAGTTTCGTTGTTGCCGATAAATGTGGGCTAAGCCACCGTTTTATTTATCTATTCATTTATTTGTTTTTTTTTGCTGACTAACACGCTTTAGAGGTCTTTAATTCAAGAACACGAAAACAACAACTCTTGACCTCAATTAAAGCTCATTGTGGTATTAAGTATTTTTGACAGAGATTTCTTTTTTGGAATGGTGCTTGTGCAGATTCAAATGGAAAGCTTTATTTTCGGCAGTGAAAAGTGAACTTAGAAACTAGAAAAAGTGTTCAGTATAAGGTTTCTGTTGCAAAGTTGCTGGAATATTGCGTTCTACTTTGACTTCACAGCTTCATTTGGTGCAAACCTTTACTTCAACCTGAGAAAAAATAGCACTATATCTGCACAAGCGCCAGCACTGTAATTTCCGTTCGATGAGTGCCATTGGTTACCGTTTCATACGATGGCTACCGTTTCATACATACGACACATTTTTTCCTAATCTACAAATGCATGTTTCAGGCCTTGAGGATCTTCACAACATCACGAAAAACAAGCAATGCAAACTTCGCATTGAGATGGGAGGATACGATTCTAGCTCAGCTTGGGCTGAATACAGGTTTTGTTAAGAAATATTGTTTATTGGTAACTTGGTTCAGTACTTGGTTATACTTTACTTGGTTATACAGTAGACTTGGTTATACAGTAGAAATGCTTTTAATTTACTTTAATGCATGACTTAATGTCACATCTTGCTTTAAAAAAATTATGAACATGCATTGTAAATGTTGTTTGGGCAAGACCCCACCGGTATCAAGTTAAAATAATTCTGAGTCCTTTCTCAGAAGGGAATAAGATTGTATTTTCCTTCAAGAAAACTCTTTATTGCTATTGTTCATTGGTTTAAATCAGGGGTCTTCAAAATTTTTTGTCCGAGGGCCACATAGGCTAGTACACAACAGTCCGAGGGCCTCACATAATACGCGCTTGATTTTTTCGGGATATATCTTATTCTACCAAATCAGTAACATTTTCGTAAACATACTATGCTTTTATTATTCACAAAATGTCTCCGCTGGCCGGATGACATGCCTTCGCGGCCTGATTTGGCCCGCGGGTCTAGGTTCAAAAGCACTGAAAAACAGCGCATGCAAGTTTCAAAGGGTGAAACAAGCAACAAAATGTTGTTCGTCAAACAAACATTACATTTTTTAATAACAAACTCGAATTTTCAAGTTGTTCAAATTTTACAGTGAAAANCGATTTTTATCGCTGTGTGCTAACTTTTTTTACATCATGGACTTTTTGAAGACAACTATTGTTGAACGAAAGTTTATGTAGCNATAAATTTGCTTTACAACCTGAATCCGACCTGTGCTAACGTTTTCTAATGAACAAGGAAAGCTCCTTAAGGAAAAAGATATCCNTAATGTGCATTTATTACAAACTCAAAAACTAAGTTATTTCAATGCCGTTAGTTGTGGGAATAGAAACGCGCCAGCAAAGATGATAACGACATCTTTTGCTAAACAGTGGCTTCAGTATTGCGAGCGAATCAAATTTGTACCGAATCAAGTTCTCCCAGTACAGAGGAACGGCGGGAAACTCGATGGCAAGTCACAACCTAATCAACCAGCCTTTCACAACTGTAGATCGGGACAATGACAGGTAATGTACATAAATTAAAAGCTCTAAACCTTTGTAGATGCATTCCTCCCTTTGCTCATTTTGGAACTTTTCATTCCTCCCCTATGAAGCTTTCATTCCTCCCCTGTTCGGGTTCTTAGGCTAGGACAAATTACAATTGGAACAGTGGTCTTTATTGACGACAATAGCTTGATTAATAAAAGTGCGACAAAAACTATTTGTTGTCAAGCAATGGCACTAAAATTTGTCAACAAAAACGTGTGATAATAGTCTTCTAAATAACTTACAAATATAAAGCGATGAATGGGCCAAAGTATAACAGAAGTACAACACTTACAATGAATAAGTAACTTTACTATGAAGTAGAAATTCCTCCCCTGAATGCATGAAATTCTTCCCTAGGGAGGAACTCCTCGCTTGGGAACCACTGCTCTGGGTTTTATGTAGACTTGAGAGAAATCAGCCGAATGGGCTCTGTTTTCATCTTTTTGCAATGATTCAAACTTGCGCATATCTGTATTCAAGTATTTTGGCAACTTTTTGGTAACTCGTTAAGATGTTAAGAGCTGCGAATGCTAGTCAGTAGTTAATCAGAAAATCTATATGGCTAGTGTTTGTAAGGCGTTTTCAGAGACCGAAACGGTCTCTAAAATGTTTCAGCGGTCTCTCAAAATACAGCAGAACCTCGCTTTATGATCACTACCAAAATACACTAAAATCTTGGTTTACTACCATCTCGGTATTTGGATAAAATAGTCGCTATTTCTATTTCTAAAATATGTCTTAGCTGTCACCAAGATATGCAAGGCAGTCTAAAGCACAACGCATACCCATTTTCCGCTGAGTTAAAAGCAGTCACTTCCGAAGATACCAAAAGGTAGAGAAATATTGTTTTGCTTTTTATCAAACCACGTTCAGACACCAAGTGATCTTCGAATGACAGATACATTGCGTTTGTTAAAAAATTAACTTCTCATGTTTGAATGGTAAGAGCTACTTGAAAACAGCTATTAAAAAAATGGATGAAAAGCATTTTCCGCAAACAGAACGAACATCACTTCGTACTTTCCACCACATTGCTGTTTTCCATTCATTTAACCCACTTTGAAGTGCCGGTGACTATTTATGCTTTAGAGGGCAAAGCATATTACAGAAAAAGGTTTTTTTTCGGGATTCCAGCAACACAAAATTGCTCTATCAGAAAAGTGTTCACTTCTGCCTAATAGGGAAGTTTGTTAGTTTAGTTTTTTTCCATCAACTACATTTTTTTAATGAAGTGATGCACCCCACATTTCAAACGACGAAAATTGAAGTGAGAAAAAGGGTCTCGGTTGTAGTTTTAATGCACACATGCAAAATATTATTTTGGCATTATCTGAACAATCTGAACCAAAACATTCTTGTTAAACCGTTGAACATGGTTATTTTACACTTGTGTGCTGCTCGTTTGAAGGCTTCTTGCTTTTTAGTTACTTTTTGCATTGTGGCTCTCTCTGACCATAACAATAGGATATGTACGCTCAATGTTGGTAAGTTCTTTCGTTTCAAAACACCTCTCTTTGAAGATAATCTGTAATGCGCAAGTATAAGCGTTTTTTAGATTCTCAAAATATTATTTGTCTGCATGATCTTCCAAAATTGACGAATGGAGGCACTTGCATTATATTTTTCGACGTTTTTGACAACTTCAAAGCAGATCGAACTTGAAGCAATTAGAGATCATTTCACTTTTTAAGCAACAAGGATAAAACTATCTGCATCAAAGTGAAGTGAATTAGTAAGCAAGTAGTATTTCCGCAAGAAGCTTTGCATTTGAAGAACGGTTTACAAACTATTTGGTCCGGTCCGAGTGTTTTTTTATTAAAGTCTTTCAACGTGACATATTAATGCCTGTTATCCAACTTGTTTATGTATTTCAGACAAGGGTCATACAACTGTGCCGTCCGTCAAGGTGGTGCTTGGTGGTACAACAGATGCAGTCATGCACAACTGAATGCCCGATGGGGACAAAAACTGTCTTCTCGAGGGATTGTATGGTACTCGTGGAAAAGATGGACGAATTTGCAATCAAGCATGATGATGGTGCGATGCACCATGTGATTATCAGATAGCTATTAACGACTCGTACTTGCAATGTGTAAATAATTGGCAAGCTGTCCCTGCTGTTAAATCATTGTGATGAGTTTCATCAAAGATTAGCCTATGTAGAGCACATGCTCCAGAAACGTTGCGCATTTTTTGGTTCACAATTAAGTGGTTTGCTTTTGTGAAAAGTTGTTTTCACCTTATCGACTTTTTCAATTTCAAGAAATTACAATCGATGATACTGAATATAACTATAAGTTTTCATTTTATGGTAAATAGTCGTAGCGATTTTTCGCCAGGGAATATTCGCCATCTTAAAGGTTTCCTGAATTCATGTCTTTCGGTATGTCAGTATAGTATGCGCAACTAAGATCAAAGCAACATTAACTATTTCATTCATCAAAGGCTATCATCGTCGATGTCTACAGTATAAGAGTTACATCCTTGAAACAGCATTTGGCCAGAGGCTTTTTCCCCACGCCAGTATTTATCGGCCTAAATAGACACTTAAAATATTTATTTAAAATATGCAAGCAACGCAAGTATCTCTTCTTTTATTTCGAACAACAATTATGTGAGTGCTGCATTGTGCAGAACCGTCGCCAGAAAGTCTTCAANAGGGGACTTTACGTTTGCGCAGGGGGGCTTCATATTCTNAAAATCGGAAAATCTCTACCGATTTATAGTGTTTCATACTTCTATTTGGGGGGCTTGGAGCATTGTTTGGGGGGGCTAAGCCCACCAAAGCCCCCTTGTGGGGACGGGACTAGTATTGTGTTTATGATTCAATCCACCCACAATGCGAAAGCGAAACATTGAATGTCGAAATGAATAGGTCACAGCGTTAAAACATATAACAGTGTGGCAACGACAACTTTTCTATAACAGTGTGGCTGTGATGAGTTTAAGGCAATGTGCTGAATCCGCTGATTGCTCTAATGCGTTGATTGCATGACGTCAGGCACCTGGTTGCAAAACGGCCGATGTAACTCATTTTCGTGCACGTAGCACAGCTGCTGCGAAGCATGTGGAAGCTTTTGTGCGGGAGTCTGGCATACGCATATACATCCCCTTTACTCCTGCCCTGGCACTACAAGACCTCGCAGTCATACAGTGCCATTCCCCCCTCAAAATAATAAATAAATTCGTTCTCGGTTAGGGGTTCGGTTCGGTGAGTCTATTCGATACGAGATTCAATACAAGACTCAATTTCTTGAGGTTCAGTAGGTCGCTGGTGAAAGAGTTGATGAAAAACATTTGTCCGCGTAGACAGCTTATTGCCGTGTGAATTCGTCTCGGCGTTAATTTTCTATTTTCCATTTTCCAATTGTTCTTTGGCGTGAGTTATTTTCTTATTAGGGTGGAGATATTCTATTATTTTCCACGAACGTGCTCGAAGTATAGAAGGCGGGTGCGCTTCGAGCCCAGAGATGGACGACGATGATCTAGACACGTCGGATTATGATAGGGTTGCTCAATCTTTCCGAGCCTTGAGAAAGCGAAAATCGAAAAACGATTCAACTGCTGGCTCCGGTGAAAGTTGCAGCAAACAGAACAAAGCCGTGGATTTGCTCCCGGTTGTTTTAGAAAGC
>JGI24158J21664_10015058_pt1 | contig 10107 bp, 10 predicted proteins | sample Ectturendosymbi3_FD_21664 | JGI IMG/M metagenome (IMG submission 21664) | reverse complement strand
ACACTGAACAATTGAAATTAATATCAGGGGTCGGGGGGGGGGGCTGCGATCCGCGTGAACATTTAACATGGCCCGCATCAGAATTTTCCTACCCAGGTTAGAATACAGCATCGCGTCAAAACGAAACTCCGCGCATACCGACGCACGGACAGTGAGTCAAGAGAAGTCCCCCTCGCTCCTTGATACGATTTTATCTGTCTACTGATTTTCTTTAGGAAGACAAAACTTAATTTCAAGATAAAATTAATTATTTCTGCGGTATGCCAGCGATATTCCACAACACATGTAGCCTGCGATAACAAACAGATTCTCGATCCTTGCGTTACATAAACCTCCCATTGCTGCACAAATCTGTTTATTGCTTTTACCGAAGGCGCCGGCTTTCGTGTCAAGGACGAGCAGGCTTCCGATTCCCGGTCACTGATTGGTCGCCGTTGCCGACCTGCCCCGGGCTGAACCAACCAATCAGATAAGAGGAAACTGCCAATCAAAACCATCGACATGCCCTTCATGCACACGTCATCATGCGAAGACTTCGGGGAGGAAAATGCGAGACGTGGTTTCCAGTGAAGTGTCGCCGAGTTGGAAGAAGGAACATGCAAAAGAACACCATAAAAAGTAAAGGTTGAAAATGCAGCGGAAATATACAGTATTGTTGGCGAGAAAATAAAACAGGGAGAGCGAATGAAAACCTTAAAAAATCATACAACTCAAACCAAGGAAAACCTACTTACATCTCTTAATTTCAACAATGAGATAGTATTTTGGTGGTTGTAATTAAATCGTTGTTTTCTCAATGTGGCTAAACTCACAGAAAGTATAACGGACTCCATTACAGCGCACACGGCAAAGACATTTGCGAAAACGTTAACATTTTTGGATCGAAGCAAGAAACTCGCCAATAATGTAAAAAATAATGAGAAATTTGGCCAAACTCACATTTAAAAGAATAGTTTTTACTAATCAGGTTCCAATTTCGTTTGAAACACAGATATGTTTGAATGCCAACAATACAAACTTAAAAAAGTTCCAGAAATTCGCGCAAGCACTGCTGAGAACAGTTCTAAACTGTCTCTGTATTCCTTATAATCGGTTGATGCACCTGGTCAGTAACGCACAGAGCAGCAAATACGTAGATGATCATTGGCGCAATGTATATCGCAGAAAAGATGCAAAAATGATGGGAAGGAAACGTTTGACTTTTGGGGCAAAAACCACCGTAACATCCAGATGGTTGTCATGGTTACCTCGAGTGTGACGAATCTATGAATTTTGCGACACAGCGCTTCTTTGGCTTGAGGTTGGTTGCCTATGACGCGCAGTAGTTTCTTAAGAGGGCTTTGATTGGCTGGAAGGGGAGGCGTTTCAGAGAGGGCCTCGACTATGCAATGAACAACCTGAAAATACATTGAAGTCAATGAAACCCTTGTACAAGGTTTGTACTTACAGTATAAGATTTATTACAAAATTACATTTAAAGCAGGTAGTTTCCCTTCAAACGTCAATACTGGCAAATAACAGTCCATTACGGAACTGCAGACGCACGGGTTAACGTGAAGATTTGCTTTGCACCAACACCATCCCTGGACACAGTGGAGGTATGTGCAAGTACGAAGTTGGACAAAACCTAAATATGTGACAATGTAAACAAAAGAGTAATTTCACAAAAATATTCATCAGAGCACGAAAAGTGAATTCTGCAAAGCTTTGACAAAATCATAAAAACCGCAAGTAAAACGTGTTTCTGTTGACTACAGATCGACCGGTGTGGCTTTTTTGGGGCCGATACCGATATATCGGCCATTCATGGACCGCAAGATAAACTGTCGTGACTTGCCTCGTTGCGTTTTCTTGCGCAAGTTTTCTGGATGCGTGAGGAACATAACAGCGTTTTGACAACAACTACTGAGGCCGATAAAACCGGCCGTTTTGGCCGATACCGATACATTGGTGAAACCCAAATATCGGCCGATATATCGGTCTACCTCTACTGTTAACGTTGGAAATATACGTCTTAACGTTTTCCGGCTAAGGTTCTTCAAATCAAACATATTTGTTTCGGGTCGAAACTGATTATCAACTGAATTTCAATGAAAAAGAGTGCAAAAGCGAGACATCAATTATTACCAGAAGCAAATGACATTCGAAAAACGAATAAACGGACTTCGCGTTTACTTTCGTCTTGTACATATGCGCAAAAATATAACTTTATCCGTTGCGCTTTGGCGCAAGTACCAGCCTATGCCAGCTTGTACGAGTTACATTGATAACACAATACGCTACGTAATATGCCAGCAAGGACTCAGTATATATCAAGGAGCTTTGTCACACGATTCAGAGAAGCATTAGCTGCCTTGCTCGACAATAAATCGCTCTAGGTTTGAGGAATCATCCGGTTCTGCTTTCATAGTTTTGCGATGACTTAAACTTGCATATATCTGTATTCAGTTGACTTTACTCGAAAGGTGAAAGAAGCAAGGAATCAATCACAAATTTGTAATAGGAAATCGCTTTTACGTAGCACTACGCATCGTCTGCCGTTCTCAGTCACAACAACAGACGAACTACCTTTTCCTGACCAAGATTCAGTGCCCAAGGTTTCAGCAATAGTTATCCAACTGCAAAAAAACACGAACCTTTTCATTCGTAGAATCTACTACGTAAGGTATATTCAAGTCAATTGCTTCGTCATCAACAGTGACGCAATCGTTCGATATGAGATCACATAAAGATCGATGAACTTCTTGCAGAATCTCTGAACAAATGGAGTTGGTTTACTGGCAGAGACTAGATCAAAATTTCAAGAGATACTTGTATAAAGAAATTTCTGCAGTTTTGGTACCAATATGTTAACAGTAAAACATAGCAGCATGCAAATTCTTTGTACATTTCTGTTTGGATTGGGTTTAGTTCTCCGGCCGGAGTCTTAACGATTTTCGAAAATAGGAATGGAGCCGGAGTAAATTTTTTAATGAAGGGCTGGAGTGGAGCGGAGTCAGTTTTTTAATAAGAGGTTACTTTGTTTATTTTTTATTATTATTATTGCAGATTGTTTTTACAATGGATGTCATAACATAATCTTCAAATGTGCAACACTACTTCACAGGAAGTCTTAGAATTTTAATGTACAACTTGGATGTAAGTAACGTTAGGTTGGTGAGTTTCATGTGTGTAAATATTTGGACAATTTCTTGTTCATGTTGATACGTTAAAAATATGTTGGCCAATAAAATTTAGTTCACATAAAAACTTTAGGTAGTATCTCAACAACCAGCATTTCCAGTTTTCTGTTTCGAAGGACAAAAAGTACCTTATCCCGCATCCAGTTTTCTACCAGATATAAAATTGGGTTGGAGAACACTGAGTTGGAGGTCGAGTGGGAAGTGACTACACAACCTCAGTTCGAGTGATTCCTTTGTTGTATTTGGTTTTTCTTTTGATGTACTTACACAAGATTTTATGTCAAAATTTTTTGACCCCTTGTGATGTACATGTCGAAAAGCAGACAAGTGTTGATAATCAAATTAAGCTTTTGGACTAGGGTTAGGTTTAGCACCTTGGATTAGGGTTTTGTGTTACTGTTCGTGTTTCAAATTAGGGTTTATAGTAAGCATTTAGGGTTAGGTTCAGTGTTAGTGTCTAAGGTTAGGGTTTAGGATTAGCGTTTAATGTTGATGGTTAGGGTTTGCAGTTAAAGTAAATGGTTAGGATACATGGTAAAAAAACATGGCCGCCTTAATCCTTTATCTGAGAAGCAACTGACATGTATTGCAGTGACCAGCAAATTCCTTTGATACGTTGCTTTTTAGTCTTTTTAACGCGAAAATCGGATACGGTCGTTTAGACACTGCCAGAAGTTTAGATAATTCACTTGGGAGTTTAAGCAGGAGTCGGAGTCCAAAACTTTAAAATATGTCGGAGTCGGTGCGGAGAATTATCACCCGAAGCAGGAGCGGAGGCGGAGTCAAAAATTTCAGACTCAGTACACCTCTGGTCCCCAGTGCACCAATCCGCTGCAGTCAATGCACCACTCCATTGCAACCAGTGCACCACCATGGGCGTCGGAAGGATTTTTTCCAGGGGGGGCCAGTAGTGCATTTTTCCAAAATTTTTTCCAGGGGGGGAAAAATTGGTTTTTACCCCTCGAAATTGAAAAAACAACCTTTTTTGCCAGTAATTTCAAAATCCAGGGGGGGCTTGGCTCCCCCTATCTGACGCCCATGTGCACCACTCTACTGCAGGCAGTGCACCACATTGTTGCAACCAGTGCACCATTCTGTTGCAACCAATGCACCCCATTATGTTGCTACAACGCACCAGCGGAAGTCCCACGTCATTTCGTCATTTCCATTCATTTCGTCATTTCAATTCATTTCGTCATTTCGATTCATTTCGTCATTTCAATTCATTTCGTCATTTCGACACGTCATTTCGATTCACTAAAAGTGACAACGTTTGTATTCGAGACCAAAGAAAACGGGCATGCAGCAGCGGTAGCCACGGATCCGGAGTCGACTTGGGCAAGCTAGGCAGTAGTTGGAGTCTGCGGGGTATTTATAAATGCCATTTTAAGTAGAAACGTTGCTCAATTTCGTTTGCATCGATGCTGGAGTTGGAACAGGACTCGGATTGTCAAATTTGGAAAAATTTCGGACCCGGAATGAAAAATTTTGGACCAGGACTGGAGCCGGAAAATGTGACTCCGGCCATCTCTGCCGTGCAGTAAACAGCACAGATAGTCATTGCCAGAAACAAACGACCTCTACACCTAGACTTTGGTTCTTTATCGCATCCAAACCAGATAAAAACGCAAACAAAATCTCAAGCAATGCGCGGCTGCCTTGCTTTACCAGGCCTGCACAACATACGGCCCACAGGACACATGTGGCCCACAGGACACATGTGGCCCGCGGGATCTTTTCTTGCGGTCCGCGAGAGATTTCTCAGTTGCAGAAAATATATTCAAAAGCCCGACTTCGGATAATTAATCGCCCTTTCAGAATTTCTTCCCAACTGCAACGAAATAGACTTTTGCGGCCCGAAGCAAATTTATGTTGATCAATTTGGCACTTCGAGCTTTCTGAGTAGTGCCAAATTAAAGCCTTGCGCAAACATTCGCAACTTGTTGCCAAAGGCAAGAAAACAATTCATCTTGCTTGCTCACCGCGTTGTGTGTGTGGCTTCGTCCACAACGTCCTGACGTTCGAACGGAGCTTTTCCAAACGTGCGTCAAACGTTTCGAACCCGTCCGCTGCGTCCACTTCCATCACGTCTGAGCGAACGAAAGAACGAGACGTGGAAGAAAACGAAGGCGGAAAAAATTTTAGGTTGATGCAGTGCAAGTGGATAGGCAGTGGTTGCAAGTATGCACGAAGTATCGATTCAAACAGGACATCGTTTTTTACGCACATTCATTCAACTCCTGTGTGCACCACACCACACCAGCCGTTTTCAACCGTGTGGGAATCCAGGCCTTGGGATCACATTTCACCAAAAGAACGATAAAACGTATATTGACAGATAATTAATTAAAGTAAATTAAAATCTTTGAAACACATCCCTTGCAGCAAAACAAAAACGCAATGGTAGAGAGATTGTATTCTTGAATTTAGGCGCGGGGAGGAAGCGAGAAAAAAAGGCGAAGGCGAAAAATTTTGTGTTTGTAGAAAGAGAAAACTTTTGTTACAGAAATAGAAAATATATGTTATAGAAATAAGTTTTACATAGAAATAGAAAATAGTTGTTATAGAAATAGACAATATTTGATGACAATAGTTGATGCACGTATTATTTTAGGAGGCCAAAAAAACGCCGTCACCAAAATTAACAAAAACAAAAAAAACGCACTAGCGAAACAAAATCATTTCGTGAAGGCATAGGAATTTATAGGTTTAAACGACAGCATGGTGGTTGGTGCTTTCGAATATATACAAAGCGATGGTTGACTGCATTCGTGAGTGACACGTTGCAATTGCCAACAGCGGGCTTCAAAGTAAAACCGTTGCAACTTTTTGCGCTACACGCGCGCAGTTACTGAAATTCTGGCACAACACCGAAATCTACAGTAGGTGATGTGAGCTCTGGCAGCGGGCGTAACGTACAGGTTGGACGGACTATCACAAGCCCGAGCAGTCTGGCAAAATTCTCGGTTCGGTAGCACGTGGAGGAACTGTCTGTAAACACTGTAAGAAACTTTTGCAGGCGACACGGACAACTGGAGAACACAAATTTAAACCAGCTTTGCTGAATTTTGGAGAAAAAGACTCGAGTGCTTGGAACGAAAAGGAAGCCAGAAGAGGCTTTATTAAATTTTTGCTTGCAATTCGGAAGTTTTCTACCTTCTCATACACACACATCGTAGTAGAAAGTCAGATAGAGTGCTGACATCCGGATATCTCCACCAGAAGCTTCAGCAGGAAAAGAACAGAGCAAAAGCTAGACCGCGACGCGGCGCAGGAATTTCTCACTGAAGTTAGTTACAGGGGATGCAAGTTACACGTGCTCGCATGTAATTGCAAAATAACCACAAGGCTTTGAGGGCATATAACCGAAAGTTCGATAAAATTTACCTTGCAGCAACTTCTCACTTTCAGCTTTGCACTGTTCTTGGTATTTCGTGTACGCAGAGCTTGGTATTTTGCCCATGCTGCGATACATGAATGCGACTCAGAAATGAGATTGCGACTCAACTCAAACGCACGTACAACACACGAAACAATTCTTCATTGTCGAAGCAAGGTTTTGCGCTTTTCACAATTGTTTTTTTTTTCGAGAGAAAGATTTAAAGCAAGTTTTGTCGCAGAAAGTTCAAGAAGCAAAGCGCAAAGGTTTTAAATGCGATAAAGTTCATTTTAAACAAAGCGCGATGCAAGTCCACCTTTGCTGACCAGCAGCACACAGAGGGATGTTGCAAACACGATTTAAACTTAGGTTTGAGCTGCAGAGTTAGCAGAAAGAGTTGTTGAATGAGCCTCAGTCCTGGATTTTATTCGGTCATTGACCGAATTTCTTTTGAAATGACCGAAACAAATTAAGTCAATTCGGTCATAATCTCCGAAAATACAGACTAGTGAATACTGTTGCGGCCAGTTTCAATACTACTATGAGACAAACGACCGAAATATCTCAGAGAAAAAGAACAGTCTCAATCCGAAAGCATTTGAACTTCACTGAGCAGTGCCCACCAAGCAGGGGTTTACTTGAACCGGTCAAAACGTTTTACCTCAAAAGCGTTGAAATCAGTTTCATCTTCGGATCTGGTACATCCGGCAACTGAAAACAATCGCTAGGTGTCAGTAGAGAACGTATACGTCACGCCTGGGATAAAAACTAAGGGATTGGCTCGATTCGTATAAAAAATAAAAATAGATGAACGGAAACAAGGCACTAGAAACATGATTAGCATGTACGTATGCTTCTCGGTCTGTGGCATTGCAGTCATGGCAACTTAAACGTGTCTTAAAATCTCTAATTTGAGGAACAATATCTAAATTTAACAGAGGGGCTGTTGGAACAGAGAACAAGTGTGGAAATGTCTGTTGTGAGAGAATTCATCGCGAAAGAAAAAAGATTAAGCCCGTTTCGAAGCGTTTGAAATTTTGTTGGATACGAACGTCTCCGAAAAGTGCCGATTTACACCAAAATTCCGAATTAACTGTTGGCCTGCCTTGCACTAAAACAACCTCATTGAGCCACATTGGACCAAACAGGAACTGTTCGCTTATTCGTGCTGGATTTGATGAAGAGCGGCAGGTTGGGAGGGAAAGGAGCGGAACACGTGACTTTTGCATGCTGCAATTTATGTCCCAAAGATAAAATTTTCCTCCCACCTGTACTAGTTCACGAAAAAAAATTAAAAACGCCAACTCCAACACATTCAAAGCATAGACAAAGATTGGACTGGATCCGGAATACAACGATTTTTGGTTTGGATCCGGAAGGTAACATACTTCAAAAATTTAAGATCAGGACCGAATTGGGACTGAGATATTGGAAAAGAATGCGGAATTTTCCATGTTAAAAAGCAGTATTTCGTTAATTTTTGGACTTCGTTTGGCATTGCACTTCACATTCTGAAAACGTTTTGGACTATGGTTGGGCTTGGAGAGAGTTTCAAAAATTCAAGACTGGATATGTATCGCAAAAATGACAGTTCGCTCATCTCTGAATCAAAGTCATATTACGCGTGCATAATCTCGTATCCACCATCATCGTACGCGCAATCTCGTATCCAACCTCGTACTACCTCGCAAATCGACATGGACTGTTAAAACTTACCGGGCGTGGTTGGAGCAATGCCGGCAAAAACTTGTCGTGGTATTGCGTTTTGCGAAAGATGCTGCCAAGAAAAAAAAATACATTCGATTTTCATCGCAATTGGGAAACCAGCAATGACCTGCTTGTTGTTGGAGGGCATGGCGAATAACACCAAGATGGCCACGTGGCATTGAACTATCTTTAAGTATCTCACAGCTTTCTCGACGAATTGCTGAAGCTGAACAGCTGCACAGCGCCGGCAACGACAACAGGTTTTCGCATGCTGTGCAATCAGTTATGCAATCAGGCACAAATCTTCTTTGTCGCACAGAAAAATTCAAGAAAGCATGAACTGACCTCATTTCCATCAGAGAACTTGGAATACGAGCAGTCTTCTCAAACACTGCAACCATTTTATCCACCTCCTGCCACGTTAAACAACACAGCGCACTCTTAGTCGTGGAACACGTGATGGATTCCAAAGTTTACTCAAAGGTCGCAATATTTTTGTCACTTGCCCAGCCACTCAACTTGTACTTTTGCCACGAAAACATGCTTGAAAATGCTTCCTCAACACAGATTTTCTTTTGAACCACACACTTAAATAAAAACTTAATTGTCGAGGCAAGTTGAAAATCTACATTCCCGACATGAGGTGATTATTATGAAAAAACTACACAGAAGATCATGTTGATTTCGACAGGACGGAGAACAAGAGCGTGAGGATTATAACAGCGTGAATGAAGGTCAGCAGCAAAGCCAGGCAAAAAACATTCTGCCATCATGGAAAACACCAAAGGAAATAAAAACAAATGTTTGAACAAAGTAACGCTTGACGTTTCACAAACAGCTGCTATCATCGTCAGCAAACTCTAGTGTTGTCAAAGACGCAACTTTGATTTCAAGATAGTCACTTGTCTTCGCCTTATTCTTCGTTGAATTCGTGGAATCTTTTATAGTTTCAGCCAATTTCAATGTTTATTGGAGACGCTTACGAAGGTTTGCTGAAGTGCTTGATCAGAAAAACAGGATTAAATCCTCCCATAACAGATTTTGAATTTTGATTTCCAAATATGAACCAAGATAAAGTTCTAGCTCAAATTTTTTTAACCAATCACACATCTTCGTCAAACATTTTTCACTTCCACAACAAATCCTTTACGACAAAGACACATATTGCTATGCGAAAGTTTCTGACGTTATGATCATATCATCAGGTTGCGGCAGCATCTCTTCCTTTGGATGCAAGATGATCAACGAACACAATGAATTCATTGAAAAGGTACTCGCCTGGCTTTGGTCCGATGAGACTTTAACAGTTTCCGAGGGATCCGGCTTCAAGTCCACGAGTCTTGTTCTGGCAAGGGCGAGATAATCCGACAGCACTTCCCTGCAGGCCTGATTCGGGGGGTGGGGAGGTTTCATTACGTGCACCTGCAAAGCGCTCCTACAATTGGCCGGTGTTCAAACTTTCATCAGCATCCTCCCATTTTCATCAAAACGTTGGGGGACACGATCTGAGTTACAGCTAACTTTTCGAAATGAAGAATCTCTTAAAAGCGACGCGACTTCCAGCGAAGAGGTGGCTTGCCACAGGTTGGTGGCAAATCCTGCGCGCAATGAGCGATGCAGTCAACATCAAGACGCAATGCAGTGGCGAGCATAGAACAAGGGTTCCCAACCTGGGGTACATGTATACCTAGGAGTACATTTGCCCACCTGAAGGGATACGAAAGGGTTACTAATAGAAGAGAAAAATGTATTTACATGGTATTCATTTTAAATATGCATATACATAGATTTATATATATATATATATACAGGGTGTTTCACAATTGTTGAAACAAAGCG
>JGI24158J21664_10015057_pt1 | contig 10107 bp, 6 predicted proteins | sample Ectturendosymbi3_FD_21664 | JGI IMG/M metagenome (IMG submission 21664) | reverse complement strand
CGTCGCTTCAACCAGTGCTTACGTTTCAAAAAGGAGAACAACCTCAAGTTCATATGGACAAAGAATGGAATAACATACTTACGGAAGTATGAAGGAACCCCTGCTTTCGCAATCAAAAATTAAACAGATTTGGTGAGACATGGTATTGTTGCTTCTTAGATTTTATATACAATTTTTTTTATATAACTAAGTAATCCATCCATTGATATGGATAACTGCCCAGATTGTGGTAAACTAATTGATCAAGAAACAAAAGCTATCCTATTGTAGTATCTGTAAAAGTTGGCTACATAAACTATGTTCCAATGTACCATGCAGAAACCACCACATATAGTAGCAGCAAGCGAAACAAAAATTAACAAAAATGATGGTCTGTCATTTCCAACTACTATTACTGGCTATAACTTTTTACATTCAGATTCTGAAAAAAAATCAGTTGGAGAAGGAATTTACAGTGATAGTAGTATATCATATCAAATTAAAACTGACATACCTAATGCACTTAATGATTCCAAAACTCTCTGGATTGAAATTAATCTTCACAAAAATCTTGCATAATTGGGGTAATATATCGGCACCCAGGATATGACATTAGTGCATTTACTGAAAATATATGTGAAACCGTGTTTTTCGGGTCGGGCTAGGTTCGGTCTTACGTTTGGCAAAATGTCTTGGTCCGATTTCGGGCCTGCACACAAACTTTTTTCGCAACGACGGACACTTTTGACGCTAGGTACTACTGTTGAAGTAATCGAGTGGATTAAATCTTCAAGAAAAATGATTAATTGTGCATTGCATAGTCATCTATACTTTGCCACGTCATCAGTAATCGGCAGTTTTGGATAACTTAACTCACACGGTCAATTTGGCTTTCGGGACTAAATTGGGTCTCAAAAATAAATGTCGGGTTTGGAGCTCGTTTTGGAGATAGGCGTGTTCTGGTTTCAAAATGAGGCCCGTTATGCAACTCTGAAACGGAAACAATTTCGTGTGTCCACGAACTGCACATCAAAAAGCTGCAAACTACTGTCATATACGCAGTGAAATGTTATGTGGCAAGTGTACAGCTAAGGGATTGGTTGAATGTGCCACATTTGTTGAAGATAAATGGGATAAACAAATAAATTTGCACATACACAATGATAAATGCAACGTAAATTTTCAGTTACAAGTATATAAAAGTAATTTTAGGGTGTAATTATTGCCACGGCAGAGTCATACGAAAACTGGAAAAAACAGATAAGGCAGTTTGATCTCTTTCAACGAAAATTTAGCAGATGAGAAGCAGTAAAAGAATAATGAAAATTTTTTCCTTGTAATTTTTCATTTGAAGCAAATGAATATATATGATTGTTTGAATCGTTAAAAGGAAGTTGTATAATAAACGTTTATGTTTAGTTGTGGGTTACAAATGTGTTACAAAATATTAAAGAAATCAAGCTTACCTGCTTTAGTAGCCTGTATGCACAACATGAAGACCAGAAGGTAATTTCTGAAGGAACGGCTCATTGTAAGGATAAGGACAGAATCACTGGCTGTGAAAATTGTTTCTAAAATCTATGCACTCGCGATCAGGATCAGCCTCTCAACTGCAACGTGTAAACCTGTATCCAATCAATGCAGTGTGAATCAAACTTACTTCGTACTTGATGGAAAAAATGGTACAGTAGGTGTTGCTTTTTCAGGACCTCCACCCACTAGTGTTATGCAATAAACAGCGATGATACTTAGGATGTCGTTAACGCCGGTGTGTTTAGTAATATCCGCACGATTGTGTGGGTGCGTTTGCAGACATGAGAAATTATCATGTATATTCTTGTCGCACAATTCTTGGAAGGGCCACACTGTGATAGAATGGCAGTTTTTTTGCTGCACGGTTGTCCTTCATAGAAGGCTCAAGGAAATTGTTTTGTGTGCATCGCTCCACTTTTTTTGAGTATTTTTTTTGAGTTTGATATTTGGTTTGTTTTTAGTGAATAATAAGCAAATCAACACCTATCTCGACAGACAAATTGCTTTTACCATTGGAAAATCATTTTAGTGAAAAATTAGTCGTCCACTGTTTGGTCATCATTTTAACAAGGTCAGATAAATCTCACTCAAATTGAAAATAGTATGCGCATAAAAAATTACTCTTAAAAACTGCAGGTGGAGTTGTGGAAAGTTAACTTTGAGGAAAATATTCGACAAAGTTCATGAAAAATGAAAATAAGTAAATAAGCAAACTATCTCATTGAAAATGTGGAAACAAGCCGAACGTACCGAGTCGCATATACTGCTGTATTTGTACCAACTTGTGGTTTTTAATTTTAACGCAAGTATTGGTTTTGGTTCCATTTAGTTTATCAATCATGGTGTAGATAATAACTAGATTTTTCACAAAAGTGCTGAATGTCAAAAGAAACCAAAATGTCAAAAGAAAGGTCGGCGAGGTGAGTCCTGCTGGCTACACTCACGGGAAACAGCCAGCAGGGCGTCGAAAGATCAGGTAGAGCGATTGCATCTGGGACCGTTGTTGGTCTAGTCGTGCTGTGGACCAGTACAACTATTAGAGGATGCCAAAAATTGTGAAGTGTTTCAAGTCCTCCCATGGGTGTTGCTGGCTGCGCGAAGAAAAACGGCTGTGAAAAGTTGGTGGAACATTTTGGATATTTGGTAACACGACACGCGTCGACAAATTCCACAACATTTTTCATTTCATGTAAAGAACATCTTACCAGTTTGTCTTCACAAAAAGTGACAGAGAAGTTTTGAATTGCATTGAAGCAACGTTCATTGTTTGGATGACATGCAATTTGTGAAACTCACCGGTTAGGTGGCGTGTGGGTCACACTCATCTGCAGAGATGAAGCTGTCATTCCGGAAAACGCTTGAAAAGTTTGTAACAAACACAATCCGTAACTGTAGAAAAAATAGTTTGCTAAACAATTCATTTTTACTAAGACATTGGTGATGTGGTTTCTAATTCACAAGTGCAACCATATCAGCTTTTACGCTGCTTGGCCCCTGAGTAAGACATAAAGATTTAGTCGATTAGTCACAATCTAATTGACCATATGAAGTTGCTACCACTTTCAGTGTACTGGAAAAAATCTCGAGATATCAATTTTTTTGCAAGCGTCCGAAGAAATGAAGCAATGCTGGATTCTGGCAAACAAAGGTTATATCAATCATTTCCGCCACTGAAAAAAGGGAGAAAAATCATTACTCAACGCACATCACCAGGTGAACTTTACTCAGTTTATCATTCATGAGTCTTAGAAGCAATTGCCAATTTCACTTCTAAAGCTACTGCACATTCCTAAACGTTGACCGCGCTTGTTGCAGACTTTCAAAGCAACATGTGCGTGCTGGGACTTTTAGTTTCGAGGTGAATACGTTGGATTGCCCTGAGGTTTGAAACGTTACCGAAAGTGTTGAATGTATATATCGCAACAGTACAGTTCAAGCAATTCTTGCTTGGATAACGGTGTACTCTACTGTAAGAATGCTTGCAGAAATGTTTGCAGAAATGTTTGAGGGTTGCCTAGTACTGCTACTTCTCTCTATTTGCTCTCTATTACAGTAGTTACACCCAAGCACTGCTCTCTATTACAGTAGTTACAAAGGCCTAGTTAAAGACACAGTTGTGTTGGTTGCATCGTCATAACTTGCGCAACACTGTTATGTGTTGCCATTGTGTGGGAAACTGGGGCTAAAATTGACACAACAGCTTATTGTCAACACATGCTGAACCCACGCATTCTTCGAAAGAGGCAATTAGCTCTGATCGCTGCTGCACAACCACAGTCCACAACAAGTCGACTTCTTTGGACGATGGAGTATCTGCTACAATGCATCGGATCACAGACGGCGTAGTCCAAACAAGCCTGGCATTTTCGATCCCTTCATACGTGTAATGGTTACTGTATCTCGGTATTTTTGTACACAAATCAGCCTTGTATGGTTTTAGCAATTTATAAATTAACTTGGATTTTTTTTAATTACAGCAACCATTTTTTCCGTAGACTACGCTATTTTCATTGTAAAATAAGAAATATTTAAAGGAATGCTTTAAATTTCGCTGAGAGTTAATTCTTCAATTTATGACCGTTTTGACGAGTTGTTTCTTCAATTTGTGACAATTGGTTTTCTGTCAAACAGAGCAACTAATATTTCAAAAAACGCCTATGAAAAACAAAAAGATTAGTCTGCACGGGCATTACATACATGCAAGAGATCTGTGAAATTTGCGCTATTTGAAACTCATGTAACCTGGTGCTGCTATCAGTCAGGCTGCAATCAGTTTAACGATCACATTCTTGGCAATTTTATGATATGGTCTCTAAGCGTCAAGCATGTGGTAGGCAGTGGCGTAACTAGAGGTTTGAGCCAGGGGAGGCAAAGGTTGGCTAAAGGGCGCACACTGGTCACCATAGAGGGCCCAGTATTGCCAATACTCTGAAAACGTTATGCAATGATAGTGAACCTCTGGATGCCGTGGATGTCTATATTAGCTGAAAAAACGAAAACACCCTGAAAAACGTAAAAAAACAACAACGTAAACAATACTAAATATCTAAATGTCGACTAGAGGGGGACCAGCTTTAACATTTAGCTTGCCAGGGGGGCGGCTCGCCCTCTTGCTCCCCTGTCAGTTACGCCATTGGTGGTAGGAACAGTCTACATTACTTTGGTTACCGCAAACGCAGTAAATGGCGGTTTCACACTGATTTTATAAGTTTACCAAATCGAGAGTAATCTACTGCATCCATTTAGGAATGAGTCAGAACTTCAGTGTCTGTTAAGTTCAGAGTGTGGTGACGCTATTTCGAAACCAAACACTTTGCACAAGCCTTGACTTAAGTTATCAAATATTTTGTGAATTCTGGGCCTGGCGATGGTTCGCAGTAAATAGCTAAAAATTGAAGCCAGCATTTCTCCACAGTGTTACAACTGTTTCAATTAATCCCGAATGGTAACACAATGGTGTCTTTTCTTCTGTCAAAATGGTCTTTTTCTTCTGGCAAAATGGCAAGCAGAAATTCAAGCAGCATATATTGGTAAAATGTGCCCAAGGATTCAATTACATTAGAGGGGGTTTCACAATGCACAATGCAAAAACGAGAAACATAATGGCATTGAACTGTGAACAAGTTAAACGGAACCAGAGTATCATGATGAGCATTAGACTCCACAGAAAGTCATCCGATTAACTTGAAGAAGCCTGTTTCATTGCGGAATCAGTTACCTTGTTTTCATGATATACAAAGTTTATCGACCAGGGCAAAAAAGGAGAAATGAGAAGAAACTACGCCCAATAATTGCAACGTTTGCGTTATACAAAACAACGAGCTTCTTACTACTGTAACAAACAAAATTTCAAAATATCGAAGGAAGACAATATATCGTCTTTGTTTGTGAGGATCTTACTCAACTAGTAACGTGAAAACTGCTAAAGTACATACAACAATTTTGCTCTGATACAATTACGCCATGCTTCTACCCGAAATGTCAACAAAGAAACTATTCTCAGGACAACTGAAAAACGGGTTACCATCACTTCACTTGATGATCTCTTCAAATACGGAATTGATATTGATGTTAAATAGATGAGCTGTGAAAACCAACTCAGCATCTAATTTTGCCGAAACGACATTTGCATCAAGTGAACTCCGCAAACAAGCATTCATTAGAAGCGACTACTTTCTCTTGGATATCGAATTGCCAGAAAGAAAATGCGTACGTACGTGTGATGATATTACCTGGTGGGATATTTTGCTTTTACTAACATAAGGATGACAGCGTAAAAATGCGAAAATTGTATTTCCAGCCTAAATCAAAATGTAGCCTTTCTAATGCCAAATTTTTTCCTGACTGTCAATGTACAACTGGCGACAAACACAACTCTTATAGCGATTTGTCACTACCTCCTTGCAGTACTGTATGTTTCACATGCAAATTTTGTGAGCTATTTTATTAAGTTGATGTCGAATGAGGTTTCTATGCTGCATTGTAATAACATGAGATTTTGGACAAAAAATAAAGACAAGCTTGAAGGCATTATATCCATTATATATCCCCATGTTCAAAACCACCAGGTATTATAACGCTGTCGGAAACAAGATTTAAGGAAAATTCAATGATATGACCACGTCCACTCGATAATGTCATCAGCAAAAATTCCTAAACGCAAGGTGCGATGGGGAGTGCCTACAAAATTATGCCGGAAGGTAGCGAAATTCCAATTAGCTACAGACCGATATTAGTACTGTCATACCTGTCAAAATGTTTGAAAAAGTGTTCTACGTAACACCGAAAGATTATTTTCTCAAAAACATCTTAAGTCAACAACAATACGGTTTTCGCAATAATCATTCCACATCCCTGGCCATTACAGACTTCTACGCAAAACTTCTCTAAAACCTCGTTAAGAAAATTATATCTTGTGAGGTTCACTTAGACCTTAGAAAAAGCCTTCGATTCTGTGAATCATTTCATATTACTGACGAAATGTAAGCAGTAGGGGCTTAAGTTGCAGGAGTAAAAAACATTGGGCAACCCTAGCCTAATCATTTCCGCAATTCCTGGCGTTTATTATAAAAGAGTAGAGGAAGAACAGTCATTGTCTTTTGCCTACCAGAATATCTTTTTTTAAATGTCTCTAGAAAATTCACCAACCAATATTTCCACTTGCCATGGTTATTTTTTGAATATGTCAAGTTTAACTAAACTATCCCTCAAATGAGTAGTTGATTTTTTCCCCGAATGAACGTAAATCGATGTTACACGAAATCTTTTGCCAATCCTGCCTTTGTTTCATTCTTCATTCGCCGCTGGGGAAGTGAGTTGTCCCGTCCTGTACACCTATGAGTGCAGCCAACAACGAATACGAGAGTGATTAAAACATTTGAATATTAAGGTTTCGCCTATGCATTGCAATGTCATTACTTGGTAAAGCAACAGTCTTGAATAAGCTGGAATATTTGTTGGACTATCGTTGTTTGCCATAAAGCATGTTCAAGTGTTGCTTCAAGTCTAGTTTCGGCGAGAAGTAGGTCAGTGCAGTACTCGTACGAACATTTTTAACGTCTTATGGTCAACCACACTCGGTACTACGGATAACTTCCTTTTCCTGTGGTACTCAATCGGTTTGTTTGATATCAGTCAAGCATTTGATATCACGTAGAAATGTGCAAGTAGCAGAAATGAACTAGTATTTATGTTCTCGAAAAAAATGTCTTGAACATGGTGAAGGATACATTGTGATATCAACTTTATGAAAAAAAGTGTGTTATTCCCAGAAAAGCAGGAAGCAAGTGTTGGAAGTGGGGGAAAATGCCATTCTAACTTTTTCCTTGACAGGAAGCGATGACAAAATCATCTTCAATGCAATCGGCAAAATACAATCTTGAACCGCTGGCACTTTCAGCCGGTTTATTTATATGTTTTTCCTCGTCTACTCCGCCTTGTTTCCTTGTTTGGCTGCACAAGATCTTCGATCTTACACAGAAACTTTCCGGGATGTGTGATTTTGGTTGATTGATGCTTTTCTTGTTTGAAGATTTGAGTGGGGAATTTCTTTCAGACAAGAATCGTCTATCGTTTCTCCTAATTCGTGTGTTGTAAAATTTTTCACTTGGAAAAGCTCAGTTTCGCAAATAAATAAACTGTCATAGAAAACAACGAGTGTATCTTTATCAAAACGCCGCTCGAAGAAAATCAAAATTGTGTTTGTTACATGAGGTTGCGTCTTTTAAAACCCGAAGGTTGTGGTTAACACTGATTTTTCCACGTGTTTGGTCACGTTACGTCAGTGATCCTTAGAACGTGTGGTCAGTGGTGTAGGAGCGGGTGTGCAAGGTGCGTGTGACACCTCCAAATGTTTTGATTTGTCAAAAATCCGGGCAAAACACCCCAAAAATCTGGGTAAAATATCTGAAAATCTGGGCAAAAATGGCGCTCAACGTTTGCAGAAAAACACATGAAGACCTTTTTCTTGGAGGTCATCCTAAAAAAAGGTCTTCATGATCTTTGTGGGAGAAAATTGTAGGCAAAAGTTACACAAAAACTTTTCGGACAAGTTTGGGGAAATTCGGGGAAAAATCCTTTGCATTCCAAATATTTGCCTGCTCCTACACCTATGTTTGTGGTAGCATGACAGGCAGCTACTGTAGTCTCAAGGTGTGCAACATAACGATTCAACACTCGGCTTTGGCTTGCTCTAGTAGAAGAAATGACATATTGCAAGTTATTTGTGGAATTTTGTTTTGCTATGATATGCTAAGGAAAGCTTTAATCATGTGACGCAGACGAACACAACGCTCGCTGCAATTGCGAGCAGTGGTTCGTTGAGGACGTGCAGATGAATTGGACACCGAACTACATACAGTACATGCAGGGACGGAGCCAGACATTTTCGTTTGGGGGGCCACTGGAGGGGTCAGTTTTGCAATAAGGGGAGCTGTCAATGGTCTGTGTAGGACTTTCAGAGAGAGACCTGAGAAATTTTGGGGGGGCCACTGGGGGGGGCCAGGCAAAAATTTGAGGGGGCAGCGGCCTCCCCTGGCACCCCCCTAGCTCTACCCCTGAGTACATGCCTTGTCCTTGTTCAAAATTACAGGCGTTCTTCAACTCGGACAACACTATTCCTGCAGATTGATTTTTTGCTTAGTCGACACCTTTCTTTTCGAGAGCTTTTACAGAACTTCCCAAACCACGGAGTGGAAACTTGACTTTGGTATTTATCTCCGGATGCGTTACATACTTTTCCATAAAACTTCATTGTTTGACACGTTGCACTGAATCTAAAGTCTTTCCATTCCAGACTGAGCCGAAAAACTTCGAAAAAGTAACACCTTGGTCGCTGGTTTCCATAGCAACACATGTTTAGTAGTCTTTTGTGTCCGCAGTCAAGATCGGCCATAAACAAGTCAGAGAACCCGAAATGTTTGTCCCCGAACGTCACAGAAATGTCAATTTGACGGTTACGTAAGAAAAATGAAACAGTTGATAGTTGCTTGCATTGTAGTAACTGTGGAAACACGTGCTCCTATTAAATATTCTTATCTAAACAAACACACTCTTTCAAAAGAAAGATTGAAACTTTTGTATTCGCCTCTGACAATAACAAAACAGAAAAAGGTTCGTCCAATGCCCAAACAAAAATTATCAGAACTCTTTCCTTTGTTGTATTTGTGAGCAGTGTTCCCTCTAGAGGGGCCGTCCTTAAATTACGTCACACTATTTTGGGCAAAAATCTACCCCCTACCCCCTTGCCACATTTCGTCACAAGTATTTAACCCCCCCCTTCAAATATAAGGTCACAATTTGAACTCCCACCCCTTACATTTGCAATTATATATTTCCATCTATTTTGTGTCTGCCTAGACAAAAATTTCATCTGTTTTATCGATTTTATTTGGGCACGTTGTGACAAGACCAACATTCTATTCGCAAAACGTCAAAATGCCGCACACATTGCTAAGCAAAAATTAAGCAGCAAAATGTTTTATACTTTGTTGAAGACCGAAACGAATGAATTACGTTATGCGAATGCTGGCAATGACTGATTGTGGTTATAATCCTGTGCATGGATTTACCGTAGTGGTCGCTTTGCAATATTGAAGCAAAAACAAACCATAGGAACTTTTTACAGTGTAGTCTATCTGCAAGAACGATTTCACAATACTGCGCAGAAAACAAGTATGGCGTGCAAATGCAACACAGAACGGTAAGTAACTCCTTTTGAGAAACGTTTGATGATGGTTTCTGCGTAGGCTAAGATGAAATGAAGTTTTCTAAAAACTGTTTCTTTCGAGATCGGCGCGTGACTTACGGGAGGCTTCACTTTTTTTGCTGAGATCTGTGCGTAGTAAACACCGATCCGTAGACTACAAAAATAAAACAACCACAGTGGACTTTTGAGGTCCACAACTGCTTATGTTTTTCACAAAGGTTACGCCGTTTCAACAAACTATCGCAACTACCGAATGGTTATAAGTCAGCGACACTGAACGAAAACACTCATCGGTCTGCAAAATAAAACAAAACATCCTACTACAGAAAACAAACGAATCACTGAAATTGTTGGGTCACATGAAATAATTTTCGAATTGAAGTCAAGCA
>JGI24158J21664_10015053_pt1 | contig 10109 bp, 3 predicted proteins | sample Ectturendosymbi3_FD_21664 | JGI IMG/M metagenome (IMG submission 21664) | reverse complement strand
TTATAGTAGAACACATCAATTTTCATGCATTATATAAGAAGTGTGGGTAAAAGAGTTATTTCATGTCTTGTTCATGTTGCTTAACGTTACAAAGACGATAAATATTTTTCTTGCACATTTCCGTTTTTTGAAAAAGCTCCAAATCTTTTTAATGCTACTGGGCATCACGCATGCAACCCCACACCTACCAATATATCCATTAATATCTTCTTACAAGCAGCAAAAGACGTTTGGCCAAAAATTAGCGTAGGCTACTTCACAAAATGATTTCAATCACGGAAAATTTCAATAAAAAGCCAAACATCCTAAAAAGGGGCCAGAAAAAGGCCAAACCGATTGTTCAAAGGTTAGAAAAAAGCCAAACTTTATTTGCAGTATTGCCATTCTTTTGTCACAAGGAAAGATTTTAAGTTACAAGGATAAAAAAATGCTTCGAAATTATGGTATGATTAACTCTTGCTTGGCATTGTACGGGAGGTACATTGGCATTGTACATAATTGCACTTTAGTGCAAATACTAAAGTTCCCCTTCGCATATACTTGTGTCTCATTGTTTCCAACTGTACTGAAGAGCGGTCTTTTTCTAAGTTGTGTAGAATTCAGAATTTTCTTCGAAGTTCAATTGTGCAAGAAACACTAAGCATGCTGTCTCTAATTAGCACGGAGCATGATATTCTTAAAGATACGGATCTGGAGACAATCATCAACGATTTCGCGTGCAAAAAAATGCGGCGTCATCAAACTTTTAATGCATAAGCACTTTTCTTTCAAAGTGCTCCCTAACTTCACTGATGTCTAGTGCTTCATGTTTCAATTTGGGGATCGACGCTTTCTCTGGGGTGCTAAGTGGTGATGGCACCGAATTTGGGGCCCCTTGTGACAACGTGGGCCCCCAATTAGGGGGTATGAAGTGCGGCTGATACGCTTCTGCCTTGAGGTTTGTGGTGCATGTGGAACTTTGTCAACTGTTACGACACAAGACTGAAAAAAGTTTTGAGTCCTAGCCTATGCTAGAATTTTTAGGCTATGACTTGGTTAGGCTCTGACTCAGTAGTGTACAGGAGCCGGGGTGTAGGAGTGGACTCCGGCCGGAACCTTGATGAATTTCGAAAGTAGGAGTGGAGCCGGAGCTGATTTTTTCACGAAAAGCCGGAAACGGAGTTGAGCCGGAGTAATTTTTTGAACATTTTTTAGTAGATTATAGGATTCAATTTTGAGTTTAAGCAGGAGTCGGAGTGCAAAACTTACAAATGTTTGGGAGTCGGAGCGGAGTGCATTCAACGAAAGCAGGAGTGGAGTCGGAGTCAAAAATTACACCACCGGGCTATGTGAATGCTGCAACGCCTGTTATCTGTGTAGATAATATTTTGATGAATTTGGCATTCAAATTAGCTCGGCATAAATCTAATAAATTAGTTTGATCTAAAAATCGTCCTTAAAAGGGTCCCTTTGGGGAGGAGTGCAGGAATGGATTTTGCCTATGGGACCCACCGGCAATTTTAAGATGTATGTTTCCAAGTAGTCTACAGTCGGCAGGATCTCAACTAGGAGGGCGCAGGTGGGGCGAAGCCCCCCTAGAAAAATTTTCGCCCCCCTGGAAAAATGTGTTGGACATAGTTTGAAACCATTGAACATAGTTCGAAAATTTTGGGCCCCTCTCAGAAAACTCTTCGCTCCTCCTGGTGTCCCAAGCTGATTACGGGCCTGACAATCGGTAGGCAATTTTGCAAAAAAGTCGTGCCACGTTTGGTATTGCACAGGATAACGCCATAACATAAGCTATGACGGGGCGCTGAAAATGGATCTTGCCTGTGGCTAGGGCGCTGGAATGGTTTGCGCCGGCCCTGTATATGTATAGCCTATTGTGTATATCTATGGTTGAAAATGTGTGGACACACCTGCTACGTCTTTTCTAATTGCATAGCCTACCTTGTTTTTTCATTTGGCAAGAGAAAACAACTTTTTGTGATTTTTATTCTGTAGAAGCAATGAAAGTTTTACAGCTTTACTTGGTATAACTTTTCTCAACCATATTATCTTTTGCGAGGGCTGCAGCTCCATGTAGTAGATCTTGGAGTACCTCGTGGTTTTCAGCAACCTCTGATAGTTATGCAGACTCCAAGCACAGCGAGGCACAACCAATCCTGGTCAGAAAAGTACCACTTGGTGCTTGGTTGACCCCTCAAGTGCAACACTTCGGTGCAAATTAATTTTAATTACGAAATTCAGTGACAGTTCAATATTAATCTCGGTGCAAAACGAGTTTGAAATACCTTAGTAACTGAAATGCCTCGAACTGTTTTGAGCAACTTTATTTAGGTTTTTATGCTGGCCTAAAAATTGATATAGTCCTGCATTAAACCATTTGCTAGGATCCTAACTTCTCTGAAGACAGCTGCTTAAGATACCGGTGTTGCGAATGCAAGACTGGCGTTGCGACCTGCTTTGACGCGTCACGATATTGAAGATTGCAGGTGGCGAGCCCATTATCTTGAGACATGCGTTGTATTATTTAGGCTTAACGTCGCGCGCGGGGTCTGAGGAAAGCACAAAATCAGTCAAGTCTTTTAATGCACCAGAAATGTATGCTAGGATCAATTTAACGCAATACAACTGCAGTTCTCTAGCATTCCAGGTCTGTATTTTTGACAAATCTTGGGTTTGGAACTTCAGGACTCGATGACATGTCAGCCAAAGTTAGTTTTAAAGTATGACACGCTTAGAACCCACAAACCTCTTACTATTTCTCCAGCCATTAAACCAATGAAAATTCATAGCACAATTAGTGCAAGACCGAGAGATTTCACAAATATCTGACGCAGATCAGAACTTTATGCTTTGACGAGGGCGTTGTCGTCGTTACGAATGTTTATATGACTTCAAAACCACTTGATTTGTATCTTGCATCACATAACGTGAGCGGCGTGATGTTTTCGTGACCTACGTCACCGCTTCAAATCATTAATCAGTTGCAGTTTCCTAGATAGTGTCAGTCATAGTCACTAGTTAGCGTATGTTAAAGCTTTCAGAAACAACAAGCTTTGAGGAGCACAAGCAGTAAGGAGCAGACCTGTATTACATAAAACAATAAACGTTTACAAACTTCAGCAGCTTCCTGGAGCATATAATGATACAAGGGCCACGATGCTGCTATAAAAAAGCACACTAAGTAGGTTTGAAATGAACGGTTGCAATTTTCAATTCAAATGCAGATGGAAGCAACAAAAGAACAATGTTTTCATTGTCGTGTGAGACTGGTTTTGAGGCAAAACTTGCTTTACCCTGCCTCTACAAGTTTAGTGGATCATTTTCTAGAGCTATATTTGGAAATTTATGGAGTAATTGCAGCGAGGAAGTTGCACGAGAATGTTATTCGCTGAGCATTTTATAAACAACAGCTGTAACGTTCCCAATTGGATTTTCATTGACTAAAATACCATAAAAAACGGAAGAAAAAACATAACATGACTAAAAGTAGATTTGAAGCGAAATGCTAACTGATTAAAAAAATTAACGTGATTAAAAAGTCCCAGTAGTTGAAAACACCACGACATGCATCAAAAGCAATCTTACTATTAATTTTTTGTAAAACTAAGATTACGTTGATAAACAACTTAGTAGATTGAGTGTTTAAAAAGGACTTGTTTTATGTTGCAATTTTTTCATGGGTGGTTGCGACTAAGTCAAATGAATTTAGCGCAATGCAGTGTTTTTATTATAAAATTATTCTTAGTTAAGTGCTGAATAATTAAGCTTGGTTTTGGCCTCATTTCTGCCGGATGTTTATTTTCTTTGTGACTAATTTTAACGTGACAGTTGTCTCTCCATTTTGTTTGTTGAACTTATTTGTATTTCTGGAAATCTGCGCATAGGAATGGTATAGAAAATAAATGCTTTACCACATCACCAGTTGCGCAATCAACAGTAGCAAAATCAGTGTGCACTGAGAAGAGCAAAACATAACTAGAAAGTTCAAATATGAAAAATATGAGTGCACTAATGCATTCCCACAGTAAAACTACGGTTTCTAAACGGTGAAGTAGTTTTTGTAATGCTCGTTAACTAAAATTCCAAATGATTCAACAGATGTTTTTGACTTCATGCTATGGGCTCGGTTGAAATTAATTGGGTGAAATTAATGTCAAAGAAAGAATATTAATTTGAAGGCAATGAAAAAATCGATCAATATTAACTGTTTCAAAATTGTAACTTAATTACGTGCACTACGAAAAGTTAATAGCAGCTTAAAATCTGTCCTCGTTTTGGAATTTTGTATTGATTCACGTTAAAAAACTTGGGAGTTTTGCAGTGACGTAAGGTTATTATGCCTTTTCTGCTAATGCATGACCTCTACTAGCAAAAAATTCATTTGTTGGCAAGGCAAGAGTTAAAAGGTGAAGCAGATAAGACGATCGTTGCCTTGCTTGAAAATAAAGTTGATAATATGCTAATGTTTAATGATTAAAAAAAGGCTCCCTCTGATATAGATGTAGGCTATGGTTGAAAAATTTTTGAAAATGTTGCTTAGGACAGGGACGTAACGAATGGGGCGCTAGGAAGGCACAATTTCCCGGGCACCAAATCAATGTAGGGGCGCCAAAAAGTCTCAACAATGTCACAAGTACTTTCTTCAATTCGGTATATTTGCTTCCGTAAAACCTCAGGTTAGAACATGGGGGCGCCATACTTGCTTTTTGTCCCGGGCGCCATCTAACCTCGTTACGCCTTGGTTTAGGAGCAATTGTTGACTCGATAAATTCGGGAATCTTGATGCTTATCGCATCAATTTCAAACTTTTGTTTTTCAGAAGCTAACATTTTCAATTTGTTAGACTCAATTGCCGTTTGATTTAATACTTGTCGCAGCTACGCATGAAAATATGGACTCTGACTTTTGGATTAAAAAACTAAATCTTTCTCAGCATCCCGCAGGTGGATTTTTTGGTGATATCTACAGAAGTAATGAAAAATGTACTGAATTACCCGAAAGATATGGCGAAAACGCAGAACGGTCATCTTGCTCAATTATTTACTCTTTGCTTAAAGTAAGTGCGTTGCTCATGTTTCCCTTCCAGGCTGTCAGGCAGCAGGGTGAATGACGAACGCAGATTTGCGCCAATATTCATCAGTAAATACCTGGGTCTCCTGTATTTTCTGCGGTTTGGCAAGCGCGAAGTTACTGCGGGCTTACTGAACAGCAGGGCTCCTGCAAAAGTCACACAAAAAACTTACTGGGAATTTTTTTAACCTGCTCAGGAAGTACCGTGAAAATATACGCTCAGACACGTTTCTTCGAAATTTATTGCTTTAATATTTTTTTTGTCCACACTTACTTGCGTGCTTGCAGAAGAAAATATTCAATATGTGACAGCTTATCTTTTCTTGTTTGACAGCATGAATCGCCAGAGTTTACAGATAAATGTGTCAGCGCTTTGTCAAACAGTTATTTGTTTATGAAACTGTGCGTGACACCTGTTCGGACTGATGAACCGTTCTTAGCAGTTGATCATTTCTGTGCTTCTTGCAGCAACGAAGAAACTACTTGTACCTATTTCTCTTAACATTTGTAGAAGCATTAAGACGCACAGAAAATCAAGAGACCTAGTTACTATTGTTCCTGACCTGTGCATAACACAACACTTCGCTGGGCGTGCCTTTCTTTGCTCAACTGTCTGAGAGACGTTTTTAATGCAGTTTTTATATATTCATATGCGAAATTAGTAGGCCTACTGTAATTCACAACCACTGCCTTACCACTCACAACTCGCAGTATATGGTGTTAGCACTTAGCAGCCACCGAAACATTAATGAATGGTTACAACAAAATTGCAAATGTAAGCAACGAAGAAACTTTATTTCTGAAGAGAGCGATTTCTCAAATTAACCCTCTGTAACCCATCAGCAAATTGTAAAATATGTCGTAACTATAGTGAGAGACGACTTCTACATTCATGGAAATACTGCTGCACCCATTCTTCTTGTCAAACGTTTTCAAATTTTGGAATAAATCATTGTGCACTATATTGGCGTTTGTCAAACAAGCTATCTCTCTGGATTGTGGTTGCTGATTAGATTTTACAGGAAACGTTACTGTCCATTTGAACCCCAGGAGTCCACAACGGTCATATGATCTTTGTCGTAAAATGTCACGTCTTAAATGTTACTGCAGTATGCTAGAGTAAAATCAACGTTTCACCTGATCTGCCTGCGCTCTTTTAACTCATGTGCTGAGTGGAGCTTGTACTATACCAACTACAGCACCCTTGCCGGTTATACTATGCCTGATTGGAACGACAAATCCGCTCGAGGATTTTTGTTGTTGCCATTTCAAACTGAACCGCTGGTTTATATAGTGAGAATAGCAAGTGGCACATTGCTTGTTAAAGCTGTAGTGAAAGCACTCACTTTCAACAACGTTTAGAGTGTGTTGGTGAAAAATTCTGAGTGTGTTGATGATAATGCTGCTTTGAAAAGTGCAGGAGTTTATTTTGCAGCAGTAGCTGAAAAGCAGGCTCTTCAATCAAAAATTTTTGAAGCGGTAAAACCTCTGCTTTGTCTTAGTATTTAAGTCTTTTTGGCAAGAAGTACGAGCACAGCTATGGTACACATATTTTTGCTGGTTCATAAAAACCTTTCTTTCGTGGTTACCTACGTCAAACATATTAAGGGCTTTATTAGGCCCATCTGGTGTGCCTTTCACTTTAATTCGTGGAGTAGTTGATTTCTCAAGAATTCTGTGATGTTGATTGTAGGAATTCGACATAGTTCCATTTCACCGTTTGAAGTCAGATGAGATTATTACCTTTGTACAAGGCGATACGGCCAGCATGTACGTCATCGACAACGATACACAAGAAATGGAGGTGAAAACTCTTGGTACAAATGAAGACAATCAACTCGTTGTTGTGGTTCCTGCAGGTGGGCATAAATTTCGTTGTGCACTTGAAAAACATTTTTCTGAAAGTTCTGTTAGCGTGGTTAAAAGTGAAAAGGGTTTAGCTCTGTTAGCAAGTAAATCCATAAAAATACAGAGCAGGGGCGGACATATCAATACGCAGAAGCATAAAGCCATCGAATCTTTTCTGCATTTCAAGAAATGATATATTTTGCTGTAGGTTCAAAAAGTAGTCATTGAAACATGCGATTTCTATACCATTCCAAAAATAAATTCTGAAAAGTTTTCAACAAATGTTGAACATTGGCTGAAGTGTCAAACATCGGATTTGGAATAATTTAGTTATATGGCAAGGTTTCGGTTGGGTATCTTTTGGTCTTTCGATAAAAGAAATATTTGCTCTTAGTACCTTTGTTAAAAATCCTGAAGTGCTTGCAAGGTGACATTGGATGGAAATATAAGTATGACATGACTGGACGGGACAACTGGTTGGTTTGCTTTCCTACCTTTAGTAATTGCAATGCTGATGCTGAAAGCCTGAAAAGACTTCTTAAGCATTAGAAACAGATTGGTCAGGCAGAATACCAGCATTTGTGCGATCTTAATCGAGTGCCTGCTTTGTTTCAGAAGCGTGTTTCTCGCTAGCTGTTCTGCAAGTGGCGTCTATTGGGTTTTTATTCAAAATTTTGGTGATTTGAAAATCACTGATTCAGCAAACATTTTCTCCCAAGTATTAAGTGCAAGAAAATGACCTTTGTCTGGCATAGTGTCTGTGGAAAGGAATACTTTCACAGCTAAGAGTCAGACATTAAGATCTTAACAGAGTAAATGTTGAGCCTACTAGGAGGGCATCATCAACTCATATTCACATAGAATCAAGAATATTTTCTCTAGAAAAGCATTTGAAATTTTCTCACTTAAGCACGCAAGAGCACATTCACTCTCGGCCTCAAAACCAGTTCGTTTTTACGGCATCGCAAGTCTTTCCTTATACGTTCCTCAATTATCACAGTTTATGCGTAAGAAACAACATCATGAAAGATTGATAAATCGTTTTTGTGTGTTCGTGACTGATTAAAGCAAAAGTGTTCATTTTTAGAAAATTTCTTCGCAATAAAACTGGAAGATCCCCGCAAAGGCGCTTACTGCTTGACGACCGCAACCGTGACGCCTGGATTCGATATCATTGATTTTGAAGTGGCTGACCGTGCGAAGCTTTTAGCGCAGTATCCTGAGCATAGCGAACGTATTACTTCTTTAACGTTTTCCTGAAATTTTATCTATGCCGCCAGTTTCAAACAGTATAAGAATCAACAGTTGAAACGATACTATCATTTGCTCGTGAATAGGTAGGATTCATTTAGATTTTCAAACTTTCTTCTCCGATGGACGGTTGAAAAGCTTTGTGTGTTAACTCAATCAATCCTCCAAAACTTCGTAAAATTCCGCACTACTTATATCCATCTGTACGCTACAGCAATTGATCGTTTACTTATACAGTAAGTCTAATTGTGGGCTTGGGGCTAACTTTTCCACTGGATCACCTCATCCGTATTTTGTGTTACTATGCCCTTGTCTTGGAAACTGACAGTGACATTGAAGTAAAATTGAATTTTCGCGTTTCCCCTTTCACAGTTAGAATATATATTGACATGAATTGTAACTACGTGAACTTTTTGCTTTCCTAANAGACGTCTTTTCATGACTTTAACCGCTACTGCAGGTCTTCGNTAATGCACGTTACCTTGTAAGCATCCCTTTAGTGTAATAGTATTGCGAAGGACTCTGCTGTACAAGCCATATGTCGCGAAGAGGGCGTATGCTGTTCTAAAGAGAGAAAAGTTAAAGGTGAAATACATTTCTTGCAGGGAAATCAGATGATGGGTTGACATTTCTTCAACAGTTGAAAGTTAATAATTCCATGTCGCTTTACAACTCAAACAATACTCATGGGATTCACGAAAACAGAATGCATTTTAGCTGAAATAAACGCGCAATATCAGTAACATAAAACAGAGAGATATACAAATTTTCCCATTCCACTGCAATCGAATAGTACCCTTGAAAGAGTGGGAAGGAAAGGCTCCTTCCCTTGTCCAAGCCACGCGCNTACGGTTGACTTGGCTTGTGTCNCTGGTGAACAGCGTGCTGCAAGACAATTCGCTGATGGCATTTCAATTTTGAGCGCAGTCGTGTGTTTATGATTTGTGAACGTGTCATGCATGTATCTCGCTGTCATGTAAGAAGAAATTTAACTTTTGTTATGTTTGTCCGCTGCCAGCGGCAAAGCTTATTTCATTTCCACGTCTTGGAAGTTTAACTAGTTCCTACCTCATGCACTTTTAAACGTTTCAATGCGTTAGTGCGAGTACATCCCTGCAATTGCTTAGTTTAACTTTTGCAACTGGCAAACGATTTAGTTAAACATTAGCTTTCATGTTTGTTGACTTCTTCATCGCACACATCTTGCTAGTTCAAGCGTATTCTCGAACATAGTGCACTACCCTGTTTTGCGCACACTCTGCAGTTACGATTTGCTTCCACTGGGCTATAATTCTGTGCAAAATCGTGTAGATGAGACAAACAGCTTAAAGATTTCAAATAGTGTTGATGTAGTTTAAACTTGGCCAAATCCATTCTTAGTTTAGCCCTTTTGTTCACACATGAAAAAATGAGACTAAAACTGAAATGTATCCGCTACAAATCAGTGGCGCACTTCTTGAGTTTCTTATTTCTGTGCAAATTTTAATCGGATTATTAACATACAAAACACCTTATCCTAAGTTTAGGCTTATTGCGATACAGGTGTGGAACTTGAAGACTTTTTCTTAAAATCATTTCTTGCCATACACAGCTTGAAACATGACTTTCTTCAAGTGGCCATCAAGGACAAAAAGCACTGGGGCACTAAGTTCTGATAACTTGATGTCCTTCACAAATGTTTGCGCTGTGTCTTTGATATGGTTGCCAATTTTGGAACCAGTGATGTGGAAGCCAAATTTCCAGCGGCCGGTGGAGTGGAGGAGTTGACATTTACCCTCTTTACACTGCACTGTTATCGGGTTCGCGTTGCTTTGGGAATCCCATAAATCACTCAAGCACGACCGTGAGTGCTTCACTAAGCTGCTTGAGCGTGCATGTTTTCAACCACATGCGATTCAGCGAATCCAACTAGCAGAGGTAGGTTGGGAATCCGATAATAAGGGATTCGAGCG
>JGI24158J21664_10015052_pt1 | contig 10109 bp, 5 predicted proteins | sample Ectturendosymbi3_FD_21664 | JGI IMG/M metagenome (IMG submission 21664) | reverse complement strand
GGATTAATTGTCTTGCCACGCTGAGTTAATCGATAGTGCGATCTGATAGTTTGCTGTTGTTGCGTTTGGTAGAATCGCTTAGTTGTTTCTGTTGTATTTCAGAAACTGTGTTTGACGGTTAATCGCCGTTGAACTTTGACGCCTGTTGGATTTTGTGACAACAAAGGTTGCCCTGATTGATTGCCCTCCGTTTGCGTTGCTGTAGGGAGTAAGAGACTACAGCCCTGAGGTGCACGGAGTTCGTAAGGGTCAGGTTTAGGCGAAAGTGCGTCAGGCGCGCGTTTCTCTAATTCTCTGCGGACTAGCTTCCACGGCTCGCATCTAAGGCTAGCTGCCGCAAAAACATAACTTTTGCTCTGTGTAAAAACAATTAAAACCGAGAAGAAAACGATAGCAAAACCTATAATATATTGCCTTACTTTGCATGGCCTTTGCATTGTTTCTACAACCCAGATTTAAACCCTTCTCACTGAAACAGCTAGCGGTCTCCGGTCAAACCAAGGCTGTAGTTGAAAACGTGTTTTTTGCTGAAATTGGAGTTATATTGGTCCAAAAACGCTAATGCGTTTAAGCCACTCCTGTTATAAAGTGGTGCACTTTTAAAGATTATTAAAATTCCACAACGTTTGGTTGTTCGATATAATTACATCAAAACGTTAAACTGGACTGCTTGAAATAGCCTTAGAATGGAACATAGCCTCACAAAAGTGAACTTACTGTATTGTATATCCTGTTGACTAGCCTGGGCACCATTGGAAAGAAAGTCGGACGGAGGGCAGCCACGTCACTAAGAAGAAGCTTCACATCTCCTTGGAAGAATCCAACACTTCACGAAAAAAAGAAAAATTTTTGTTTTCATGCGATCATTACTCCGTGCAAAAATTAATAAAAATAAGGCAATTAACTATTACTCTGTGCTGATGACGTCATTCAAAATAGTTTTCTTTCCACAGTCGTGAAATTACACCTAAGAAAGATTAAACGCAAAAGTGCCCAGATTTTTTAAAATTGAAGCTGCGAGGCTTTCTGCTTATAGGTTTTAAACACCTCTCTAGCTCCATCGGCCGGCAAGTTATGGCTGAACAAAGCCCGATCCACTTGTGTGGCTTTGCGGTCTTGGAAGAGTTAAACGTCAAAAATCACAGCGCCCCTTTAGAACAAAATGTTCCATATCTGCAATTGTGCAATTTTCCACTGCAATGTCCAGAGCATTTAATAAATCTTATGTCGAGAAACACATTGGATTTGTGGTTCAGTTTAAACTCAGTTATTGAATGGAAATCTTCTACGGTTTTAAAATGCAAAAACACACTTATCAAATTTTTAAAATGTCACCTTATTTTGGCAAGTTTTCTTGAACGTCTGCAAAATACAGCGCGAATCGACACAAGCAGTTTTTGTAATTGACACAAGTAGTCTTTCTTTCCTTTTCGTTTCTTTTCAAGGCTTATTTTTGTTTATCACAGCACCTGGCTGCATCGGAAGTTCCCTCACTGAGTCAATATCATCATTTGCATCACTGTGCGACCTGGTCTTGCTAGTCTTGATGAAACGTCTTAAAGCAGCATAAAAACAAGAAAACGTTTTTTGCAAAGATAAAAAAGAAGCTTGTCCTTGCATTTAATTCCACACACACAGAGGCAGGTGCTCCATTATTAGACCAAAAAACGAACACCCTATCCGGTGCTACCGTCTGTTCCTGGAACATTTGTCACGCAAACGATGCAACCACTTATCCAACGGAAGCAATCAGGATATTCCTACCGAAGAATTTCACAGAAAAAGTCATTACCACCGAAAGTTATTCGTCGCGGCGTCAACAAGGACTGCGTTCACGCTTGAGGCTGAGCAACACGCCATAATAATGTGCGGCAGTTTTCACTGTCCACAAATGAGTAGCTACCCACAACTGGACGCCCAGTTTTGCGTCTGAAACTCATGAACTAAAACAAATGAGGGCAGTGATTTTTATCCGAGAAAAGTACACGTTGATGGAAAACTTGCGGATTTTGAAAGAAATCTCCGAGAAATTTGAAGAGTATGCGTAAAAACGTAAGTTATAGTGACTTACAGTAAGCTATAGTGACTTACAGTAATCTATAGTGACTTGAAACTGAAACGTAACTTCACTCACAGAGAAAAGGACTAACTGACTGTGATAGCGTGAATCGCGTCAATGACTCAACACATTTTGCAGTGTCTCGACTCGACTCTAGTCAGTTTTTTTGCCGAATGACTCGCCTCGACCCGAGTCACACTAATGACTGAGGCAGAGCAATTTTTACAAAATCTCCAAACGTCTTAATGAGAAACACAAGTTGTACACTTCATCTTCGCAGCTGAAGATTTAATTTCGCTAATCCATCAAAAAACAAAGCGATGTACTACTCAGCAATGAGGAGCGTATGTTTGGCNGGTGGAGAGAACATTTCGCACATTTTTGAACACCACCCCTTTTATAACAGCATGCATACAGAAGGAGTATTTTGGAGAGGAATNGACTATGAATGCATCCGAAGTATCCGGAACTGCAAAGACATCTAAGACTGGGGAGGCTGCAACTTGTGATAAAATCTTATATCAGTGTTTAAAAACTTGCTCGAGTGTGCAAATTGGCCTTGTGTTCTGGAAGAACAGTGAAAGATTGCCACATGTGTGATGATTCCCATAGACACGAATACAGACAGGATCGAATGCAGCAAGTACACAATTAAAAACTCTAGGTTTTCTGCAAGCTTTCGAGGAATCATTCGACTGCGCTCAGCTTTCATTTTTTGCGATGATTCAAACTTGCACATTCCCGTATTCACGTATCTAGTCTCCATAATGGGGATAAGCATGGGACCGATCGGCAGTTCCTGTAATACGGCCCAACGCATTTCCCTTTCAATCCTTCTTGGGAAAGCCCTAAAAAGATGTTGCCTAAAAATTGAAGAAAGCTTCGCAGTGTTTGCTGCATTTCTTTTTCTGGTCGCAGCACCGCGCACCAGAATCATTTTTTTTATTTGCGGACGATATGTTGCTGCTTGCATNGTTTCCAGAAGGCTTTCAACATGCACTAGATCGGATTTCAGCTGCCTGCAACCCATGGCTGCGGAATCGGAGGTAAAATGTCCGACTCCAACTCCGACTTCACCAAAATTGGCTGATAACAATTTTGTAGCAATTAGCAATCAATGGAAATCGTTGTATACAGCAAGAATTCCCTGTTTCAATAAAAGTTTCAAAATAAATTGCAGCCTACTATTTCAGCAGGGATTCCTAACTCAGGAGTATGGTATAAAAATAATTCAATGGGATTTTCGGAGTCGGAAAAAAATATCCAACACCGACTCCTGTTCCTAGTTTTCTTAGGAGTCCGACTCAACCCAAAAAACTCCCACTCTTTGCGACTCCGACACCGACTCCCGAACACCTGGTGCGAACAAACCCAAATGAAATTAGCGCAAAAAAAACGAGGTATTACGTCTCTCGAGAAACCCAAATGGAAATGAGCTGCACGTCAGTGGAAATGCACTGTTACAGGTCTATGAGTTCAGATTTCTTGCGGTGATATTCACAAGAGACGAAAGACAGAACAAGCAGATTGATACAGGGATTTGGAAAGCAAATGTTCTGCTGCGTGAGCTTCATCTTTCCGTGGTCGCAACTCGGGAGCTTACAAGCACCGCTAAGCTTTTATAAAACAATGCTTGCTTCGATCCTCACCTGCAATCATGAATCTGGAGTACTGAAGGACAAATTGCTATCGCAGATTTAACTGCAGAAATAGTAATTTTCCGAAGAATTCACGACTTGCAACGTCGTGAAAAGGTAGCCAGGTGTGAAATTCGTAAATGGTTGATTATCGAGCCATATCTCCACCGCATAAGGAGATCCCATATACTGTATGATGATTTGGTCACGTGGCGAGAATGCCCCATGAAAGATTGGACAGGCGTCTTGGTTGCACCCAGGGGAAAGTGGCCCAGTTGTAACAATTGGGTATCTGACCTGGCTTCGGGTCCTGATTTGGAATCAGCAGAACTATCAGAGGTTGTTAAAAACTATGAGGTAATTCAAGTTCTGTGTTGGCTGCTATCCCAACGACCCTCTTGATAATAAAATCGAGTTTTGAGAATTAAAGTGAAGGGATGTCGTGTTATTGGTGAATCACAGTTGATCAGCAGCAAATTATGTAAAAATCAGCATCGAATACCACCTAAACCACTTACGATTTTCTTTTCTTGTATTCAAGCATTCGTTTCCGTTGATGGGATCAAAGCAGACAAACTACTCACCTTCCACCTGCATGGTAAACAGCTGCCGACAGTAACTTCTCCATCACATGTGCCAGCGGAAGATACGATATGTACACATCGTTGCGGGAAAGATTGATAAAAGTCTGTGCAAAATGTATAAGAGTTGTCGAAACGTTTGCAGTATGTCGTTGATATCGTTTTCATTGGTCGTGATTTTCATCATAAGGCTATTTAGCACTTCCGCTTTCGTGTACCAGATTTATAAGAGCTTATAAAGTTTATATGCAATATGTTCGCAGAGCTTAAATTTGTTTTAAGCGTTTAACAAAATAAAAAGTAAAGTGGTGTTTGTTTATTTATGCTTTTGTGAGTGCAATGCCTCACACGGGAATGCACAGCGTTTTGAAAATCACAAGTGTTTTCCAAGTTTCATTTTTAAGAACGGATGTCACGTTTTTCTTCTTAGCATACTGTGAGTTAGCAGAAGAGATCCAAAATTTGATTTTGTGAGGCTGGCGAAATGAGTTAAGCTGTTCGAGACTAATGACATCATGGCAATCTGACAATGCCGTTAAAAAACAGGTTAGGAACAAAAGCGAAACATTTTAGTGAAAGGCAAGTCACTGATTTTTCAGTCCAAGTGTAAAATGAAATTTAAATGTTTGAAAGCTGGAGAACAACAACTAAATTTTTTAAATGTCATTTTTCAAAAGTGTTTATATTTGATTTGATAAAAATTTATTATTTTTCCTATTCACGTTACATGAAGGTTCGTTGTGTTCAGTGTCTGTGCAACATTCGTTTTCGAAAACAATCCAATCTGTGCAGATTTTCCGGCCTTACCTCTGTTGATACTCACATAAATTTTTTAATGAAAACCAAGCTGAATAGGTGTGGATTGCATTTAAGTAATTTTTTTAATTATTTTTGAACAAGGTGAGCTTTTGGAGAATATCTCCGTCAAAGGTTTGTCTAAGAGATATTTCTAGAAATTGGTAGAAACACATTTTCTGTAACCAACAGTACGTGACCCTGCGTCCAACTGAAAACAATTTGTAAAACTTTTACCAGCAGGTATTTTTCAACGGAAATCTACTAAACTCTTTGTGGAAATCCAAAGTTTCAAACGACCCTGGTTCCAATCGTAACGTTTGAGCATGTTATCAGCATTATATAGTCAAATTGGAAAATTAGAAACCGACTTGTACCTTGCGACCCATCGTCCAGACTCCTGCAATGTTTGCAACCACGTTTTCATGCGTAAGCAACACCCCCTTGGGCAGACCAGTCGTTCCGCTCGTGTAGCAGATAGTGTGAAGGTCCTCTGGTTTTGGCGGCTGACACATGAGTAAAAACACTGGTAAACTGAAGCCTATAAATTTAACGCAGACAAAACCTACAACGAAAGACATATTCATATAATATTTGTTTTTGGAACGTTTGTGCAAATCATGCACCAAAAATATTGCGAGCTTTTTGCAAATCTTCAGGCATTAAAATACCCTTGAAAGTTTCCTGAAACACACGCTCGTGTCGTGTACGATTTGAAAAGTTTCATCTATTCCACAAAAAGCGATTTATCTTCGTAGTTTCTCTTATTATCTTTGAAAATATTCAAACATACCATTGTCAAAATTCGTGCTTGAATCAGGAAATTAAAAAATGTAAATTGAATCACATGGGATTCAACATTCTATAAGTCTTGCAGAAATTGAGCAGTTGATTCTACGTTGTGGGAAGACGTACACCAAAGCTGTACAAGCCCATTTTTTTAATGTATTGAATGCATTTTTCAAATGAATGTTTTGGTAAACCAGCCGGTATTTCAGCAGTGCATTTATTCCAATAGAGACATATCAGAAAATGATTCAACGAGACGTCTGAACAAAGAAATTGCAACAAGTATTTTCCAACACCTGATTTTTCCTTGTACAAACGTTTAAGAGTGAAAGCATGCACGAGTATTTCTATTGTATATTTTCCACTCACAACAAAATCCTTTAAATTCTTATCTCCAAGGAACTCAACATCCACAAACGTCATAATATCAACTTTTGTTTCGGCGGCAAGCTTCTTCACATCTTCGTCAATAGTATCCATCACAACTATCAACTTCAGTTGATAATTTTCAGCTTTTACTCCGTTCAGAAGATATCTGGCCTTGGAAGTGTTGTCCACGGCTATTATTTTCAGGTCACCTACATACCGTGAAGTAAAGATACAAGCTTGTCCACCACCTTGTTGAACCGTTACAGATAATAAAAAAACATTGTCATGGCACATCGGCTTAAAAGTCATCATATTCCAGAAAACAATCCGGAAAATTCAAACGTTTGCATAACTTCTTTGACTGCTGTTGCATTTACAACGTTCTCGGAAATAAACTAAATTTCATACTTACACTGCGTGATAATATGCTGCACTGCTTCAGGTCCAAGTGTGTCGTACAAAGGAACAATGACCATGGAATAGGAATTGCAGGCTTGTTCGGTTATTTTCCATTCCACCCGGTTTTGGGAAAATATTCCAATAAATTGTTCCGTTCCAGGCTTTGCTCCCAAGGAGAACAACCCAGATGCGAATCTCTGCACTCTGTCCAAGACCTGAACATTGTAAAACGCTTCGTTTCAAACCATCAATGTAGGTGCAAATGGGGTGTAAGAAAAATAGCAAGCGAGGTGTAACAAAACTGAGCGGAGTAGTCTGACAATGAAATAAACAGAACAGCGGGTGTTGCTTCTCAAAGTATTGCAATTAACTTTCTTCTATTTCTTTGTTAACTTCAGGGAATAGCGTCGAACAGTGGTGGACACTTCATTTGGCTCGGGGCCACTTTGGGAAGGCCGCGTTTGGCGGTGGAGAGTAATTACTAATGGAAGTTGAAGCAAGTCTCTGTTCAAGTTTACTGTGATAAGTTGGAGGAACTCAATTCAGACTTCAAGATTTTTCCTGAATGCATCCTCGTGTCACTGATAACACTGTGTCAGGCCACATGTGGCTTGCGGGCAACTAAGTGCCCTCCTCTTGCCTAGGAAATGATTTCGTGACGTTATCATATTTACCTCCACGTATTTCACAAGGGCGAAACAACGCTGTACAGTAGTTTTTCATAGCTTTGTAGCTCTACATCAACGTTTTTGACGGAATTAAAGTATGATTTTCGGATCCTTCGGAGTTTTACTGGCATCAATCCCATAATATTTGGTTTGTTAAAATATAATACATTGGACTTTTATTTAGGGCCTGGCGGTTCCTTTTGCTTTAACAGCTGAGCCAAGGCTATATGACAAAAACGTTTTACAGTCAGCAGAAGCAACTTGGAAAGGTTTATGCAGCACTCTTGGATTAACCAAGAAACACAGTAGGTAATATTGCATTTTCAAGGCTTAGAAACGCCGTTGCTAATATCTGAAATACGTCCAACGAAATTCACTATTTACGTCCATGCAACAGACATACTCGTAAAGGCGTCAATTGCAGAATTTTCAAGATCAGCTTTAAATTATCCAATGAAACGAGAGAAGATTGTAAAAGGTGATTCAGAACTATGTCTCCTTGTGAACATAAAAAAGTAAAAATCTTCCTGAAACGTCATTGCAACAACGTAAACGTGTCTGATAAGCTTACCTGTTGATACGTCAACCACTGATAAGGTTGGTTGGGTCCAGCTCGCCAGCCTAGGCACGGCCCTCCTTCTGTAAAAATCAATCTGAAAAGTCATGCAGCAGAATAATTTTCTTCTAAAACTCATTAAAAAAGAATCTTTAACTGCGTTTCATGAAATTCCATGAACTTGTCGGAGCAGGAAAAAAGCGTTCAGTCGAGCAGTAAATCTCAACACGTCAAAACAAAGTAAAATCAATTTCTATTTTTCAAACTGCACAGATGTTTTACGGCAGGTTTTCTGCGAAATCTTCCGTCATGGAGTTCGCTGTGTTCAGTTTCGTTCAGACTTTCATTCAATAACTATTCTCGCATCAGACAATTTTTAGGAATTCGAAGTTGTTTCATTAACTACTACATGTTTGAATAAATGCATTTTTAAAGAACAAAATACGATCAGACATTTAATTGCCTGAATTTTCATTTTTAAAGCTAGAAAGAACATTATCATGTAGTCAAAGTTTTTGGTTGCTTTTGAGATTTCGTATGACAGCAGATTATGTAACTTTCTAGAAGAATGTACATTGCAGCGCAATCATTTGCGTAAAAAGTGTCATTGGCTTCTTTTCGTTGGCCCACATTTGGTGGTGAAATCGAAGTAAACACTATACCCTATTTCGAACATAGAGATTTTCATTAGTGAAACATTGTGTTGCATGTGTCAACTAACTGCCTGGTGTATCCTAACTGATATTTATCAAATATTTACCATGACATTTACATAATCTTCTGAACGCTGCAACCAATTTAATTGTTTTCCCTGAAATAAATCTAAACATATGAATTATCGCGGCGGATCACCAGCAAGGCAATTCACGTAACATCCGTAGATATTAAAACAAAAATACATCCGTTCAGAAACTTTTATAGCACCAGGGCATTTAACAAAACCGGTTTTAATTAATGTCCAGTAAAATTGATTTATTTCACAAAAAATGAAAAGATGTTTAAACCGCAATGGTCACAAAACGAAACATCCTGTAGTCATCTAGCATAAGTCACTGAGAACTAAATATCGCGGACATTTCACGCAAAAGTACGCAATTGAACTAGAGACAAAGGCAAACGTAGGGCGCATTAGCCCTTTCCTCGGTAGCGAGAAAAATATTAGATGAATCTGAAGCTTGTATGTCTTAAAATCTCAATTTTTATTATCGTTTGAAATCAATTAGCGTCTTCACCAAAAATCTGCATTCTGATTCTTGCACATTAATTTGCATTTCTTGAAAAGCAATAACCAAATCCTCAGAAGGTGAGGCAGAGGAAGAGGCAGTGTAAAAAGAAACATTTAGTAAATTTTCAAAATACTGTCTGGCACCGCTTCTATCAAATGTCATAAACGAAAACATATGTGACGGTGTCTTTCCGGACAATATAAAAATCGCTAAAGTAGCACCAATTTTTAAGTCGGGAGATAGCGAAATTCCTACTAATTACAGACCGATATCAATTCTAACATACTTTTCAAAAATCTTTGAAAAGGTACTGTACGTAAGACTTAAAGACTATTTTACCAAAAACAACTTGTTGAGTCAGCAACAATACGGTTTTCGCAGCAACCATTCCACATCCCTGGCTGTTACGGACTTGTACGAAAACCTTCATAATCTCGATAAAAAACTTATACCATGTGCGGTTTTCTTAGATCTAAGAAAAGCATTTGACTAAGTGAATCACTCCATTTTGCTAACAAAACTCGAGCACTAGGGCATAAGAGGAAATGCGCTCAAACTACTGTAGTATAGTCTTATCTCTCCAACAGAAAACAGTACGTTCAAGGGGGAATTATTAAATAATCTTTAAATTCAATTATTTCTGGGGTCCCATAGGGCTCAATCCTAGGCCCATTGCTTTTTTTAATATTTATAAACGACTTACCAAAGTCAAATTCTATGAAAAGTATACTTTTTGCTGATAATACAGTTTTAGTTGAAAGTGAAAACAATCTGGGAACATTACAAAACTCGGTTAATCATGAAATGACAAAAGTAATGGATTGGCTAACCGCAAACAAACTCTCGCTAAATATTTCCAAAAAACAATACATGTTGATCACAAACAAACATGTAAGCACTGAATCCTTTGTAATAAATGTAAACAGTAATCGCATTGAAAGAACTTTGACTTACAAGTACCTTGGTGTAATTGTAGATGAAAAACTGACTTGGAAAGAGCATTGTAAACAGTTGTGTTGTACTATATCCA
>JGI24158J21664_10015049_pt1 | contig 10110 bp, 4 predicted proteins | sample Ectturendosymbi3_FD_21664 | JGI IMG/M metagenome (IMG submission 21664) | reverse complement strand
TGGTTAATTTAGCAGCTCCGGCTCCGGACCTTTTCTGCGCACTGACAGTTGCCATGGTTCGCTCATGCTGCGCGACTAATTAATTTGATCGAAATAGGTCGAGGCTGAATCCGAGGGTCGGTTCTACCAGGGAGTAAAGTCACAATGCGTTTTTATTTCAGGTTGGGACTTGTTCTAGTGACATCAGACTGTGGAATTGCTGCCGAGTGTGGTGTGGACAAGTCAGTCAACACCAGCGCAGCCCATGTTTGCGCCTTTTGCGAGAACAAGTCATTGTGCAAAAACGCAGTGTGACGCTTGGGCACTTTTTTGTGGCACAAACAGTCACAATCAATATTGCGACTACTGAGGATTCTTCACTAGATCTGGAGTTTTCCTGTTTCATCTGGGGTTCTTGGGTTTTTATTGAAAATCCGGGGTTTGTTTGGCTCTGGTCAAATTTTAGAAATGCATATTGTGTTACTGCATTTTCCATTCAAGAATACATTAGTTTCATAGGAGAGTCAGTACAGCTGAGTAGGGCTAGGCTTAACCAAATCGTTTAAAATCTAATGTTTTACAGAAGCACTGACTAGGCATAGGTCAGCACTCCAATCTATCGCTGATATGTCAAGGGCGGCTTATTTGTTTGTTTTTGAAGATGCTGTGGTTGATGGTCTGTTCATTGTTTTACAGGCGCGTTGGCATAGGTATGAATGTAAAATTTTGAATGTTAAATTAGTAGTCAAATATTGCAATGGTTAGGGTAAATAAACTGTAAGACCTTGAATGTATCATCTACATGTTTCAATTCATGCATTTAACTCAGTGGTCTTCAACCTTTTTTGTTCAATCGCCCCCTACAGGAACTTTGCTTAGGAATCGCTCTCCCCACCTATGATTTCAGTGTTGGCTAAGATATTATTTTAATTTGAAAACATTTCAATGCTAATGAAATAAAAGAGCAATCTACTTGACACAAATAAACGAACAAACAAAGCGAATGCAATTGCATTTGTAGAAAAAATTTTGTTCATTTCCAAAACAGTTTGTTCCAACTACTACGAACCTTGCCTTTGGCTTTTTATTTAAGTTTTTTAAGGCAGGCAAGTTGCAAGTTTATCAGCTTTAGTGGTATATGGCGTTTCCACCGGTCTTGTTGATGCCAAAACGTTAGTGATATTTATTACACGTGTGCTCTGTGCACAGAGACGTAACGAGGTTAGATGGCGCCCGGGGCAAGAAGCAAGTTTGACGCCCCCAAGTTCGAACCTAAGGTCTTTCGGAAGAAAATGTGCTGTATTGAAGAAAGTGCTTGTGACATTGTTGGGATTTTTCGGCGCCCCGGCAGTGATTTGGCGCCCCATAGTGATTCGGCGGCCGGGAAATTGTATTCCCCCTCGTTACGCCCCTGACTGTGCAGTACTTGGTTGAAACCTTGCTCAGCAACTTACGTCGTGGGTAACACCAGTAGTAATAAAGCAAACTTCCTAAAAACGCTTACTGCTCTTGATGCAAATCTGACTATCTGCGTTAATAAAATATGGCACAGGCTTGACCATCACTTTGGAAGTCGATGAAAAGCCCTGGATGTGGAATTGCACTCGCTTATGTCAGTTTTAGGCAAAAACGCACTTCACCCAGTCACTTTTTACGCAATCCAACTTTCGGCAGTATCTTCACGACAGAAAGACTTCTTAGCATGCCTCAAATTACAGGTGGCGAAAAATATTTTTTGAAATTCTTAGTGTAGCCAACATGTGGGTGGTTGGACTTACTTGCTAGTCTAAGTTATCCCTTCCCTAGTCTGCTGTACTGGTATACTCTGTCATTAGTCAGGATGAACACAAAGCAGCTATATCCGTAATCACAGTAAAACACTCAAACTGACTAAAAAACATGATAAGCACGTTTTACAACTTACGAATAACCTTAATAAATTTTGCTAGCCATTAACTACTACGTAAATCCTGTCGCAACAGTCACTGTACCCGTACTCTTTCAATAGATGACACATGGTTCCACCGTTTTACTAAAGTTGCGATTACGAACCAAAGTTCATAAAACACATGATAACGGACTATGACATGTTTTGCCTACGAAACAATGTTTTGGCAATGCTCTACCGAAGACTATATGAAGTCCTGTTTCAAGGCAGTTTTGCTAATAATAACACATAAAATTGGAATGATTTGTGGCAATTCCCAGCGAAAAATATCTAGGCTGAAGTTAATTACAAGTTTTGATTAGTTTGCTTAATCGCAGCGTAAGTCGATGTGATGACTCGGTGGTAGCAATGTTATGGTTGTTGGACCATTTTTAGTATCTTTAAAGAAACTGACATTTGTCCTCTTTAAGACATTGAGTGCGACCGATTAGGTATTCTTCGATAGATGATATCAGTGTTGGTCGCTTTCGAGCAATAAAAACATAATAACGCACTAATGCATACCACTGCATACAAGAAAAGTCCAAAAATCCGCGCGTGTTGATTTGCCTAAAAACTTGCAAATGTCATAGCTTGATGTCCATTATGTGACGTTGCTCATGCAATGACTGGTCAACAAACTACAGTACTTATTGCAACAGTTTCCCCACTGCTTTATCTTGTTTTGAAAATTAGGCTTAACAAATTCGAACCTGAAAACCTGAAAATTCGTCAGAAAAGCCGCGCTTGGCTCACAACCAGTAACACCGTCCGTGGCCTTGGGTACTTAGTGCAGTCAAGCGTTACACAGGACAATATTAGATTGATTGTTACATCACTAGTCCTATATCTCGTGATTTATCATTTTTGTGACGAACTATGGAGTCGATGTACATCAACTATTGGGTTCTAAAGTGGCAAATATAATTTTTATTTTTGGAATCAATTCCGAATTTTAGTATATTCTAACCTGCAGAAATCGCCCTCCAAATCTGGTAAATGACAAAATCGCCCCCACAACGCATAAAATTGCCCCCTGGGGGACGATTTCGCCCACGCTGAATACCACTGATTTAAGTGAAGGTAAAAGAAAAACATCAAACGTATCTTGAAAAAGATCTAACTGACTTTTTATGTTACTGCATGCACTTGATTTGCTGTTAGCCTACTTGTAAATTGTCAGTATGTTCAAAACAGCCTTGAACGTAATGCATAATACTTTAATGTTGTATGTGCAAGTGCCGGTAGGGCACATTTCAGGTTTTATTTTGACTTTTTTTTAACATTTTGTATGTCCGGGTTTTTTTTAATCATTTTCTGGGTTTTTTTTAAGGTAAATTCTGGTGTTTCCTTCATAACAGAGTGGCAACATTGGTTACAGTCGGCGAGCAGAAGATCAGCCCGAAGTCAGATTTTTTAAAAAGAATTTTTGCTGCCTCCGACTACTCAAGACCAAACTCCTTCCGACTTCGACTATGTAGGCCTGGTAGTGGTAACAGTGTTTAAGATTAGTTCAAAATATATTGGAATAACACGCTCACTTGCTACAAGAAGGACACTAGGAATACCGAAATTGCTGAAGTGTATTAACAAAGCACAGCCGGAACCGGAGCCATGTTATAAAAAAACACAGCTCCGGAGCCGGAGCCATGCTTACGAAAACAGAGAGGTCCGGAGCCCTGCAACTTCATTTTTACAATAGCTCCGCAGCCCTGGACTTGTCTGCGAGAAGCTGAATAACAACACTCGTTTCATGGAAGAAAACTATCAAAAGTTCCATGGTCGCTACCTGCGAGTTTGGCATGAAGACGTCGTTTTGAACCCGGTTGGCAATACAAGGAAAATCTACGACTTCTTAAACATAAAACATGAACACTCACATGGAAGAGTGGTCGCAGGAAGCCACTTCTTCACTAATCAACGGTTACTTGTTAAAGAAAAGTCCATTATCAACGAAAAGAAATTTCAATGAGGTGGCAATGGTTTGGAGAAAAAGTCGAAGTTACAATGACAATCCTGAAGTGCAGAAAACTTGCAAACATACTTTGAACGTTTTAGATTACAAACTGGTCGATAATGAGCAGCAGCTTATTGATACCAAGAAAATCTCAACTTTTCAAAGGCCTTTACCGACTTGAAATAAGCTGTTTGTCCTCAATTCCTGTTTATGTTGCTGTCAAACAGAAGGCTTGATTTTGCCTAGAAAATCAAACTGGTTGTTGAATGAAACAATAGAATTTTAAGGCATAAAATAAACAAAATTCATTTTACCGGCTTATTTAACGCTTTGTTTACAGAGTACATATTTGTTTTTAAGGTTTGCTCTGACATATTAGCAGCTGAATGAGACACAACTGAAAACATATGAGGAACTTTTATCGAATGAAATCGCATTGCACGTGAGTAGTTTGCTCATTCCCAACAGCATTGGTGGACTTAAGGTTGGGGTCCGAGGCAAGGCTGAAAAAGAGGCACCTGATGACGTCATAATGTTCACCCAACGATGATAAGACGTTTTGATCAAGCCTAGGAAGGGGACACAGGCCATGGTTTTATGCAGTTCTCTATGCCGCATTAGGGATTATGGTTGGTTATGGTTAGGGGATGGGGTAGAGCTAGTTTTAGTGTTGAAGTTTCGCATAGTGGTTAGGTTTACTTAGTTTTCCCGGAAAATTTGGCAGGAAATCTTTAACGAGCTCTGTCTAGTCTTTGTAAAATCTGACCAGCTTTCCTTGACTAAAAAATACAATATTAGACTGCAATTTCCAATAGGCTTAATCAGAAAGGAAAACTGAATTTGATACAGCTTTAATACAGTACAAAACAGGGCTATGTCTGAACACAACAACACACTTGGGATTTTATATGCAGTACATATACTCTTAAAGCAGGGAGCCCTTTTGTCACAGTCGTCCACCTATATTATGAGAAGCTTCATTCTGTGACTGTGAAAATAAATTATCATTTGGTGTAAATTTTTGCTCTTATTGATAGGGTCTTTTCGGAACTTTTTGGAACAAATTTTAACCCACAGTCTTTTGAAAGGTATTGAAGTTGGTTTGAAGCTTTTCCTTGTTTACACATAAGAGATACTAGGTGGCCTGTGAAAGCAGAGTACCTACACATTACAGTTGCTTTTGAGCACCAGTAAACTAAGGTACTTACACATTACAGTTGCTGTTGGGGGCCTCTTTGAAAGCAAAGTAGGCTACTTATAAGCTACATTACGTTTGCTATTAGGCGCCTTTGAGGGCAAGGTATTTATACATTGGAGTTGCTATTGGGGCCCCTTTGAATGCGTAGTACACAGTACAGTTGCCGTTGTAGGCCCTTTTGAAAGCAGAGTACCTGCACATTACATTGCAGTTGTTATTGGGGGCTGTTTGGAAAGCAGAGTACCTGCACACTGCAATTGCTGTTGCGGCCCCCTTTGAAAGCAGAGTAGCCAACTTACACAACACAGTTGCTATTGGGGACCTCTTTGAAGGCAGAGTACATAACTATGATGTGCATTTGAAACTATTATCTGAGCTGAAAATGTTTTGAACACAAAATAAGTTCCGCTTTCTCAATGGGAGTCAATTTTTTCTGGACCTTTAGATTGTGTATGTTCATTATTGTGCACTGCAGCCAATGGAATTCCCTATGATCGTTTCTTTAACTTTGAACGCCGTTCCACTCTTGGTTCTTGTGTTCCTATCTGGTTACGAAGCCCAAGTAACGTGAACAAATAGAATATGCGTTTTTGGGCTCTGGCTCATACTCGAGAGCATCACTATCGCCCACTTAGTGTGGAAAAAAGTGACTGTTTGGTGCGCGTTTGGTCGTAATGGAATTGTCGGGCCATATTGGTTCGAGGGAACTGATGGACGTCTGGTAACTGAGAACGCAAAGCGATATATTGAACTAATAGGAAAGTTCATCCGCCACTGAGGCGGAAGCAAGGCGTGGACATGAATAAACTGTAATTTATCATAAGAAAGGAGCAACACCGCATTGCTCTAATGCTTCACTCGAATACTTCCACCATTATTTTCCTGGAGGCAGGCTTATTTCTCGTATGGGCCACTTTTGGCTGCACATTTCCCAAACCTATCCCCTTTGGATTATCTTCTGTGGGTAAACCTAAAAGGCAGAATCCATGCTAACAATCCCCAAACTATTGATGCACTCACAAATAACATTTGAATGTAGATTAGGAGAAATCCCCATGAGATGTTACACAGGATCATTCAAAATTCAAGGTGCGAGTATCCGCAGTGACTTAGGGCCAAGGGGCTTGGGAGCACATTATAAACTATAGAGCTGTGTTCGCAAAATGGTGGCGTATGAGGAAAAACCTACACCACACAAAACGTACATATTTGTAAGACAGACTTAAAATTCTACTTCATCAAATATAAATGCATCTTCGTGAACCGCCCTGTGTATTTGTATGAAAACAAAGTGCCTAAAACAGCGGTGTAATAATTTTATTTTTTACGACCGCAATTCACGTTGTTTTCTGCAAGTTCAAACATGCTTACAGGACATAGCGGAACAAATTTTAATGTTAAAATATTGCTCTTACTTTTCTGGCCACAGCTGTGTGCATTTAAAATCGGTTAGTAGTAATGACGTCACACCTCATGCACACAATAATGGTCATACATATAAGTTTGTGTCGTTTGTACTTTTGTTTACAGTAGGCTAATTGAATTCTAACTTTTGTGTTAATCAAAGTAATCAAAAGTGGGCAGGATGTTCTCAAACTATTAAGTGCCAAGTTTTTTATTTTTGCAAGTAGGAATGTTATACTGTATGTAAAAGTGATCAATGTGTGATATTTAATGCAATTATATTTTTGTACCGGTAATCCCACTGGAAAACAACAATTACCCATGAAAAAATAGAGGTTTACGTTCTTCTTCATCGTGTGGCTAATGACTTGTGTACGTCCAGGAGCAATGAATTTACCATATGAAATAAAATCTTTGAAGAATACAGTGCACACAGCTCGTCCTGTACCATTTCGAATATTCGCAGAGGTCGGAAATTTAGTTTGANACCGGCCGTNTCAAATCTCTTACGGCAAGCGCCTTTATTCTGTTGATATGGCCTTGCCAACCTAAGTAACGGATCCGAACGTGGGAAAGATAGAAAGAACCTGTAAAGCGAAAGTTGAACCGTCGCTGAAGACAACGGTTCATGCACCATATCAGCAGGTTGTAAGCGATTCTCAACAGTTTTTGTGTTTTCCCTGGCAAGCGCTTATTTTGAACTATAGCGTATCTAGTAAAGTACCGCCTTCTTGGCTTTATAAACTTATGTCTTCACGAGTTTACGAAAAATGTGGAGAAACATGTTTTTTTGCCACAATGCTGATGAAAACACATTATTGTAACTTGTATCTCATGAGCGTATTTCTCTGTACTGGCTTGTTGTTAATGCATGACAAACCACACAACGTTAAGAGTGATAATACACTCAATGTTTGTGCGTAATAAAACACTCAACTACACCACCAGGCAGCATGCATGCATGTTACATCCAGGCAGTGGCGTACGCAGAAAATTCCCGAGGGGGGGCAAGTTTTGTCACAATCATGTGACGTCACACATCAACTTTAGGACGACCATTCAGAGGGGTCCAGGGGCATGCCCCCGGGAAAAGTTTGCAAAATTACACCAAAAAATACGCAAATTACACCTAAAAATACGCATTTGCACCTAAAAATACGCATACTGTTTATAACTTTTTTTATTTTTAAGGTCTGAGGGGGGCCATGGCCCAGTGCCCCCCCTCCGTACGCTAGTGCATCCAGCGCTGCAGAGCCGGAGCGCCGGACCCAGAGTCCAATTTAAAATTTAGGACCGGAGCTGAAGCTGTGGCCATTTGAGAGGTAGCTCTGTTTCCGGGTCCCTTCCAGATACTAATGGTTTTGCCAAACTGACTGAAAACTAGGCTTACCTTACCTAAAGCAGTGTGCTCTTTATAGCACACTAAATGCGATTGTTACGAGTTACGAAACCTAACTGCAACAATGGTTCTGCAAATCTTTGATGTTTTCTTGGCTTTAATCATCTCTTAAGGCGGTGGAGTCGTAGCGGGACAGGCGTGGCGTTAGTTGCAGAAGTAAGGAGGATATAAAAAAAGCAATGTAAACAAATGTGAACTTTTCTTGAGCTTTTCTTCTGTGGAAACAAATTTTATGTTTTCAGCACGATAGCCAGTTTTATCTTATCGAAGCTTTGCAAGTTAAATTGTGCAAAAGTTAAGAAATCAGACGTCTTCAGCTTTTCTTAGAGGGCCAAAGGTGAATTTCTTGCCAGAAACCATACTATTTCTTCGAACAAAGAATTTTTAACACATCTTTGCACTTGTGTTAATGCAAATGTGTGCACGTTAAAAAGAACAGATTAGAGATGTAGTCGATCATGTGTTTTGCGCTCTCTGCATGATCTGTCCGGGCGGATCTGTTAGCTGGAATCGCCGAGACTGCAACAGGCAAAAGCATGCAACGAGTGCAAAACACCGTCGATTGGGACTGAACTATGAATTAATGCTCGGACACAAATGTAGTTTTCCAAACCGACGTTTTCTTCATTCCGGTCGTAAGAAATAAGAAAAAGTAACCAAGCATTATCTTGAGTTACCCTTCTTCTAGTAAATGTCCTTTAAATCGTCTGAACTTTGGTTGTTGTTTTTTGCTGATTTTTTAATGGCAAGAGCGCTGATTGTAAAAAACAACCAGATTAACATACTCAAATAAGTTTGGTGTATTGTTTAATTTTGTGTACTTGATATATTTCATTTTCTATTCTACTTCAGGCACACCAAAGCAATTGAAAATGTTAATATGTAAAAAGGAACAGAAGCCGTTACAGAAGCCGGAGCCATGTTATGAAAAGAGAGAGCTCCGGAGCCGGAATCACTGTCATGAAAACCAAGAGCTCCGGAGCTGGAACCGGAGCCATGTTCATGAAAAGAAGACCTCCGGAACCGCAGCAGTGCCATTTTTACGAGGGCTCAGCAGCCCTGGTTGCATCCCACGTTCTCTCGTTTCCGTTTGCCTAACATGAAACAAGTTCTACAAAAACAGCTTTATTCTTCAATCACCATGCACGGAAGAGCTTTACTTTGTTTTCCGTCACTGTAATGTTGAAAAAGGATCAAAATGAGTTTGTGTGAGCGCAATTTCTAAGTAACATTGCCACAGCTTGGATTCATTTCTCATTACCAGCCTACTACCAGATCTAAAATTTCTTTAAGGGAAAGAGAAATGTAGCCTATTTAGCGACGGTGAGTAAATTGAACATATCCACAGAAAGACGAAGAAAATAGAAAACAATACACAACTGCACAAGCATTACGTTTGATAGCAAAATACAAAAAATGCAGTCTTTGCTGTTTATACCGAGGTATTTTTATTTTTCCAAATCTGGGACATTAAGGAAGCTATGACTTATGCACCGTTTTGGATGTTAGTTCATTTTGCACCAGGGCTGTGGAGCCGGGCCCCAAGATATTTTGGATGGCTGGAGCCGGAGCCTGAAATTCGGGTTCCGGTTCCACAGACATAGTTTGTGCGGCAAGCGAGTTGTACAAATATCACATTGGTTTTTATTTTTCAATGAACTAAATCAGTCTGGAGCCGGAGCCAAAACCTTCTAGAGGTTGGTTTCGGTGCCAAAAAATTTAAATGCCTGGACACGGAGCCTGAAATTTGAGATCCGGCTCCACAGCCCTGCTTTACACCCATATCCGTATGTCAAGCTATTTTTACTTTTAAGTTGATTTTTGTTTTACTTTTATTTACTTTTGTGTTAATTACAGAAATAGGTTCCAAACTTTCCTGAACTAGGAAAACTTTGAAACGTGAATAATGCGTATGAATTTTTTTGTTAAAACATTATTTTAATCGTGTCTACGAGTTTTTCATCACCACAGATAGAGCAAAAAAATGTCATGGTGAATTAAGTCCAGGAAAAAACTATTACAAGTTACCATTTAAACGATCGAAAAATGGTGGTCATCGCAATGAATATTGAGCCTGTGGCAAAGCATTGATTCACTAACATTCACATCAAGTTGGTTCAGGACAAAAACTTTTATTTCTTGCCAATATTATGTCAGACGCTTCACCAAATTGTGCGACTTCCAATAGGAACAGGCAGGGGCGGAGCTAGGGGTGTTCCAGGGGGGCACTGACCCCCCCAAAATTT